>Ga0182030_10009551_pt1 | contig 19838 bp, 18 predicted proteins | sample 812S3MmetaG_FD_121299 | JGI IMG/M metagenome (GOLD analysis project Ga0182030, IMG submission 121299) | Permafrost microbial communities from Stordalen Mire, Sweden - 812S3M metaG (Illumina Assembly) | ecosystem: Environmental > Terrestrial > Soil > Wetlands > Permafrost | place: Sweden... | reverse complement strand
TCGTCACGGTAGAGGAGACAACGCATGTTCGAGGAGAAGTCCTCGACTCGAGCCGCCGCCTCGTTCAATCTGGCGAACGTGCTCACCACGAATACCTCGGTGCCCGGCACCCTCCACACCGGCGCATGATCCCGGAGTTTGGCGTAGAACGGGTAAGGGTCGTCGATGACGTCTCTATCGAGCAAGAGCGTGCCGGGAAGATCTTGCTGCATCCGATCGTCTCCTCGTCGAGTCCACGTTGTGAAACAACCGCCTCAGCACGAGCGGTTGAATCCTGGTTTACTATACTGGACCGTGGTTTTCCACTCGACCTCGACCGGAACGGAGAGGTTGCGCGTTTCATCCAGACGGAACTTCCCGAGGGGTAATCGCCCTGCCCTGGTCCGACTGGCTAGGTGGAGACGAGCTCCGAACTCCGCCCTATTGCTAGCTGGAATTACGCTTTTGCGACCCTGGCGCGATCTGGATGCTTGCTTGCAGCTCCGCCGCGAAGCTGGTGCAACAGTGCGCGTTCGTCTGCATCAAGGAGCTTCGAAAGGTGTCCCTCACGAGGTTTGCGGGTGGCGAGGCGTTCGGTGAGAAGTGCAAGGTTTCCCTCACTGTGCTCCAGCTGTAACCGCAGTTCATCTCGCTCGGCGGCAACGGTTTTCGACTCGGCCTTTGCCAGCGACAGTTCGCGCTCCAACTCGTCGACGCGCCGTTCCAGTCGCTCGACCCTCCGCCGAGACCATGACCCGTCGTTTTCCCCAGTGCGCGGTCCTTTGGTCAGGTTCTGAACAACCTGGATCAATAAAGCCGAAGCCACCTTGTCATAGTCCATCTCCGCCGTCTCTACTTCATCGGCGTGGTCGTCCACGCTCGAAGCGAGGTCGCTCGTCGCGGCCGCAATCCGGTAAGTCCGCTTTCCTCTGACCGCTCTCGTCAATTGGCCTGACCGATCCATGTTGGAAATTAGCTGGGCAAAATTTGCGACTGAGCCACCATGGCCGATGGCTTCCATGAGTTTGGCCGTAGCTCGCCCTTTGGCGTCCTCGAGCGGCCCGTGCTGCGTCAAATACTCCGCGACCTGCTGGCGCGTCTGGCTCTGCGACATGGTTTCTCCTTGCGACTCGGGAGCCCACACGAGGAGTTCTGCAGGGCTCGCCGCGAGTCTGGTGTTCGACTATACCGTAACTTACCAGTGGGTAATACGCGTTGGACCTCTGCACTTACGGGGACGAAGGTGTGGTCGCAGGAGGCGACGTATCCCGCCCGTCGCCGGTCCATGGATGTTGATCGGCGTGCATATGACGGTCAAGGTTGTTGCGATACTGGACCCGTATGTAACGATCGGCCCACCGCCACGCTGTGTCCACTCGTTGCCATTCGTCCTCGTAGCGGCCGGCCACAATGAGTTCGAAGCTATCGCCCGGAGGTTGTTGGGCGACGGTGTAGCTGGTCACGGAGTTGGCTCGCCCAGCCTCGAGATCGATGTCCACCAGAATGTTCGAGTAGATCTCCTTTGTTGCTCGCCCTCGGTCGTCATACGTCACGTTGGTGCGTTCGTACTGCTGGCGTATCTCCTCGCGTCCCCGAAAGACCGCTCGACCGATGATGTCGGCTCCGAAGGTGGCATTGGCCAACAGTTCGGCGACGGCCTCGAAGTTGCCGTCTTCGAGGTAGTAGCCCATTTGATAGATCTGCCGTTCAATTTCGTGCTGGGCGATGAGCCGCTCAACCCGGTCATCTCCGACCATGTCGTTGGTATCCATCCAACCTCCTGTCCCTTCCTAGACGATGATCGTCTTCGCCCCGGTCATTTGCCGGTGACCTCCTGCAGCGAAGCGAAGCGTTTCTTCAGCTCCTGCTTGAGGACCTTGCCTGCGGGGGCGCGCGGTAACTCGCTGACGAACTCCAACTGTTCCGGCCACTTTTGGCGCATCAGGCCACGACTGTCCAGAAACTCTTGCACTTCGGTCATGTCGAGACGTTGACCAGGGTCGGACGGGACGATCACCGCGCAGCAGCGCTCCCCCGACACAGGATCCGGTAGTCCGATCACTGCCACTTCTCGGATGCCGTGATGGTGGTAGAGCTCGTCCTCAACCTCTTTGGCACTGATGTTTTCCCCCTTACGGTTGATGACGTCTTTGAGCCGCCCGACGACGTGAACGTAGCCGTCCTCGTCGAAGAATCCGAGATCGCCGGTGCGGAAGTTGCCGTCGGAATCGAACGCTTCGCCATTGAGGTTGCCATCGACGTAGCCATGGAACATCTGTGGCGCGATCAGGCGTAGCTCGCCTTCCTCGTTGGGCCCACAGAGGCGTTCGTCCGGACCGACCACCTCGACCCGCGCTCCCGGGGCCGGGCGCCCCTCGGTCGTCGCCAATTTGTCGTCGGGGTCGTCCATGTCGCACATGGACACGATCTGGCACTCGGTGAGGCCGAGAGCGGACACGATCCCGGCCCCACCCAGTTCGCCTTTGACTTCGTAGTGCAGGTGCGCCGGCTTCGGGGCGCCACCTCCCGGGAACGCGCGCACATTGGGAAAGATTCGCCGATCCGGAGTACGCCGTTGCGCCGCCAGGTACGCCGAGTGAAAGACGGTTCCCGCCCCGGCCAGTGTCACCCCTTCTTCGGCTAGGAAGTCCACGGTTGTCACCGGATCGAAGGACTCCACGCAGATGCAGCGGCAACCAACCATCAGCGCGCTCAAAAGTAGGTTGGAGCCGCCGATGTGGGCGAACGGAAAGACCATGGCAATGCGGTCGTCTCCCCTCATGCGCAGACGGTCGACGAGAATCGCCGCGACGGTCCCCAGCGTGCCGTCGCTGTGCAGCACTCCCTTGGGATCCGAAGTACTCCCCGACGTGTAGTAGATCCAGCGCACCGGGTCTTGGCCGTGCTGAGTGGACGGCAGGGGAGCGCTGGCCAGGCTGGCCGGGTCGGCTTCGGGGAGACCGTCGTCACTGATCAAGGTGGTGATGGGCCCCGTCAATCTTCCGGCAACGCGCTGGGCCATCGCCGCGTAGTCGTAGCCGCGCCACGTTCCGGGCACGACGACAAAGCTCGACTTGGTCTGCTCGAGGACAAAGGACATCTCGCGATCGCGATAGAGAGGGACGAGAGGAATCTGAACGGCCTGCAGTCGAGCCAGGGCACCGAAGAGGATTAGGGCATCCAGACAGGTCGGCAGCTGCCAGGAGACGCGGGCTTCTGCTGTCACCCCGAGGGCCTTCAATCCCGCGGCGACCCGCTCGCAGCACTGCCGGTACTGCGCGAAGGTCAGAGATCGTCGCTGCTCGTCGATTGCCATCACCCCACCAGGGGTGTCCGTGGCTCTCCGGGTAATCAACCCCCATACGGTTCGCTCCGCGAAGCGCACCGGGACCCGCCGTCCAGGTGGTCCGACTACGTCTTCGCGCATTTGACCAAGCTCTGCTGTCCCCCTGCCATCGCTACACCGGCTCCTTCTGCCATCCTACGGGGCGGCAGCGCCGGAGCGTTTGACTTGGATTGGCGCGTTCCACCCAAACTGCCACATTCAGGGTGGATACGGGCCGTCCCGGCCCCTGCCGGCGTCCGTCCTGTACATTCCTTGGCGATGGACTCGGAATGGAACATGGCGGAAGTGCTCGACGGTGGCCGTCGCGGCCGACCGCCCGATCCGCGAGCGCGCACGCACATCTGAAACGGAAGAGGCAACCAATGGCGCTTGACCCGAAAGCCGCAGCGATCATCGAATACATGGAGTCCACCTTTCCGCAGGTGGACACGACCGTCTCCGGCTCGGAGATGCGAAGGCGGATCTCTGAGTCCACGGCCCAGATCGGGCCGGTGACCGGTGAGCAGGTCGGGCACGTCTCGGACCACCTCGTTTCGGGACCGAACGGGACCATTCCGGTGCGGATCTACCGCCCGGAGGGCATCGACAGCGCGGCCCCGCTGGCCATGTTCTTCCACGGCGGTGGCTGGGTGCTGTGTGATCTCGACTCCCATGACGCCCTCTGCCGCGCCATCTGCAACGCCTCTGGGTGCGTTGTCGTCGCGGTGGACTACCGCCTCGCACCAGAACATCGATTTCCCATCGGCGTGGAGGACTGCTACGCCGCCACGGCGTGGATGGCGGGCCAATCATCGACCTTCGGATTCGACGGACACCGTATGGCGGTGGTGGGGGACAGCGCCGGCGGGAACCTGGCTGCCGCGGTGGCCCAGATGGCACGCGATCGGAACGGGCCGGAGATCGCGCTTCAGGTCCTTCTCTACCCAGTCATCGATCACTCTGACCAGACCGACTCGCACCGCACCATCGGGGACGACTACTTCTTGAAGAGCCGAGAAGTCATGTACTACTGGGACCAGTACCTGACGGACAGTGAGGAGGGGGACCACCCTTACGCCTCGCCTCTCCGCGCTTCCAGCCACCGGCACTTGCCCCCTGCGTTGATCATCGTTCCCGAATACGACCCGCTCCGCGACGAAGGTGAGGCCTACGGTCGCGTGCTGATCGAGGCGGGAGTGCCGACGACCATTCACCGCGTGCCGGGAATGTTCCACGGCTTCTTGAACTTCTTGACGATGCTCGAAGCGGCGGACGAGGCGAAGCGCGAGATAGGTGCCGCGCTCCGGTCAGCGCTGAACCCGCTTGAGTGAGGCGAATCGCCCGCCTCGGTTACCGGCCGAAAGCGGTGGTCATCCTCTTCCGACGAGAACCAGGGCGTTGTCGTGCAGGATCTTCTGTTGCTCCTGGGTCGAGAGATCGGCGACCAGCGCCTCGAACTCACGCGGTTCGGCCATTCCTTCGCCGTGGGGGAAATCGGAACCCATCACGATCGAATCGCAGTGGCCCAGGTCCCGCACGATCCTGACGACGTCGTCCTCGGGATACGGACAGACCCTGACGTGGCGCTGGAAGATGGTGCTCGGTCGTTCGGTCAACTTGCCGCCGATCCACGGCCCCCGTCTCCCCATGCCGCGGCTCTTGTCGAGGTGGCGCACGAAATGGGGCACCCATTCGGCGCCGAACTCGGAGGCCACTACGTGGATATTGGGGAAGCGACCAAAGAGATTGTCGAGGATGAGCGCGGCCAGGGTGTCCTCAATCGGCCGCTCGCCCCAGCAGTTCTGCCACTGCCACGCGGACATCTCGAAGAACACCGGCTCGGGATCGAGCCCCCACGCCGGACCGAGGTGTTCGTTGTACCAGAACTCCCCGATGTGGTACGCCACACTTGCGCCGGCTTCGTTGATCCTGGCCCAGAAGGGGTCGAAGTAGGGATCACCCGGCGAGCGGCCGTAGGCGGGCCCGGCGTTGAGCATGATGAACGTGGCCCCGAGGCCGAGTACGTGGTCAAGCTCTCGAACCGCCTCGTCGAGATCCCGGAGCGAGAGGACGGCTGGCGTGTAGATGCGGCCGTGGTAATCGAATCCCCAGGTCTCGTTCAACCACCGGTTGTACGAGTGCAGGTTCGCATAGAGCGGCCTGACCCCTCGAACATAGTGCTCGGCCATGGTGCCCATGGTCGCCGGGTAGAGAATGGCGCTCTCGATCCCTTGGCGGTCCATGAGGGCGAGACGGGGCTCCCGCTCCAGGTACTCAGGGCGGAGCGGCTCCAGGGCGTAACTGTCGGTGGGCTTGCCGGACTTCATCTCCCGCAGCATCGTCTTTAACGCCCCAGGCCGGTGGGCCATGTCGATCGGGTGATCCAACCCGGTCACCAGACGACCCCCGGCCAGCAGGCCCTCTTCCCCGTTGGCCAGTGTCACGGGTGTGATGGCCCGGTTGAGATACTCGTCGGGGAGGAACCGGGTGACCGCATCGGGGGGCTCGTAAATGTGGTTGTCGCAGTCGAACAGCGGGATGGTGCCCATGGCTACCCCTTTCTCCCACTTGACAGTAGTGCCCGCTGGTCGCGCGGACTCTCCGGGCCTCACCAACCGAGATAGTGGACGTTGCGACGTTCCACGAAGGCAGCCAGCCCTTCCTGGGCGTCGCGGGAGTGCATGTTCATCTCCACCGCCATCGCTTCGTCCTCGAAGCATGCGGCGCGATCGGCATCGACCGCCCGGTTGATCATCCACTTGGTAAGGGCCAGGGTACGGGTCGGGCCCGAAGCCAGCCGCTCGGCCAGCGCGCGAACAGTCTCCTCCAGCTCGTCCTCACTCACCACGCTGTTGACGAGGCCGAGACCCAGGGCCTGGTCAGCCGAGAGGGCGTCACCGAGGAGCAGAATCTCCTTCACCTTCTGCAACCCGACGAGCCGGGTGAGGAGATAGGCCCCGCCGGCGTCGGGTACCAAACCCCTCGACACGAACACCTCCAGGAGGCGGGCGCCCCGGGCGGCGACGACAAAGTCGCAGGCGAGCGCCACGTGGACTCCCATCCCAGCGGCCACCCCGTTGAGCGCCGCGATGACCGGCTTCTCGCAATCGAGTATGCCGGCGATCAGGCTCTGGGCAGTCTGTTTCTGACGCCGGACCAGATCCCCCCCGATGCGCTCGGGGGTACCGTCGGGACGGTCGGGCAGGCCCTCGTTGGAGCGGAGGTCCGCACCGGCGCAAAAGCTACCCCCCGATCCGGTGATCACCACGGCCCTCACCGTCGGGTCGGCGGACCAGCCGGACAAGGTAGCCACGAGTTTTGTGCGCTGGCCATGAGTGATGGCGTTTCGCACGTCGGCTCGATCGAGAGTGATCCACCCCACCGTCCCACGCTGTTCGATCAAGAGTCCGTCAGAGGAACCGGGCGTTTCGTCGACCACGGGCGATCTCCTTGTCGGTGTAAGCCGGATCTTCCAGTGAGTTGATCTCCGGGTGCCCCTAGGATCGGCGATTCTACAAGACAGGAGATTTGCCCGACGTGGCCGGGTGGCACTGTGCGGCCGAAGGCGAGGAGGACGCATGGACCTCAGTTATTCCGAAGAGGCCGAGCGCTTCCGCGCGTCGATTCGTCGGTGGCTCGGCGACGTGTTGCCCGATGGGTGGGGCGACGGGCGACGCCCGACCGGTCCCGACTGGGACGCGTTCTGCCAGGACTGGAACGACATGTTGCATCGGACCGGTTGGAGCTGCCCGACCTGGCCCCTCGAATACGGAGGCAAGGGCCTCTCCCCGCTCGAGGCCGTGATCCTGACCGAGGAGCTGGCCGAAGCGGATGCACCGATCCAGCCTCCGGCCGGGGGGGAGATCCTGGTCGGTCCCACCATTTTGCATTGGGGCGACGACCGTCAAAAAAGGCGATTCCTGCCTCCGATCGTGAACGGCACCGAGATCTGGTGCCAGGGTTTCTCCGAGCCCGATGCCGGTTCTGATCTGGCGTCCCTCCAGACCACTGCCGTGCGGGAGGGAGAGGAGTGGATCATCAACGGAACGAAGATCTGGACCAGCGAAGCTCCCGACGCCGACATGATCTTCCTTTTGGCCAGGACCGATCCACACGCGCCCCGGCATCGCGGCATCTCCTACCTTCTGGTCGAGATGCACCAACCCGGCGTGGTGGTGGAGCCCATCGCCCAGCCCGACGGCACAGCGGGATTTGCCCGCGTCCACTTCGAGGGTGCCCGGTGTGCCTTCGACAACGTCCTGGGAGGCGAAGGCAACGGATGGACGGTGGCAAACTCCACGCTGGGGTTCGAACGGGGCATTTCGGCGACCACCAGCTACCGCCGCTTCGAGGGGGAAGCGCTGAGCATCATTGACGTGGCGCGCCACAACGGACGGCTGGCCGATCCGCTCATAAGGCAGCGACTGGCCCGGTTGTGGACGGACATCCAGATCATGCGGATCAATGGCTACAGGATGGTCACCGGCCTGGTGCGTCCAGAACTCCAGGAGGGTCTCGCCGGACTTCAGTCCCTCACGAAGGTGCATTGGACCGAGCTCCATCAGCGACTCACCGACCTCGGCATCGACGTCCTCGGGCCTGGTGGCCAGATTCTCACCGGAACGTCCGGTGCCGCACCGGTCGTCGGCGTGGGGATGGGCCACCGGACGGCCCTGCACGACTATCCCGCCAGCCCGGCTCAGTCGACCTTCCTCTTCGCCCGTTCCGGCACCATTTTCGGGGGAACGTCGGAGATCCAGCGCAATGTCATCGCGGAACGGGTTCTTGGTTTGCCCCGAGAACCGAAACGACCCGATGGCTGACCCCTCACCCTTTTGCGGTTGTGCCCGTGGAGCGACCGTCGAGCTTCAATAGCCCGAGGGCATTTTCACGTAGAAACTTTGGCCAGACGGCGTCACGGAACGGGACATCCGCCAACTCGGAGAAGCTCCGTTCGAGGGTGAGGCCGGAGGGGTAGTAGCCGGCGTAAAGAACGCGGTCGGCGCCCCGGGTGTTGGCGTAGTTGATGATCGCCTTCGGGTAATAGCGCGGAGCGAACGCGCTGGTCGAATAGTACAGATTGGGCCACTTGACCATGAGCTTCACCGCCAGTTTTTCCCACGGCTCACCTCCGTGCCGGAGGACGATCCTCAGATCGGGAAAGAACCAACAGACTTCGTCGAGGCGGCCAACTTTCTGCGCACCCATGGGCACCCGGGGGCCGGGCACGCCGGCGTTGATGAAGATCGGCAGATCCAGATCGACGCAGCAGGCATAGACCGGATAGGCCCGTTTGTCGTTGATCGGGACCTGAGGGACGCAGCCGCACGGAAAGAACGAAGCGGCGACCACCCCCAGCTCGTCGACGGCCCTACGCAAGGAGCGAACAGCCTCCATCCCTCGATTCGGATCTACCGCGAAGCTCCCGACGAGTCGGTTACCGTGTTCGGCGATCGCTCTCCGACTGGGTTCGTCATCGAAGGTGACGGGGATCATTCCGATGTCGATGCCGAACGCGTCCATCTGGCCGAGCAGGGTCTCGACCGGATCATTGTCTGGGTCCGTGTCCGGCAGGTCCTTGTACATGTACCCGGCTGCATGGTCGAGGTCGCGCTGACTCTCCGCATCGAGAAGGAGGGGCGCCATGGAGCGGGTCCACCAGCGGCGATCTCCCCCTGGCAACCCCATCATGGTGTCGATGACCTGAATTCCAGACGGCATACTCATGCTCGATTCCTTCCCTCACGATCCGGCCAGTGTCGGTATTCTCCGCCGAACGGCATCCTCTTCGGCGCCTCCGCTTTCTCTCGGAGCGTAGGGCTTGCGAAGGCAAGAGCGCAGATATGGATTTTGAAGGTCTCGATTGCTCCATCCCAATTCCACCAGCGAGCGTCGGTGCAACCGGTTATCTCGCCGGGCGCAACGAGCCAACGGGAGCGACAGTCTGATGTGACCGGGTTTCGAAGGCCTTTTGACGGGCCACATGGCAGACTGAACGGATGCCGGGGGAGAGATATCGACAGTAGAGGAGATTGACCGTGGACGTTGCAGCGTTGGCAGCGCTTTTGCATGAGACGGCAGATCATCACGCACACTTTGAGAAGATCGCTCCCAAGCACGACTGGTGGGACTGGTATGCAGCGTATATGAGTGCGCGTGAAGAGGGGAAGAGTCCCGACGATGCCTCCGACGCCGCTCGGCGGTACATGGAAGAAGCCCGAGGCATAGTTGTGAAGTGATCTGCGGTCCGGACTTCGTGCATGATATTGCGCACAGGTGTAGATGCGTCCTTCAAAGGAGGAACCGATGAACATCGTCGTTGCGACCGATGGATCAGAGTCTGCGATCGACGCGGCACGCCGCTCCATCGAGCTGCTGCGCCCCGGGGCTCACGTCGTGCTCGTCATGGTCATCCCAGCATTTGAGGACCCTACGGAGGATGCCGGGGGTATAGAAGGCCCGGTCATCAGCGAAAAGCAGGCGGAGAAGGATTGGAAGAAGGAAACCGCCGCAGGACAAGCCGCACTCGATCGCACCGCCGCGGCGCTCGGAACCGACGCGGAGGTTCGTCTGGTTCCCGACGACGAATCGACGGGGTCAGTCATTGTCCGGGTCGCCGGCGAGACGAAGGCAGATGTGCTGGTGGTCGGCTCATCCAGCAAGGGTTGGTTGAGCCGGCTCTTCGGTAACTCGGTCAGTGATTACGTAGCCCACCATGCACCGTGTCCGGTCATGCTGATCCGTCACGACCACTGAGCACAGGGATCGAGGCACCTTCGGTGAAGTAGCCGGCCGTCTCACTCATGGTGACCGACTCTTGGCCGGAGCCGTTGGAAAGGTCCTCGGGTGCGGCGGAGCGAGCCCACGGTGCCCACCAGTTGCATCGCCCGAGCAAAGAGACGATGGCAGGCACGAGAAGCGCGCGCACGACGGTGGCGTCGAGAAGGATCCCGACAGCCATGCCCGTGGCGAACACCTTGATCTGGACGTTCGGTCCGGCGGCCAGAGCGGCGAAGGCCAGGAAGAGGATGATGGCCGCGCTGGTGACGAGTCGCCCCGTGTGGCCGAGTCCGTGCACGACCGCCTCATCGGTGGACATGCCGGCATCGTGGGCTTCTTTGATGCGCGAAAGGATGAACACCTCGTAGTCCATCGACAATCCGAACAAGAACGCAAAGACCATCAAGGGAACGAAGTCGACGACGACGCCGGTGGCGGGTATGCCCCAGAGAGCTCGGGACCCGTAGCCGTGCTGCCAGATGAGCACCAACGCCCCGTAGGCGGCACCGACCGAGAGCACGTTGAGGATCACGGCCTTGATGGGGAGGACCACAGATCGAAAGGCCCGAGCCAGGGCGAGCAGGCTGAGGAGTGCCACAAGGGCGACGATGAAGGGGAACCGTGAGTAGAACGCGTGTACGACGTCGGCTTCTTCGGGTCCGTCGCCGGCCACCTCGGCGCCGGGAGCCACGCGGGCGACCGTGGCGCGCACGGTGCTGACCGTGGCGCTGTCGGATGCGGAGCTGGTGGGCGCGCTCGGGAGTACGTCGACGACGGCGGTGCCGGATCGACGCCACGCCGTCCCGGTAGGGGCGAGAGCGGCGTCGACGCCGTGGATCGTGCCGAGCTGGGCCGCCAGGGCCGCCGGATCGGTGCGCTCGGGGACGAGCACCTCAATCGGGAAGAGCACGCCGACCGGGAACCCGGCGTGCTGGAGGGCGACAAGTCCACGTTCGGCCGGGCCGGAGCCGGCGAGTGAAGTGGGCCGGACCTCACCGACTCGAAGGCCGAAGGCCGCCCCGAGGAGGATCCCCAGCACGGTCAGGGCAGCGGCCACGGCGAGGATGCGATGACGGATAACTCCTCTGGTCCACGCCGTCCACGCTCGGCTCGGCCCGAGCGCCGCGCCGCGCCGGGTGCGCTTGTGGTTGCGGCGCCTACGGTCAAGGCGGGGCCCCCACGCCGAGAGCAGCACCGGGAGCAGGGTGAGGGCAGCGATGACGGTGACCAGGGGAATGAGCAAGCCGCCGTAGCCGAGGCTGCGCACGAACGCGAAGGGCACTGCAATGAGGGCGAAGAGGCCGAGCGCCACCGTGACGCCGCTGAAGAGTACCGACCGTCCGGCGGTGGTCATGGCCACTATGACGGCTTCGTCGTTGGACCGGCCCCGGTCTCGTTCCTCGCGCCAGCGGGTGACGATGAGCAACGAGTAGTCGATGGCCACACCGAGGCCGATCAGTGCGACGAGGTACTCGACCAGTTGGCTGACTCCGGTGATCGTGGTGATGGCGCCCAGGAGCAGGAAGGTGGCGAGGATGGACACGGCAGCGACGATGAGGGGAATCAGGGCCAGGAAGGACCCGAAGACGAGGACCAAGACGATGAGGGCGCCGATGGCCCCGATGAAGACCTCGCCCAATATGCCGAGCCCGCCGCTGCCCGGTGCGTTTTGCAGGTCGTTGAGACTGGTGGCTGCCACTGTGACCCCCGCCGGGGCAGTGGCGCGCAGCCACGTCGCCACCTGGACCGAGGTTGGGGCTTGGTCGCCAGCGAACACCAGCCCGAGGGCGGCATGCCCGTTCGGCGAGATCAGACGGGTGTCGTTTACCGCGGGGTAGGACACGACACGAAGCGACCGATGCGAGGCGAGCGCAGCGAACGTTGCGCCGATCGCCACGCGGCCCGACGGGCTGTCCGCCTTCTCGCGGCGCGGCAAGGTAACGACGACGACGATCGGGGTATTGTCGCCGCCGTTACCGTACGTGTGCATGATGGCGAGGCCCGCTTGGTAGCTCGGCAATCCCGGAAGGGACTCGCTCGAGCTGAGCCGTCCGGCGATCGGGCCGACCAGTGCGATGCCGACCGCCGCCACCACCAGCCAGAAGATCCCAATTGCCTTGCGGTGCCGAAGCAATGAGCGACCAAGGCGGCCGAGGCCGGACTCGGGGCGATCCAGACAGGGGAGGCTTGGAGGACTTTGCCGGTGAATGGTCATGCGACCAACGGTACGGATGGCTGGACGGCGCCACGATGGAGCAGGGACCCGTCTTCAAGGGGGAGGTAGGTCTACCCTGCGGTCGATCCCTCAGGAGTTCAGGTAGGCGAGCACGGCCAGCACCCGACGGTTGTCGTCGTCTGACGGTGGTAAGTCGAGCTTCATCAAGATGTTGGCGATGTGCTTGCTGACCGCCTTCTCCGAGACGACGAGCGCGGCCGCCACCGCGGCATTCGATCGCCCTTCTGCGATGAGCGCCAGGACCTCCCGCTCCCGCGGGGTGAGGCGACCCAAGGGCGCGTCCCTGGCCCGCTTGGCCAGCAGCTGGGAGATCACCTCGGGGTCCATGACCGTGCCGCCGGCCGCCACGCGGCGGACCGCGTCGACGAACTGGCCGACGTCCATCACCCGGTCCTTGAGCAGGTAGCCGACGCCGCCATGCTGGTCCGACAACAGCTCGCGGGCGTAGAGCGGCTCGACGTACTGCGAGAGCACCAGGATCGGAAGTCCCGGAAGTTGCTTTCGGGCCTCGATCGCCGCCAGCAGCCCTTCGTTGGTGAAGGTCGGCGGCAGTCGCACGTCGAGCACGGCCACGTCGGGTCGATGGTCGAGCAACGCACCGAGAACGGAGGGCCCGTCTCCGACGGCTGCCACCACCTCGACGTCGTGAGCATTGAGCAACCGGATGAGACCGTCTCTCAGAAGGGCCAGGTCTTCGGCGATTACCGCACGCACGGCACCTCCATGGTCACGATCGTCGGCCCACCGGGTGGGCTCGAGATCTCCACCGTGCCGTCGAACGCCTCCAGACGGTGATGGATTCCTTGCAACCCGCTCCCTTGGTCCGGGTCGGCACCACCTCCGCCATCGTCCCCGACCACGATCGAGAGGAGGCCGTCCGCTTGGCGCATCCGTACCCAGGCGGACCGCGCCCCGCTGTGTTTGATCACGTTGGCGATTGCCTCGGCTATGGCGAAGTACGCCGCCGATTCGACGGGGGCCGGGAGCCGCTCGGCCGGAAGCTCCACCGTGATCTCGACCGGGACGGGGCTGGCCAGCACGAGCGCCTGCACCGCGCCGGCCAGGCCGCGGTCGGCGAGGACGGGCGGCAGGATCCCTCGGACGACGGCCCGCAGATCGCCCAGAGCGTCACCGGCCGCGGTGCGCGCTTCGGCGAGCAACCGACGCGCCGCATCAGGATCCGAATCCAGCAGCTCGTCCGCCATGCCCAAGCTCATGCCCAACGAGACCAGGCGTGCCTGCGCCCCGTCGTGCAGGTCACGTTCGACCCGCCGCATCTCCGCCACCTGGACGTCGAGGGCGTCTCTGCGGGTACGAGTCAAGACATCGACGCGTTCGGCCAACGCCTGTTCGCGGCTGCTCGACACTGAGGGGACGAAGAAGGCATGTCCGGCGAAGACCACGGCGAGGCCGAGGATCGGCCAGATCGGCCAGAAGTAGCGGTGGCTGGACAGCAACCAGATGGTGATGAGGGTCGCGGAGATCACAAGAGAGACGGAGGCGTGGACGGCCACAGAGCGGCGGACCTCCGTGCGCTGGGCCCGGCGCACGCTCCCGATGGTGGCGGCGGGAAGCGCCAGAGCGAACCACATCCAGCCCGGCCAGAAGTAACCAGCACCGGTGATGGCCCAGATGACCGTGAGCACCAGCGCGACGACCACGCCGAAGGACACGGAGCGCCGGCCCATCCGCGCCCATGTCCCTTTCGGCGGCTCCTCCGACCTCGTGCCGAGCACTTTGCCCATGGAGTGGAGTACCAGAGACGACCACCGGACAGCGCGATCCCTGACCAAACGGGGTAAAGCGGTCTCGCTGCGGTCTGCCGGCTCGTTCATAACGATCGCACCCCACCAGTGTGCCGCACGTACCCCCACAAAGCGCTGGTGCTACGTCTACCCTCATCGGGGACTGAGGCAGACCGCCCCTGCACGGTTTTCCCGGTGTCGTGCCACGCTGCTCCTCCGAGCGAGCAGTGGGCCTTTCAGTCCGTGCAGCGTTTGTTGAAGAAGTACGAAGCCAGCGGGGCGGCGATGGCGATGATGACCACGGACCAGAGCAACGACGCCTCCACCGGGTGCTGCATCGGCCACGCGTGGACCACCTGGGAGGGGTTCGGGTTGTTCCACAGGTGCCGTGCCGCGGCGCAGACCGCCGAGACGGGGTTCCAGTCGGCGATGGCCTGCATCCAACCCGGCATGTGCGCCGTCGGCACCATGGCGTTGGAGACGAAGGCCAGCGGGAACAGCACGATGAAGCCGAACGAGGCTGCCGACTCCGGGCTCTTGGCGTTCAACCCCACGCACTGGGCGATCCACGTCAGCGAGTAGGCGAAGAACAGGACCAGCACGAACCCGGCCAGGATGGCCAGAATTCCGGCGCCCGACCGCCACCCGACCACCAGGCCGGTCAGCCCGACGATCAGCGCGCACAGGCACGACGTCATGAGGTCGGCCGCCGACCGGCCGATCAAAACGGCCGGTCGCCAGATGGGGAGTGCCCGGAAGCGGTCGATCATCCCCTCGTGCAGGTCGGTCGACAACCCGACGGCTGTTCCCATCACAGAGGTGACCAGGTTCAGGGCCAAAATGCCGCCCAGCAGGTAGTCCTTGTAAGAGCCACCGCCCGGGATCGGGATCGCCCCACCGAAAATAAACACGAACAGGAACGTGAAGAGCACGGGCTGGATGGTCACGTCCGAGAGCTGCATCGGCTCCCGAGAAATGTGGACCAGGTTGCGCCGGGCCATGGCCCAGATGTCGGCCACCGGGCCCAGCAAACGACCCGCGCGCGGGTTGTCCACCCGCACGGGTCGAGGCGTCAAGGTTGTCGTCGTCATCAGGCGTTCGCTCCTTCCAGTTCAGCGGCCCGGCCGCTACCGTCCACGGATGGGTCCACACCGGAGGGTCCACCTCCGCCACCTCCGCCCCCGTCGTCACCATCGGCACCGTCGTCGCCGGCCACGTCCTCTTCGATGTGGTCGCCCGTCAACGTGAAGAACACGTCGTCCAATGAGGGCTGGCGCACCTCGATGTTGTCCACCAACACTCCCGCGGCATCCAAGGCCCGCACAAGGGTGGTCGCCAACCCGGGGGACGAGTCGACGCCGGCCGACAGCTGGCGCCCGTCCTCGCTCACGTGCACCTGCCCGGCCACCAACCCGGCGATGGCCGGTACGGCCGCCGGCGAAGGCGTGGACAACGTCACCTCCACCCGGGCGCTCTTGGAGGCCTCCTTGAGCTCCTGCGGCGTCCCATCAGCCACCACCAGCCCGTGGTTCACCACCACGATGCGGTGGGCCAGCTCGTCCGCCTCCTCCAGGTACTGCGTCGTCAGCAGCACGGTCACGCCCTCGTCCAGCAGGGCGCGGATGGCGTCCCAGACCCGCTGGCGTGACGTCGGGTCCAGCCCCGTCGTCGGCTCGTCGAGGAACAGTACCGGCGGCCGGGTCATGAGCGACGCCGCCAGGTCCAGCCGGCGCCGCATGCCGCCCGAGTAGCCCTTCAGCACCCGGTCGGCCGCACGGGTGAGCTCGAACTGCTCGAGCAGTTCGGCCGCCCGGGCCTTCGCCGCCCGGCGCCCCATGTCACACAACTCCCCGACCAGGGTGAGGTTCTGGCGGCCGGTCAGCAGCCCGTCCAACGTCGCGTCCTGGGCGGCCACGCCGATGTGGTGCCGCACTTCGTTCGGGCGCTTCACCACGTCGATCCCGGCCACCGTGGCTGACCCGGCGTCGGGCACGGCCAGCGTCGTCAGGATCCGGACGGCCGTGGTCTTGCCGGCGCCATTGGGCCCGAGCAGGCCGAGGATGGTCCCCGCCGGCACGTCGAAGGACACGCCAGCCAGGGCCTGGGTGTCGCCGTAGCGCTTCTGCAATCCTTCGGCTTGAATCATGAGATCAGGAACCATGGACGCCCTTACCTGTCGTTAAGTAGACTACTTACTAACCGCATGGTAAGGAACGAACTTACCTGTCGTCAAGTAGACTGAGCAAGAAATATGACCCAGACCGCACAACCAAGCACGAACGACCAGAATCCGGCCACGGTGGCCGATTCGGCCGCCGACGATGCCCTCCCCCCCAAGTTCGCGCAGGCCGCCAGGGCCAAGCGCCGGGCCCTCGCAGGCGACGCCAACTCGACCCGCGAGCGCATTCTCGATGTGGCTCTCGAACTCTTCGTGGCGCAGGGCTACGACGGCACCAGCCTGCGACAGATCGCCGAGCAACTGGGGGTGACCAAGGCGGCCCTCTACTACCACTTCGAGAGCAAAGAGGACATCCTCCGGGCCCTCCACATGCGCTTGCACGAGTTCGGCAAGGACGCCCTCGACAGCGCGGGCGACGAACCCATGACCCTCGAGCTCTGGGGTCAGTTGCTCGAAGGTGTGGTCGACCAGATGTTGGTCCAGCGCAAGCTCTTCCTCATGCACGAGCGGAACCAGGCCGTCTTAGAGAAGCTGCACAGCGAGGAGCACGACGCCGAGCACGATGACATCCAGAACCAGTTCCGCAAGATCCTCCTCGACACCCGGGTGCCCGAGCGGGACCGGGTTCGCATGGCAGCGGCCTTCGGCGCCGCCTTCGCGGGACTCTTCCTCGCCGGCGAGAGCTTCCCCCACTCCGACAATGCCAAGTTGGGTGACATGCTCCGCGAGTGCATCGGGGACGTCATCTTGGGATGACGGAATCGGCCCCTTGTCGTTGAACAGGGTGGTGGCGACGCACTACAAGGCGATGTTCACCCGGCCGCCCAGGAGGTCTGGTCCACCACCGGTTCGGGCTTCGCCGCGATGATCAGCCGATCGCGCCCTTCCCGTTTCGCCGTCATCAGCGCGGCATCGGCGTAGCCGATGATCGCGGCTGCCGTGGTGGCGTAGGTGGAGTCGGCCAGACCGATGCTCACCGTGAAGGGGGGCACCCCTGCCGCGACCACCGATTCTGCCAGAGCAGCGCGCATGCGGTGCACGATCGGCGCCGCCTCGGTGACGTCGCATCCCACGTAGACCAAGAGGAACTCCTCCCCACCGAATCGGGAGACCAAGTCGCCGGTCCGTACTGTTGCTCCGGTCACGGTCGAGAAGTGACGGAGCGCGCGGTCGCCGGCGGCGTGCCCGTGCGTGTCGTTGAGAACCTTGAAGTTGTCCAGGTCGGCGAAGGCGACGGCATAGGGAATCTGCTCATTGTCCAAGCGGCGCAGCGCCTCTTCGAGACTGCGTCGATTCAACTGGCCGGTGAGTGAGTCGGTGGTGGCGGCAATTTCGCTGGTGACCAGGGCCCGGAGAAGGCCGAGGCGGGCCCCTGTCTGTAGGGCCAGGACCTCGGCCCGGGCACGTTGCGCAGTATCGAGCGGTTCGTCAGCCGGTCCGGTCAGATGGATCACACCCGTCGAGGTGCCGAGGATGGTCACCGGCACACAGAGCGCGGACACCTGTTCTGAGCGCACCTGCAGGTGAGGGCAGGTCGCCAGCGCGTGGCTGTCCGAGAACTCGAGGATCTGGCCCCGCCGTACGGCCGGACACCCCCAAGGCGTGCCCACTCCGCAGCCGGGGGCCCCGTTGGTCACGGACGCGGCGCCCTGATGGATATGGGCCTGACTGGCATCGGCCAGGAGAAGCTCGCCTGGTCCGTCGGCGACCAGGTCGAGTGCACGACCGATTGCTTGGAGTACGTCCGGCTCATGTTCGGCCATCTCCAGCGCGGTGTGCAGGTCGGCGTTGAACTGGTGGCGGTCCGCTGCAGCTTGGAGGAGCTCCTGTTGGCGCGAGATCTCGGCCCGCTGCGCCGCCAGGGCATCGTGGATCGGGAGGCCGCTGGTGATGGTGAGTGCGACGAGCGCAGCCACCACGAAGATCGCCGCCGTGCCGGCGTAGCCACCGAACCCGCTCCGTAGGTGCAGTGCGCCGCTGATCCACCACGAAACGGAGAAGGCAATCAGAATGCCGATGATGGCACGCAGGGACTCGATGGCCAACGTCCGTAGCGATGCATCGATCCTACGGACACGTTTTGTTGCGCCAGAGATAGGTTGCTCACCGGCCATCGTCGAGTGTCCTTCGTTGTCATGCCGAGCGGTCAAATCGCAGGGTTACCGGCGAAGTACAATGGTAAACCCCTCCCGCAAATCGTTCAGTGGCAGAACAGTTGCGAAGCCGTCGCTTCTCGACAAAAATCGTCCCGAGAGCACGGAGGCAGCTCATGCCCGAAGGTGGCGCTACGCCATACGAGATCGTCCTAACGCATTTCATCGTTTCAAAGAACGTAGAACGCTCTGCTCGGTTCTACACGGAGGTCCTCGGCGGCAGGCTGATCCGCTCGGGTGAACCGTCCTACGTGGCGCTCGCCAACAGCTGGATCATTATCAACGTTGGTGGCGGACCGACCGACGACAAGCCCACCGTCACGCTCGAAACGCCACCTGATCCCGACCGCACGAGCAGCTTCTTGAACATCCGGGTCTCGGATATCCAGTCCGTCTACGCGGAATGGAGCGCGCGAGGTGCCGCGTTCCTCACACCGCCGAAGCAGCACCAGACGGAGATCCGCTGTTACGTACGCGACCCCGATGGCTACCTCATCGAAGTCGGGCAAACCACACTGCCGGGCGGCTGGAACCAATTCCTGATCCAAGAATGAAAGGGATCTATTTCAATCCCCATGTTTCCGAATGACAGGGTTTTCAGTGTCGGGATCCCTGCGGCGCATCCCGAGCAGTCTGAGAAACGCCCTGCCCGCCGACCCTGGAGCGTGGTGCTCCTTGCCGTCTGAGCCATGACCGAACCGGCCGGAGGTATTTCCCAACCCGCTGTCGCCGGTTAGGCCTGGGAGCGGAAGCGTGTTCGGCTCCTCGTATTTTGGCACCTTCGGGAGGCGATGCCTCCGTTTACGCGGTTTGTCATTTGCTGAACCCATGGGGTGATCATGCCCGATAAATGCGCGCGTGGGTACCGTTCAACCCCTCGTCGCGTCAGTCCGGCAGTTGGATTTGAATGCCCCCTGCCCGGACCCGCACTGGGTTGACGGTATGACGATCTCCGTCTCGGAGCCGAAGCGGCTTGAGGAGGGTTGGTTCGCCGAGTCGCCCGAATACACGGCGTGCCACTCGTACGTGCCGGCCGGCAAGGTCACCGCGTTCGACATCGGCACCTGGCCGGCGGTGACCGTTACCGTGCCGGCGGTCCCGAGCACCACCCAGTGCCAATACCGATAGTGGTGTCTGGTGACGGTCTGCTGGGTGTACACCGTGTAGGTCACTGTCCCCGTGGCCGCCGCCGCGTTGGTGCCCCTCAGCTTGGCCGTGTCGGTCACCGACGCCCCGGTAGTGACTACTACGACGCGGCCTTCCCATCGGAAATCCCGCCCGCTCGTGCTGTGGCCGCCGATCAGGCTGGTCCTGAGCCTCGTGGGCTGCGCCGTCGTGGTCGACGTGGTGACCGTCTCGACCTCCCCGCCGCTGCCGCAGGTGCTCGACGAGGTCTCATTGCCCGAGTCGCCCGAGTAGGTGACGCCCCAGTAGTAGGTGC
>Ga0182030_10009550_pt1 | contig 19838 bp, 21 predicted proteins | sample 812S3MmetaG_FD_121299 | JGI IMG/M metagenome (GOLD analysis project Ga0182030, IMG submission 121299) | Permafrost microbial communities from Stordalen Mire, Sweden - 812S3M metaG (Illumina Assembly) | ecosystem: Environmental > Terrestrial > Soil > Wetlands > Permafrost | place: Sweden... | reverse complement strand
ATGATTTTACAGGCAACGATTATCTGACTGAGTGCGAAGCGGCGAGGGCAATTTTTAATAAAAAAGTGAAATTGCATTACACCTCAGATAAAAATAAAGAGCTGATGCACGAAATGAACAAAACAATAAAATCAAGGTGTTCAGTGAAAGACTAATTCCCTGAATTTTTACCATTCCCAGATAACGATGCTCCATTCTTCATTGTCAGGAGCTTTGTAACTATAAATTTCTGTGAAGCCAATTCTTTTATGCGCATTGATGGAACGAAGATTTTTTGTTGCAATTTCGGTGATCGCAAAATCATATTTGCCTTTGAATTGCTTTTTGTATTCAGCATAACAATTATCCAGAATACCCTGGCCGCGAAAACCTTTTGCAACACAAACCTGCCCGACAACAATATAGTTATAGGCTGAAAGCGCTTTGTTGTGAAGCTTGATGGTATTAAAATTCGCAAACATCGGAATCAGCACAGGAATGTCGTCTTTGGATTCTGGTGTCATTGCTATTAAGTAGGCGATTATTTTCCCATCGTTTTTTGCAATAACGCTTTGCTCGATTGCATTCATTCTTTTTAGATCCTCTACGCTGTGCACTACAGTTACGAACCCTTCTTTGGCAATTTCTTCCGGGGTAAGGTTTGCCGGAAGGTTGGCTTTTTGAAGATCAATTATGCCAGTTAAATCTTCAGCGAAGTATGATTTAGTATAGACTATCATTTATGTATTGAAAATAAGGAACAAAATATAAAATTGGAAATATCATTATTTGCTATTTACTTTGTATTACAAAGTGCTTTTAATATGAGTAACCAGGATAAGTCATTGGAAACGCTGCAGGACATCAGGCGTATGATGGAAAGGTCATCAAGGTTTATTTCGTTGAGCGGGCTTAGCGGAGTGAGCGCAGGCGTGTTTGCGCTTATTGGTGCATATGTTGCGCATATGTGGCTTGGCGGATATTATCAGGATTATAATAACAGAGGAGGTTATGCCGGAGAGGATTTCCATTCGCTGATATTGAAACTGCTGTTGTTGGCAGCCGGTGTACTGGCTTGCGCGCTTGCGCTCGCTTTTTATTTTACGTGGAAAAAAACAAAAAACAACAATCTGCCAATGTGGGATCTAACCTCAAAAAAGCTGCTGATCAATTTGCTTATTCCGTTGGTAACAGGCGGTTTATTTGTGCTTGGGCTGCTCTATCAGAATGAATGGTTTCTGCTAGCACCTGCCTGTCTTGTGTTTTATGGGCTTGCGTTGGTGAATGCCAGCAAATATACACTTAACGATATACGCTATATTGGGTTCTTTGAAATTGCCCTTGGGCTGATAAATATTTTTTACCCGGATTATAGTTTGTTTTTCTGGGCTGCAGGTTTTGGCGTGCTGCATATTGTGTATGGATTGATCATGTGGTGGAAATACGATATGAAAACAAAAACTAGTCGAGACAAGTGACTTGAAAAATCAGTCGGAAAAATGTGATGAATGAAAATAAATCAGCATGAAGAACCCGATAGGAAACCTCAATAAAATTTTTGACAGCCGGATACGGCTTGGTGTCATGAGCATTTTGCTGGTGAATGCAGAAATAGATTTTAACAGCCTGAAGCAACTGCTGCAGCTTACTGACGGCAACCTCGCTTCCCATCTTACCAATCTGGAAGAAAACGGATTTATTAAAGTGCATAAAGGATTTATAGGGAGAAAGACAAATACAACTTATTCGATCACTAAAGCAGGCGAAAAAGCTTTCAAAGAGCATTTGGACGGATTAGAAAACATGATCAAGGGAATGAAATAATTTTTTTGTATTTATACTTTGAATTTCAAAGTACTTTTTATAATAATAAAAAAGGGCAATCATGAAAATTTTATCAACACTTAGCACGATCGCAGTAATTACTGTAATCCTGTTGCTGATTTATGCGGCTGTTCAACAAACATATCGCACGAGCGGCAATGACCCTCAGATACAGATGACAAGAGACATCGCGGTGTCTTTGAAAGAACAGAAATCTATTGAACATATTTTTCCTGTTGATTCAGTAGATATTTCAAAAAGCCTTGGCGTATTTGCCGTTTTGTACGATAGTAATTCAAGACCAATAAAGTCATCTGGTTTCATAAATGGCAAAATCCCTCAATTGCCTGCCGGGGTGTTTGATTTTGTAAAATCTCATGGTGAAGATATGATTACGTGGCAACCGCAACCGGGAATAAGAATTGCGATGGTAGCTGCCGCTGTACAATCGAGTGGTGTCTCCTTTGTGGCAGTTGGGCGCTCATTGAATGAAGTGGAGGTAAGGGAGGGTAATCTGCTTTCAATGGTTACTATAAGCTGGCTGATATGTGTTGGGATTATTGTAATCAATATGGTTGCACAAATATGGCGAAGCAAAATGAAATCAAAAAATAGCCATTAACAGTAAAACTATTTTATGAAATATTTGGTAGCTTTTAAAATATTGGTCATAGCAGTAGCAACAAATACTCTTTTAGGAGCTATGTGGCTGACACATTTTTTCAGTGATCAGGATTCAAAAGCAATGTATCTTTTTTTCGGTCTGATGTTTGGCATGATTGCATCGTTTCCAATATTTATTATATCAGCAATTGTTATAAACAGAAGTATTTCTAAAAATGATTATGGCAAAATAATTTTTAGAAAAGTATTGACTGAAGGCATAATCTTATCAATCGTTGCCTTTCTCATATTTTTTTATTTGTGGGATTTTGCGGTACAGGATTTCGCACTTTTTCTTTGCACAGTTTTATCTTCTGTGATTGCAGCATACAGTCAGCGCAAAGCTTTAGTGCGTCTTCAACAGCCTTTTGAATTTGAGAATATTTAAAACCTTTAGTTTGAAAAATACTCAGAAACAAATCAAAGCCTGGCAATGGTTCTTTATTATCGCATTGTTTTTAAGTGGCGCCACATCTGTACCTGCAGGTACTGAGCTATCAATTATTTTAAAAAATATCTCTGCAGATACCCTGCCTGCTCATTTTCTTGCCCATATACAAAACGGGGTTTCAAAGACACAAGCACAATACCCGTTCTTGTTCGATGGCTACAACTGGCTTGCATTCGCTCACTTTGTTCTTGCAATTCTTTTCATTGGGTCATTGCGTGATCCCGTGGGCAACAAATGGGTGATTGAATTTGGCATGATAACCTGTTTGCTCATCATCCCTTTCGCAATGATCACCGGATATTATCGCGGCATACCAATCTGGTGGCGGCTGATAGACTGCTCATTCGGCATTACAGGCATGATCCCGCTTTTCATTTGCTATAAAAAAATCAATTCTCTTGAATCATTTGCAAACAATCTTCTTTTTAATAAAAATCACATTTTATGAAATCGTCACGGCAATGGGTTAGCTATTTCAGAGAAAACCTTGAAATAAAAAGAATTGACTGGCAGCAGCATGCAAGCTTAACTGAAAATGAGTTGCAAACGATCTTAAAATCTATGCAGGCATGGCAATTGGGAGAAACATCCGACGGAAAAAACTTGCTCAAAGCTTGCAGCAGTTATGCGGAAAGAATCAGTGATCCCTATTATCTAAAAGCGATGCAGTTGTTCATTAAAGAGGAACAGAAGCATGGCAATAACTTGGGAAGATACCTTGACCTGATCGGGCAGCCTCGTATTCAAAAAAATTGGGGAGACACATTGTTCCGGATAGTAAGGCATATCAACAACAGCATGGAATGGTGGACGATTGCCGTAATAATCATTGAAAGCGCTGCGCAAATATTTTATCAGTCGCTGAAAGATACAACAGGTTGTAAACTGCTAAAACAAATATGCACCGATATACTGATTGACGAGGCGAAGCATATCCAATTCCAGCAGGAGCGGCTTACAATTATATTCAGATCAAAAACAATTATATGCAGGCGCATTTCCTATTATTGGTACAAATATTTTTTTCTTTTTGTCTCTATAGTTGTTTGGGCTGCGCACAAAAAAATATTCAAAGCGGGAGGCAACAGCTTTAAAAATTATTATAGCAAAATGAAATATAAGTCAGTGAAGACAATTGGCAAACTAAAATGTGAGATGGAGGAAAAATATATTCTCCAGCCGTCTTAAAATATTTTTTAAATAATAACAAGATATGCAAGCACAAAAATTTTCAATAACACGTAGGTTAAAAAGTTTCAGACATGCGCTGGGCGGCATCAGGGCATTGATACTAACCGAGCACAATGCAAGGATTCATTTGAGTGCTACGATTGCGGTGATTATTATGTCAGTGATATTTAAAATTTCCAAACACGAAGGGCTTATCATAACTGTGGCTGTTGGCTTTGTTTGGATCACGGAAATGTTCAATACCTGTATAGAAAAAATCATGAATTTTATTTCAACAGAAATACATCCGGAGATAAAATCAATAAAAGACATCGCAGCCGCCGCTGTGCTCATCGCTTCTGTAACCGCATTTATCATTGGCTTAATCATTTTCATCCCCAAAATTTCATGAACAGAAAGAACACTTTGCAATTATATTACGGCAGGATTTTTTTTCTGCGCAGCGAAATTGACCGCCTGCTTGCTTTAAGCATGATGTTTAGTATTGCGATGGCAATTACGAGAACAATTTATACGGGTCATCTGACTTTTATTTTCCTTATCTGGAATTTATTTCTGGCATGGCTTCCATATTGCATTTCGAGATGGCTTTCTCATTGTCGGGATAAGATAAAAAGCAGTTTCATATTTATGCTGGCATTAACGGTGTGGATTGCATTTGTGCCGAATGCCTTCTATATACTTACCGACTTGTATCATATCGGCGATGACTACAATGATTACCTGATGCCACAATGGTTCGATCTGGCTATGATCTTGTCATTTGCGTGGAATGGCCTGCTGTTGGGCATTCTGTCTGTAAGGCATGTCGAAAAGATAGTTCACGGAAAATTCAACCTGAGAAATGAACTATTATTTCTTTATCCTCTGATGTGGCTGAATGCACTGGGTGTTTATGTTGGGAGATATTTAAGGTACAATACTTGGGATGTGATCACGAATCCATTTCTGTTATTGAGAGATATAGCTAATGTGCTATTGCATCCATTTGCGGACCGTTATGCTTCCGGGATGATCTTTTGTTTCTCTATATTATTGACCCTGATTTATCTTATGTTGAAAAAAATGAGCAAGGCTATCGGGTAAAATAAAGTAAATGAAAGACAAACGCCTTCAAATTTTTTTGAAGGCATCTGCAATAAAAGGAATTTTATATTTTTTAAAAATCAACACCCATCGAAACATTCAATACCGGATGTCTGCCAAAGAAGGTATTCATTTCCCAACCTGCATCAAATCGAAGGAAGTAGCCCAATAATGTGCTGCGTGCGCCAAACCCATAACCGCCTGCAAATGGCCCGATGCCGCCAGCCCTGATTTTAACAGTTACTGTTGGGTCGGATGGATCATCCACATATTCTTCTGAAGGTCTGCCTATTTTGTTATAGGATCCGTCCCATGCAGTGCCCAGATCAAAAAATTGAATCAACTGGAAATTGCGAAGAAAAGCATTGTTGATTGGCTTATTGAATAATGTAGAGAACAATGGTAAACGGATTTCGCTGTTGATGACAATATTATTATTTCCGTTAGCTACATTCTGGTTGAAGCCGCGGAGGTTAACCGCAAGTGATTGATAAGCATAATCGTTATTGGGCGAAGGCTGCACGCTGTTCGCTTTAGGGAATAGCCAGCCGTCTGTACCTCCGAGATAATAGATCACTTTCTGATTGCCCCACGAGAAATCACCCGCTGCCCGAACTGCCCAGATCAGATTGCGATAGATAGGATAATAGTGCCGTGCATCAAAACCGAAATTAAACATTTTGCGGCCTTCACCTGTAGCAGGCTGGTTGATCTGATCATTAAAATCAATATAAAATTTATAGCGAAGGCCGTTCCATATATTAGTGGCCTTCATGATCGTATTATCGAATACATACTCAAGCCGCAAAAGTCCATCCGTTTTATTGTTTATAGGTTTAGATGCGAGAGCTGCTGTATCTGTAAAAAAGCTCTGACCGGTTGGTTGAAGCACCCATTTGTTTGTCATAACGCCGAACGATAACCTTAAGCTTCTTATTTTGTCAAAAGGATATTTTATGACCCCCTGAAATAAGTTAGTAATACTTTTGCCGTAAAACTGGTTCCCAGAGAGATTTGGGTTTGCACTATCATTGATTTGAACAATGCCCGATTCAGTTTCGCGATAATATATCAACGAATAATCGAACATTTTTTTAAGGTAATCTATCCGTGCAAACCACTCCGTGCTGCCGCTTAAAAAAGAAGAGCTGCTCGGTGTGAATGTATTGCCTTCGCTGCTGGTCAATGCAGAGGGGCTGCTGCCTGAGCCAAAAAAGGGCAGACGCACAGCTCCTGTAAAACGGATGTCTTCAAACAGATCGAACACAGATGCTTTAAGAAGCCCGCTGAACGCATCTGCACCTGCCATATTGATTGGAACTGAGCCGGTGTAAGGCTGATATAGGTTAACAAGCACATCATTGTTAAAGCCGGCTGTAAAATTATCGACCGAGAATTTTAATTTGTAATCCAGGAGTTTTGCTTTTTTCAGCAATGGCTCTTCTTTTTCCGGCGCTCGCGCTGCAGTTATTGCTTTTGCGGAAATCGATGTGTCAGTTTTTTCCTTTTCAAATTCATTCTCAAAAAAATCTTTTTGTTTCTTAGTTGTATCTGTAGCATTGGGCTGCTGAACTTTTAAAGCTTCGCCATTGGCCAGTTGTGAAGCAGTCACAGTTTGTTTGCGGTAATCGGTCATCCGGGGGTTGATGTTCCTTTTCTTAAGGGCTGCGTCATCCACTTTTAATTTGTACAAAAATTTCAGGTCGCCTTCCTGTCGCACTTCACTCACCTGGCCATTGTCTCCGGCAATTTTTGTTTCAGTCAGGCTGCTTTGGTAATTGGTGATTGGGAACACATACGCTGAATCATTAGTGATTGCAAATGAGTACATCGTGTCAGGATCGCTCTTTTTATTTGCTCTCAATAACGAATCCAGTTCCTTAGCATCCGGGTTGCGCAAAATATCCTCGCCAACTTTATAAATCGTATCAATACCCGCTCTATGGGTGGTAAAAAAACCTGCAAACCTGTTGCCAATGCCGTTTTCATCGCTGATGAAAGTGAAATGATAGCTATTGTATGGAGTTGGATAACGAGCATCTCCATATTTCAAATGAGTTAGCTGGGAAATTTGTTTGAACTCGCTTTTGTTCCAGTTGTCAACTAAAAATATGTTATAATGATTGCTGGAAGGGAGCACAGTATCTGCATTAACTGCAGTTGCCGATGGGCGGTTGGATGAATAGATGATGCCTGTTTTCCCGGGGAACGATACAAATGTTGCATCTAGGTCATTGTATACGTCATTGGTTATTTGTTCAACACTTTGCTTATCCATTTTGTAAACAAAAATATCCGACTGACCTTTTTTTACGGCGCTTAGCAAAAGCGTATTATTATCCAGCATATACTTCACATCCTGCACCTGATCAAATATATCTAGATCTTGCACGATGGGTTTATATCTTGCTACCACATCATAAACAAACAACCTCACCTTGCCCTTATCCCAATAGATCACCGCGAGCCGAGTTCCCTTGCCGTCCCACGCAATCAATGGATAGTGGGGGTTAATCTGATTATCGTTTATTCTTACGCCTGTCTTCAACAGCACTTTCCTGAAAATAAAATTCTCATAAAGCACCACACAGTATTGACCATGCTTATATTCAACCACAGCATAGGTTTGGCTCTTTGGCTGAGGACTGGGAGAGAAATGGAAAAAATCTTTTACCGGGCTGATATTCTCTACAACCGACACACTGCCCTTCGGGAAATTGCGCCGGCCTCGTATGTCTTTATCATACTTCTGCTCTTCCTGATCCATAAAATCCTTCAGCACTTCTTTGAACTTTTTTTTGCAGATGCGCTGCGAGGCACTGTTGAGGTTGCGGTAAACTCTTGACAGGTAAAGAAAATAAGTAACGTTTTCTTTTTTGTATTTTTCTGCAAGATAATACCAGAAAGCATGACCCGCGAGGTTTGGCTTTTCAAAAGCAAACTGATAGAAATTAGTGTACCTGCCGGAAAGGATCGCTGACTTTAGCTGATCGTCCAATTCCGTGCTCCAGTTTTCTCCAACATATTCTATATAGCCATCGGTAAGCCACTGTGGCAAATCAAGCAAAGCCTGATTGGTGGCGAATTCCCCGAGGTCATCGCCAAACAAAATATTCTCAACCAAAATGCGGGCAATGCCCTGCCTCACCTGTATGCGCAGTTTATTATAATCGTCTGTTGAGTAAAGCACCACTTTATTATTGACCAGTTTCGTGATGCCGCCGGTAGTTTGCCAGTCCAGGCTCAGGCCAATATTGGATTGCTCCATATCGTTGAAGCTGTTATAAATGGCAAGATTAGCGCGGCGCTGCAGGCCATATTCCACAAACTGCTCAATGCCCGGCAATTCTTTCTCGGCAAGCTGAGCGACGTATTTTGCGATTGGTTGGCCATTTTCGTAGAAGTAAGTATTGAAATTAGGCGTTTGATAATATTTCCATTTGAATTTGTTGAATTGCAGGCGGTTTTTCCCAAACTCAACCGTGTTAACCTGCGCAAAGGTTTGCGAAGTGATTAAAATCAGGGCAACGGAAACGAGAAAAAAAAATTTCGGATATAACTTATTCGGATAAACTTGCATACCAATTCTTTGAATTTTTAAAGTTAGAACAATCCATATAATCGGTGAAATCCATTTTGCATTAAAACTGTGACTGCATGCTTACTATAAAACATTTCTCATTTAATCCTATTCAGGAAAACACATACGTGCTTTATAATGACAAGGATGCCTGTTGCATCATAGACCCAGGTTGTTATTTCGGCAATGAACGAAAAACATTGCAGGAATTTATTGAACAGCAGAAATTAATTCCTAAGCTTTTGTTAAATACCCATTGCCATCTGGATCATGTATTCGGGAATAAATTTGTTTATGATGAATATGGCCTGCCACTGCATATTCATGAAAAAGAGCAGCTCGTGCTGGAATATGCCCCAGAAGCAGGGTTGCGCTGGAGCATGCCTTTTGAGAATTATCGTGGCGAACTGATTTTTTTGAAAGAAGGCGAAGTTATCAAATTGGATGATGACGAGTTGAAAGTCATTTTTGCTCCTGGCCATTCGCCCGGAAGCATTTGTTATTATTGCGAGTCGCAGAAATTCGTTATCAGCGGCGATGTGCTTTTTCGTTTAAGCATAGGTCGGAGCGACCTGCCCGGCGGCGATTTTGACACGCTCATCAATAGTATAAAGCAAAAGCTATTTACGTTGCCAGACGATGTGAAAGTATTTCCCGGTCATGGAGAACCGACAACAATTGGATTTGAAAAGATGAATAACCCGTTTTTGAAGGATTAGAAATGAGCAATGTTAAATTAAAAATAGCTAGAGTCATAAATTTCTTTGTTTTGCCTTGTTTGAATGATCTTGCTTAATCGAGACAATTCTATTTTTGGGTTATATTTCTTTGAATCATTTCTTATTCTACTTCTACAACTTCATAAGCATTTTGCCCATTGATTTGTATCGGTTGATAATACGTGCCAAAATATTTTAAGTAAGTAATGCCTCCGAGGTTTACTGATGTACAGCCATCTGGCAGATTATAAACTACCGCTCCCGCCGGAGGCTGAATAACCTGATAACCGCCATTTACCTGCGCATAAAAATTGCCGCCATAATAATAATCATCAATACCGCCGACATTTACCGACACATAGCCAGGAGGCAAAGCGGGCACTAAAATGCCTATTGGAGGAGCTATTACCCTGTAGCCGCCGTTGTAGGGAGCATAGTATACTCCCTGGTAATAGTGATACTGCTCGTTATGAATGGCGACTATAACAGCAGCGGCTGCAAGGCCAGCAAGAAAAAAGCCTACAGGATGCCAGGTGGGTCCGAAAAAGAACGGTCTATATGGGTGATAAAAATAACTATGGTAAGTGTAATAGCGCCGTCCGCCATATATATGTGGCGGACGGGAATAAGCCGGACGGCTTGCCGCCCATCCCGCAGGGTGATGATTTGCCGGTGAAACATTGCGAGTTGATGCCCTGCTAACAGTGCGACGATTTACTTGTGAATGGTTAGCAGAAGCTCTCTGTCCTGAGGACCTCATAGCAGATAGATGCCTCTCCCTTGTCTGCTGAAGACCGGGTCGTGATTGGGAACGATTTACTGATCGCCTTTGTATTTGTGAGCGATTCCCGGCGAAGCGACGATGCTGGGCAGAAGCACTAAAAAAATTAAACAGTATCAAAAGAACACTGCATGAAATAACTCCTGATATTTTTGCTGCAACCGTAGTATAAATCCTCATAACCCAATTTTTTAACTTACTTAGTTCAAGAGACGATCAGCAATATCTAAAGTTAGTGAAACTTATTTAGTCATTTCCGTTGATAAAACTAACAGTGGCAACCGAAAAGTAAGGATATTTTCTGATGTTCATAAACTCAGACCCATTTCCCGATATAAGGCAGCCGCTGAAATTCTTTCCTTTCTATTCTCATTATAAAAAGGATATACATGGACGTGAAAATAGTAGCCAGCCCTAAACTGAATAAATTATTTTTCCATATCTGAGTCAAAAAATGATGGATGAAGTAAATCAATGCAACAATTACCATGTATGCAACCAGCTTCTTTGTTGCATAGGGAATGCGATACACTTTTTGACCCCATTTGTAAGAAATAGCCATCATGCTGCCATAACAGAGAAAAGTTGCCCATGCGCTGGCCATATAACCAAAGTGTGGTATGAAAATATAATTTATGATAAGTGTGATTGCCGCACCGGTTAAAGTAATGTAAGCACCTGCGGAAGTTTTATGGGACAGCCGGTACCAGATAGAGAGATTATAATAAATGCCAAGGAACATGTTTGCGAAAAGCAGTATGGGTACGACTTTCAGACCCTCCCACATTTTCGGGTCGCGGATGATGAGCACTTTCCAGATATTGACATATAAAGCAGCAATCAGGAACATCACACAAACAACAATCACAAAAAACTTCATCACCCTTGCATATACTTTTGGCGCATCTTCCTGTATCGATTGCTTGAAAAAGAAAGGCTCCGCACCCATCCTGAAAGCTTGTATAAAAAGGGAAATAAGAATAGAGAGTTTGTAGCACGCACTATAAATCCCTACCTGGTAAGTAGCTGCATCCGCGGGAAGAGGGCTCCATTTTTTCAACATGATCCGGTCAAACGTCTCGTTGATAATTCCACCGAAACCTGCTACAGTTAATGGAAGCGAATAGATTACGATTTCTTTCCATAGCTTTTTATTCAACTCCCATTTGAATGCCAGTAGTTCTTTAGATAAAACAACTACCTGGAAAAAAGCCTGTGCAAGCGTGCCGATCAACACATACCCCACGCCAAAGCCAGCGCTATAAAAAAACAACAGGATACTATCAGGATGTTTTTTATATAGAGCCGGGAATATGGATAAAAAAAAGAAAGTAATGGTGATATTCAATAAAATACCGGCAACTCTGATGAATGCATATTTTTTAGGCCTTCCTTCAAGGCGCAATCTGGCAAACGGAATGGTAGATATGGTGTCAAACGCGATGATAAACGCACTGATGGTAATATACTCTGGGTGCTTGTTGATACCAATGAAGGAAGCAATGGGTTGTTTAAAAAAAATTGTAAGCGCTGTTATAATGATTGTGCTGATGATAAGAGAGCTTAGGATGGTGTTATATACATCTTTTTCATGCTCCTTTTTTTGCATGTACCTGAAATAGGCTGTTTCAAAGCCAAACATAGTAAGCGTATATAAAAATGGGATCATGGAAAAAACCAAAGCCATTTCTCCAAATTCAGATGTTCCTTTGAACTGATGGGTGAGATAAGGAGTAAGCAACACATTCAGCAAACGGGCAAAGATCGAGCTTGCACCATACCAAACCGTTTGCCCTGCTAATTTTTTAATACTGCTCAATCAATAGATTTAGCAACAAAAATAATCTTCATATGCTGATAAAATGCAATTGCGGAAAACTAATACACTTAAGAACCTGATCCGAATATCCTGATGCAGGAAAATTGGAATATATCCAGCTACTTTTCCAATAAACATGATTAATCCGGATTTATGAAATCATGTACATTTGCCCAAATTTATTTTATCATGAAAAAGGTTTTACTATTTATCCTGGTATTTGTTGCTTTGAGGCTTTCAACATTTTCTCAGACACAGGCTTATGAAGGGAAGTTAGACTACCAGAAAACATTGCAACAGGTTGCTATTATTGAAGTGCCGTACAAAGATGGCGTAGTGGAAGATGCCATTAAGGATTATCTCGCCAAGAAAGGACTGAAAAGCACCAGCTCAAAAGGCTTTGATGTTTTTCGCGGAGCAAAGCTCGATGATGCAGACGCTGACCAAAACGATTTGTATTTTAAAATAGATCGCAAGAAAAAAGATAAAGACTATACTGTTATATCATTGCTTGCCACAAAGGCAAACCAGGATATACTCACAAGACCTGCTATTGACAGCACCGGGCAGATTGACAAAGCAAAAGCATTCCTGAATAATCTGGTGCCTTTTATTGATGCACATAATACAGATGTTGAGATCGGAAAGCAGCAGGAAGTATTGAAAAAGACACAAAAGAAATTAAATGGCTTTATTAGCGATTCAACGGATTTGGAAAAGAAAATAAGGAATCTGCTTGCAGATCAGGCTCAGAACAAAAGCGATATTTTAAAGCAAACGAGCGAAATCCAAAGCACCGTGAGCGCAAATGATGATGTGAAAAATAAAGCTCAAAAAAGGATGAACAAGCTTCTTGACGAACAGGACAATATTGCAAAAAAAATCAGGAAGGCTCAGGCTGACCTTGATGAAACAAAAAACAATCTGACAAATCAGTACAAGGAACTGGACAAGCAACAACAAGTGCTTGATGCAATAAAAGCAAAGAAAACGAACTAACCATTATAGGATTCAAAATATTATCTTGAACCTGGCTTTTGCGTAACTTTTTTCTTGACGAATGGCCAAATGGATTGATAAACTAATTAAACTTTAAGTTTATTCAAATGGTCATACAAAATATATTTTTAGAAAGATTTTACCATGAAACTTCTTTGTTTAATAATTGTTGCGCAATTTTATGCCTTTCCTGATTCTATCTTGCATGTCCTTAACTCAGTAAAAAATCCTGATAAGACAGAAGGGAAAATATTGCGTATAAAAAAAGACAGCACCGTTGTTATAAATTTGAAGAGCTTATCTACCTCAGGTTATACGTGGAGTTATTCAGTCGAAGATTCATCTATTGTTCAGGTAGAAAAGAAAGACAATGAATTTCCTTCATCCCGCTCAAAGCACGTAGGCGACAGCGGAGTGGAAGTGTTTGCTGTCAAAGGGTTGAGAAGCGGAGAAACAAAAATTCGTTTTGAGCAAAGGCGCCCGTGGAAAAATGGAGGGAAATCAATAAAGAATGAAACCTATAACGTAATAGTTTATTAGGCCTTCCTGACAAATTTATTTTATTCAATATAACGTATCTTTTTTCTTCCGCCTTTGATCTCGCTTTGCTTCTTTTTTGATTCTATTCTTTTTTCCTTCGCTATTTTCGAAGGCTTGGTTGCGATGCGCTTCTTCTGTTTTATGAGCGCTTTGGCAATGAGATCATTCATTTTTCTAATGACTTCTTCTTTATTGGATAGCTGAGAGCGGTGTACCTGGGATTTTACCTGCAACACCCCATCTGCATTGATTTTATTTGCCAGTTTTTCTTGGAGCAATTGTTTTTGCTTTTCATCAACCAATAAAGAATTGTGGATATCGAAATAGCCTTCTACCATCGTCTCCACTTTATTCACGTTCTGGCCGCCTTTGCCTCCGCTGCGGGCTGTTTTAAAAAAAATTTCTTTTGAAACATCTATCTTCATGCATTAAAATTACAAATTTAAAAACAGTATCAAATGCGGGCCGCCATTCAGCGTGTAAGTACTGCCAGCGTTGAAATTGCGGGGGAAATAAAATCCCGGATCAATACAGGCTTGCTGGTGCTTCTTGGAATTGAAGATGCTGATTCCATGGAAGACATAGAATGGCTCAGCGCAAAAATCATCAACCTGCGCATTTTTAATGATGCGAATGGAGTGATGAATATATCTGTGAAAGGTAAGGGTGGCGATATCTTATTGGTGAGCCAGTTCACATTGCACGCTTCAACAAAAAAAGGGAACCGCCCTTCTTACCTTCGCGCAAGCAAACAGGGAATCGCAATCCCGCTTTATGAGAAAATGATTTCGGAAAAAAAATTTATATCGGGGAGTTTGGCGCCGATATGCAAATTTCGCTGGTGAATGACGGGCCCGTAACTATTATCATTGATACAAAAAATAAAGAGTAATTATGAAGCAGAAGGTTTATGTCGTCAATGCATTTGCCGAAACTACTTTCGGGGGCAACCCTGCGGCAGTTCTTTATTTACATGAATGGCTAACCGAAGATTTGATGCAAAATATTGCTGCCCAGCACAATCTGGCAGAAACCGCTTATATCATAGCTCAGACAGATGATTATGCCATCCGCTGGTTCACTCCCAAAGTGGAAGTTTCGCTTTGTGGACATGCTACGCTTGCATCCGCACATGTTTTTTATAATCATCTTGGGTATAAAAAAGATAAGATCACCTTTTATTCCAAAAGCGGGCCATTGCATGTTTCAAAACGAAGCAATGGGAAATTGACACTAGATTTTCCTGCTGATAACCCCATTGAGGTAGAGGCATATGCTGCCATAGAGGAAGGTCTGAAAGTAAGTCCAGTAGCGGTTTACAAAGGCTCAACAGATTACATGGCAGTACTTGAAAACCAGCAGGCAATTGAAAACCTTTCTCCGGATTTTAAAATATTGTCCCAATTAAAAGCAAGAGGCATCATCGTTACAGCCAAGGGAGATTCGGTTGATTTTGTTTCGCGTTGTTTTTTTCCACAATCAGGTGTAGATGAAGATCATGTTACTGGCTCCGCTCATACTACATTGACTCCTTATTGGGCAGGCAAATCAGGAAAAGAAAAGCTTAAGGCCATTCAATTATCAAAACGCAAAGGATATCTGGATTGTGAGATGGCAGGTAACAGGGTGCTGATTGGCGGTAATGCGCGGACTTATCTTGAAGGCGATATTTTTATTTGAGGGAAAAATTATTTACCATGCCAATTGAAGAGATTTCCATTCGGGATGCACAAAAAAGAATTGATAAGTGGATACAAACTACTGGAGTCCGGTATTTCAGCGAACTCACCAATATGGCTATCCTTACCGAGGAAGTGGGGGAAGTGGCACGATTAATGAGTCGCTTGTACGGAGATCAGTCTTTTAAAGAATCTGATAAAGGGAAAAAGTTAGATGATGAACTGGCTGATGTCTTGTGGGTATTGCTGTGCATAGCCAATCAAACAGGCATTGACTTGTCAACCGCATTGCAAAAAAATTTGGATAAGAAGAATATCCGCGATGCAGAGCGGCATGGGCAAAATGAAAAGCTTAAGTAACCTGATGTCTTTATCTATGAAATCTATATGGAAAATTTTAAAGCAGTCAGTCCTTGATTTTGTGAACGACAAAGTGCTGAAATTAAGTGCGGCACTGGCATTCTATACAATTTTTTCTTTGCCCGCTATGCTCATAATCATTATTGCAGTGAGCGATATTTTCTATGGCCGTGCTGCAATCGAAGGCACAATTTATGGTCAGATAGCAAGCTTTGTTGGAAAAGATGCAGCATTGCAAATTCAGCAAACCATTCGTTCGGCAGCATTGACAAACCAGGCTGGCTTTGCCACCATCGTTGGGCTGGTCACGCTTATCATTGGCGCTACCAGCGTATTTGGCGAAATACAGGATTCGATAAATTCCATCTGGCGGTTAAAAGCAAAGCCTAAAAAGGGCTGGCTCAAAATCATTGTCAACAGGTTGATTTCTTTTTCAATGGTTGTTTGCCTCGGCTTCTTGCTGCTTGTTTCACTACTTATCAATGGCATCATGGATGCACTCATTCATAAGCTAACAGAGATATTCCCCAACGCAACGGTTTATAGCGTGTACAGTTTTAATTTGCTACTTACTTTTCTCATAACATCATTTTTGTTCGCCATTATTTTTAAATTTTTACCCGATGCAAAAATCAGGTGGAAGCATGTACGGGCAGGCGCATTTACAACGGCGTTGTTGTTTTTGATTGGCAAATTCCTGATTGGTTATTATCTTGGGCACAGCAGGTTAAGCTCTGCTTATGGGGCTGCTGGTTCCGTGATTGTAATCCTGTTATGGGTTTATTATTCCGCTATGATACTTTATTTCGGCGCAGAGTTTACAAGAGTGTATGCTATGCACACTGGCTCGCAAATTTATCCTGATGATTATGCGGTATGGGTTAAGCAGATAGAAGTGGAATCGAAAAAATCTTTGCAGCAACAGCCTTATGAAAAAGCCTGCGGTGATCTGAATGAATAGCAGCATTCATCTGCAGGAAATATTTATTAGGTCCTTAGCGGCATTGCTGCTATTGCATATAGTTGCGTTCGAGTCTTCCAGTGGAAGATTAGTGCCCTTCAACCTGAGAAATCCTATTCAACATTGTCCAACACGAAAATCAATGGTAGCATTCATTCATGGCAACAAAACTGTTGCTGAGGATTAACCAGCAGTGAAGTCAAGCTTGCAAAGATCTGCTGCTGCATGCAATCTCCCGGCTTTTAAATGTTTTGTAAGAGTTACTAATCTCGGCTCAAACAAGTCATAGTCTTTCCCATAAGCTTCTTTTGTCTTATCCATTTCAAGCTTTGATATTTTTCCATCAAATGCAACTGCGATAGTAAAAAGGTCGAGCAAAAAATTTCTTTCTTTTTCAGTTACTTTTTGAAGGCTTTCCAGAAAAAGATTCCAGTCATCATAGCGGTGGTCTTTATCAATACGCAGCAATTGCTGAAACCTTAATAACAATATGATCATGTTCGGGTGATAGTTTTTTGCCATCACCACGGCGTTGCCAACGGCGCGCAGGCAGCCAATCTTAGCTTCATCCGATAATTGCTCAATCAGGTGATCATGCAATAAATTATCCGCAATATGATTGCTAAGCGCAAAGCCAAACAACCTAAGTCTGGCTTCTTCCACTACACGATGCAGTACAACCCCATTCCAGAAACATTCAACAGGCAAAGCAATATAATTGATTGAAACACCTGCGATCATATTCCCAAAACCTTTGCGCAATAAGAATTTTGAAATGAGATTCGTCAAAATAATTTTCAGCTTGTAAAGCAAACCGAGAATAAAGAGATTCTTTTTTGAAATCTGCTCAAATGGATCAATACCCAAAATTTCCATTTCGGGGTCAGGCAGTTCCAGCGCCGTTCTTGCCAGTATATTGGTGACATTAAAAGGCCCGACTTTCAAAAAATCTTTTTTATGTGAGTGGATATTGATCAGCTCGCTCACTTCATGCACGGCTTTCAATGCAATAATGAACAGGACATAAAATTCAATAGCAACAGATACGAGCGTAACTCCCCATGTCCATGCATAATGTATCAGCCACGGCTCATTCTGTTTTGATAAGTCTATAAAAACCGTTGGCCAGACGCAGAGCAAGCCAGTAAGTGCCGAAAGGAAAATGCCTTTGTTTGAAATACGGTTGATTTTTTTATTCAATTCTTCATCTGTGAAATCAAAAACATGGTGGGTAAGCTCGCGCTTGCCGAAAATGCCGAGATAATAGATCCCGAATCTTTCAAGGAAAGATGTTCTCTTTTGTTTGAATTCAATGGCTTGGGGCATATATTGAATGATTAAAGCAAATGTAAATGTTGTTTGCTGTCTCTGCAACGCATTGTTTTCTCATCCTTTAGGAATGGCTAACTGCAATATTTTAAACAATAAATATTTTTACCTTTGCGCCCACTATGGCTAACGATACAAAAAGATTTCAGGCAATCATTTCTCATTGCAAAGAATACGGCTTTATTTTTCCTTCCAGCGAAATTTATGATGGGCTCAGCGCGGTATATGATTATGGTCAGTACGGCAGCGAACTGAAAAAGAACATCAAGGACTATTGGTGGAATAGCATGACCCAACTGCATGAGAATATTGTGGGCATAGACGCAGCCATTTTTATGCACCCCACAACCTGGAAAGCAAGCGGCCATATCGATAATTTCAGCGACCCAATGATTGATAATAAAGACAGCAAGAAAAGATATCGTGTTGATCATTTGATTGAACAATATGCCGATGACCTAATAAATCAAGATAGGGAGATATTAGAAAAGTCGGCTGAAAAGCTATTTAAAGAAGCTGGATTAAGAGGTTTTGAAAACGATGACGCGAAGCAGGAATTGAATAAAGTGTACATTTCTTTAGGAGGTCAGAAAAAGGTCTGGCAAGCCAATGAGTTGAAAAAGCAGATGGAAAAATTATTGGCTGCTGACGATTTTGAAGGGCTAAAAAAATTAATTGTGGACAATGAAATATGTCCCGCTGGTGAAAAACCTGACTGGACTGATGTTCGCCAATTTAACCTCATGTTCTCAACAGAATTTGGTTCTACTGCTTCCGCCGAGGAAGGAGACACTAAAATTTATTTAAGACCGGAAACTGCACAGGGAATATTTGTGAATTTTTTGAATGTGCAGAAAACAGGAAGGATGAAAATACCTTTTGGCATTGCGCAAATTGGTAAAGCTTTCAGAAACGAGATTGTCGCACGGCAATTTATTTTCCGCATGCGCGAGTTTGAGCAAATGGAAATGCAATATTTTATTCGCCCCGGCTCTCAAAAAGAATGGTATGAGTTCTGGAAAGAAGAAAGAATGAAATGGCACCTGAGCCTCGGCATCGAAAAAGAAAAATACCGTTTTCACGATCACGTAAAGCTGGCGCATTATGCAGATGCCGCTTGCGATATTGAATACGATTTTCCGATTGGCTTTAAAGAAGTTGAAGGAATTCATTCGCGCACCGATTTTGATTTGCGCAACCATCAGGAGTATAGCAAAAAGAAAATGCAGTATTTCGATAATGACCTCGATGCGAATGGAAAACCTTTTGGTAATTATATTCCTTATGTTATAGAAACTTCTATCGGGCTTGACAGGATGTTTTTGCTCATCGTGAGCAACTCATACACTGAAGAAGATTTAAGCACAGCAGATAAACAAGATAGCCGCATCGTGCTGAAACTGCCGCCAATGCTGGCTCCTATTAAGTTAGCCATTTTCCCGCTGGTGAAAAAAGATGGCTTGCCGGAAATAGCAAAGCAGATTATGAATGACTGCAAAAATTCATTCCGTTGTTTTTATGAAGAGAAAGATGCGATTGGGAAACGCTATCGGCGCATGGATGCCATAGGCACACCTTTCTGCATTACTATCGATCATCAAACCAAAGAAGACAACACGGTGACCATTAGACAGCGTGATAACATGCAGCAGGAACGCATCGCAATTCACACAATTCAAAGCATTGTGGATAAACAGATTTCATAAGCCTTTAAGCAAACTTCTACCTTAGATTTCAAATGTTGTTCCGCAATTGAATTGTGGTTTCAGCATATTGTTATCAATCCGTTTGTGTTTACTTACTAACCTCAATTAAATTACAATGCTTACATTTGAATTCTCCGTCAATGTTCTTATCCTTTTAGGAATCATTGCAGT
>Ga0182030_10009549_pt1 | contig 19840 bp, 24 predicted proteins | sample 812S3MmetaG_FD_121299 | JGI IMG/M metagenome (GOLD analysis project Ga0182030, IMG submission 121299) | Permafrost microbial communities from Stordalen Mire, Sweden - 812S3M metaG (Illumina Assembly) | ecosystem: Environmental > Terrestrial > Soil > Wetlands > Permafrost | place: Sweden... | reverse complement strand
GTTCTGGCTGCGCTAGCTATCTCGCCGTTGGCGCGGGCCCAGTCATCGCAGCCCCAGCCCCAACCTCAATCGCCGTCGTCTTCCCAGCCGACCGACCAGGCTGCGCCCGACGCAGGGGGTCCTGGCGGGGACAATGGCGCCATCGCCCTGCCCAAAAAGAAAGAAGCCCCCGAAAACGTGCCGCCGCCCGCTCCCGCCGAGCCCAAGCTCAAGAACCCACAGGGATTGGAGAATTATTCGATTCGCGTCGATGTCCCGGAAGTCGATGTCGATGTGGGTGTCCTGCTCGAAAAGACCGGTCAATTTGTGCCCAACCTCAAACCCAATAATTTCAAGGTTTATGAGAACGGCGTCGAGCAGAAGGTAGTCGGTTTCAAGCGCGTGGAAGCGCCCATTACTGCCCTCTTGGTCTGCGAGTTTGCCGCAACCAACTACTACTTTATTTACGACATGCGCAACGCGGCATGGTCGTTCGCTCAGCAACTTCGACCGCAGGACTACGTGGCCATGATGACGTTCGATCTTCGCACGCAGATCGTCTCTGACTTTACGCAGGACAAGCGCCAGCTCTACAACGCCATTGGCTCTTTAATGATGCCGGGCTTTACCGATCGCAATCTTTTCGACGCGCTCTACGAAGCCGAGGACAGGCTCACCCGCATTGACGGCCACAAGTACATCATCCTTATTGCTTCCGGGCGTGACACGTTTTCCAAGATCACGCTAGACAAGATTCTGCAGAAGGTCAAGAACACGCCCGATGTTACCATCTTTGCCGTTTCCACAGGCGGTGCTGTGCGCGCCATGACAGAAGGGGGGCCGGGCATGAGCCAGCAGATGAGAGATCTCGACTACCTTCAGGCCGATAACCAGATGAAGACCTTTGCGAAGATGACCGGCGGCATGTGGTTCAGCCCGCGATTCGTCGCCGAGATGCCCGACATTTTCTCGAGCATCAACTCGGCCATCCGCTCAAAATATCAGTTAATCTACCACCCCACAGATCCCAAGCAGGACGGCACCTATCGCAAGCTACGCGTCGAGCTGGTCGACGACGAAGGGCAGCCCTTGCGCATGCAGGACGAAAAGCACAAACCGCTGAAGTACGACATTATTGCGCGCGATGGATACCGCGCCCGTCAGGAAGTGGAGTAACGGGGCCATTCCCTCTTCAATGAGCCGGACGGCAGTTCTTCAACAGCCGCCCAGCACATCGGCAACAGGGAGAGGGCGCTTACTTAAACTGGTTAAAGATATCGACGACATAGTAGCCCAGCACGCAAACCGTGGCAACGGCCACAAGGCTCAGTGCGACTTTGAGCAACGGCTGCACTTTGTTGACCTTTTCGACAATGGCAGCCTGGGCGCTCTTCACGTGGTTAAAAGAATCATCGAGAAAGATCTGATCCTCTTCATCCTTGGTCAGGCTCGAACGGTAAATGTAAAGCGCAGCCGTGAGAACGACGAACGCACTCCAAACCGTCCACAGAATGGGAGCGATTGCCATACAACACCTCCAAAGAACTTGAGAGGGTCCCAGATACCGGCGGGCCGTGCACACTTGAAACCGCGGTCTCGTGAGTAGAGGGGCCGTACGGAAGGAATAATAGCTCCGTTTCAGGACACCGATCGTGATAAAAATCACAACAGTTTGGCCTCATGAAACAGATGCCGAATCGGCTGAGCCTTCTGCATTTGAGAGCTAAAGTCCGTCTTTTACTACAGAAGGCTCATTGGAAAGGCCGGAGCCTCCGATCGATGCAACGTACGGCTTTCGGGCACATCAAACTGTTGTCTGTCTCGGCAGGCTTTGAGGTGAGACTTGAATCTCCACTCGCCAGGCGGTAGAGTTAAGCTAGGTCGAGCTCAGAACTTAGTAGTCGAAGGATTGGAGAGTCTATGTCTACAGCAACGGCAACAGTCGCACCGCAGGAAACAGTAAAGAAAGCCCCATTGATCCTGACCCCTCAGGCAATCGCTAAAGTGCGCGAAATCATGGCCACACAGGATCCCATTCCAGCTGGCCTGCGCATTGGCGTCGTCGGCGGCGGTTGCTCCGGCTTCCAGTACTCCATGGCCTTCGAGAATCAGAGCGGCATGATGGACAAGGTCTTCGGCTTCGACGACCTGAAGGTGTTCGTCGACGCCACGTCCCTGATGTATTTGAACGGCTGCACCGTCGATTACGTCGAAACCCTTGAAGCGGCAGGCTTTAAGTTCGAGAACCCCCAGGTCAAATCGACCTGCGGCTGCGGTTCTTCCTTCAGCGTCTAGCCTCGGCGCACGATTTCAGCTCCAAGTAAAAGGCCCATCCGTTCAGCGGATGGGCTTTTCACGTTTCCTTCTTAACGTGGCGGGTCCACCTCGTAGCTTCGCAGAGCGTGGCCAATCTTCTCACTGCTGCTGCGGCGACGTCGGAGAAGTTGGCGTTATCGGCGTTCCCCCCGTTGGGTTGTTCGAGGATCCTCCGTTAACTCCATTGGTAGTCCCGCTGTTATTTGTCCCCCCCACCGGCTGCCCGATCGTTCCTGCATTGCCGCCTTGCATCATCTGGTCCGCCAGTGGGCTATAAAGAAACTCCCACTCGTTGTAATGATTCTTCTTCTTGTAAACCAGGATCGACTGCTTCGGGCTGCCGGGCGAGAATCCAATGATCCCCCCGCCGCCAAAAGTCTGGTTGGAGCTCAGACCCGCGCCTGATCCTGTATCGCCACCGCCCGAGTCCGTTCCGCCCGCGCCGATACCTCCCCCCGCTGTTGTCCCAATTCCTGTTCCCTGTGAAGACCCAGTCGTACCGTTCGATCCGAAAATCGAACTACCCCCCGAAGACGATCCGCTGTTCGAGAACATGCTGCTGCCTGTCGAACCGCTACCCGCGATGGGCGTCGCCCCGGCAATCCCGCCCGGCCCGGTCCCGGCCAACGTCGAACCTGCCAGAGGCTGTCCGAAAAATCCCATCGCCACCGGTGTCTTGTTCTGCCCAAACATGATCGGCTTCCAATCGTCCTTCCCCGTGATTGGATCGGTGTACCGTTTGCGCAGAAAGCGAATCTCGTTGGTCTTCACCAGTGCGTCGATATTGGGCGGATAGGCTTGAAATTTCTTGTAGTACATCTTGATTCCGCGGGCGTACTGCTTCCCGCGGTTCATCGTCTCAACCTCGCGGTCGCGCTGAATGCTTTCGCGAACCCGCGGCACCGCGACCGCCAGCGAAATAATCAACAGCGCCAGCAAGAAGATCACCGCGACAAGAATGTACCCCTCTTCCGAAGGCCTCCGTCGCCGCATTGTTGTAGTCTCAAGCAAGATGATCTGTTTCTCTGCTTCTCTGTCTCACTGTTTCTCTGTCCATCAATTCACCGTCAACGGCACCGTCTGCGTGTTGTTGTATTGCAGATCGGTCACCTGCACATTGCCACGCACGATCGTCACCACCTTGTAGCGATGATCGACAATATCGCCGGCGTGTGCCATGAAGATATCGTCTCCATGCACCAGGAATGCCTGCAGCGATTTATCCTTTGTCTCCGTGTAGCCAAAATATTTCAGGTCAATCGGCGGCGCTTTTGGCGCCTCGGGCGCAGTCACCACGGGTGCCTCGATCCGCGCGCTCTTCACCGGCGTCGGAATTGCAATCGGCGCCGACTCCGCCGAAAAAATATTTCTGCCCGTCCCCGCGTAGACCACGTCTTCGCTCAACGCCAGCTTGTCCAGATGCAATGCCGGATCGATTCCGGCGTTGCTGAGTTTTGCCGCTTCCGGCCCACTCGCTGCACTTGTCCGCGAAACGATTGCTGGTCGCCTCGCCACGCTTGGAGCCGGTGAACTCGAAAACGAACCAACCAGTTCGTACACACCAATTCCCACGATCACCACCACCAGCCCGACCAGCAGATACACCTGCCGCTTGTTTTCCGTCCCCAAAGCGAGTGCCATTGCTATTGGCCCTCCCTTCCAGGTTCGGTCGCATTCGATGATCCTGCAGGCGCACTCTCCGTCTGCGGCAATCCACTTGGCACATCCGCCGCACGCATCCACGTCGAAACACGCAGGCGCAGATTCACCATCCCGCCCTGCTGTCCGGTCAGAGCCATCGCGCGAATCACAAAAAATGTTTGATCCCGTTCGAGGCCATTCACGAATCGCATGATCTGCGGATAATCGCCGCTGATCCCCGCGTCCATCGAGATCTCCGTCAGGTCCCCGCTCGGCGCTCCCTGCGTGTACAAGACGCGCGAAAGCCGCACGCCCGACTTCACGTCGATGTCGCCAATTCGGCTCGCAATCGACGAGTAATTCGCCGGAATTCGCCGGGCATAAAACTGCTTCATCTGCTCACGGGACTCCACTACGCGGCCGTCCAGCCCCCGCAGCGGCGCAGTTTGCAGCTCGAGTGCTTTCAAACGCACCTGATCGTCCGCCAGCGCATCAGTCGTGCTGCCATGGGTCGCCGTCCAGTCCATCCCCAGTCGCACGCCCAGCCCAATCACAATCACGATGAGCACCGCCAGCCCCGCATAGTGCCACATCAGCGGAGAAGTCAACCTCTCGCGCCAATCCATTCGAGGTCCGTTGCTCATTGCGGGCCTCCCGGTCTCGGCTGCAGGGTCGCTCTTGGCCGAGGCATTCCTGTATAAGGCGGCCGATTCGTTCCCGGCGGTGTCGGAAGCAGCGTTCTCGTTCGCGGCATTTCGCCCGCGCGGTCCTCCGCACTCCTCTTCACCAGCCTTCGTTCACCCGGCTTGGCCGGAACGTAATCGGCCAGCAAATCGAAATTCACGCGATTCTCGGCACTCACCGGCTCCATGCGCTGGTTCGGCCCAGCCTGCGATTCCGAATTCTCTCCCGCGATGCGCGGGCTCAGGAATCGCCTTGAATGTTCCAGGTTTTCCACCAGTCGAATCGAGAGGTTACGCGGGCCCACTACGCGCAGATGCAGCGTGATGTGCCCGTCCTTGTCGCGCGTTGGCTCAAGCGTCGTCACCTGCACGCCGCCCGGCAGCACCGTCTCCAAATCCTCCATCGCCAGCGTCCACGAAAATGCCTTCTCGTCGAAAAGCTGGTTCAGGTTCTCCGCCTGGGCCAAGACCGCGGCATTGTCCGGTTCGCGCATCATGCCCTGATAGCCCTGCCGTTCGCGGTTCAAGCGCGCAATCTGCTCATCGAGCGCGCGAACTTCGTCACGGGCGACCTGTGCCCTCTGGTCCAGCGCGTGAACGCCAAAACCCAGCGCGATCGCCACCACGGCAAGCACCACCATTGCGATGCGCAGCTGCTTTACGAGCGGCCCAATATCCGCAAACGGCCGTGTGGCGAGATTGAGAGAAATCCGCATCGACTTATGCCGCTCCCGCCAGCGCTCCGGTGATTCCAGCGAAGCTCAGATTGCCCAAAGGCGTCGCTGCGCCCGTCGTAGGCCGCGGCGCAAGATCCACCACCTTCAACTCTGCATCGCTCATGCGGGTCCAGCGCGCAAAATCCTCCGCCACGCCCACGCCGCCATAGTAGAGACGTCGCGGCTGCGTCGCCAGTTTGTCCTCGAAGTAGGCCGCTGCCACAGCAATATCGCGCTGCACCTCGGCCAGTCGCTGCGCCGGGTCGGTGGGCAAATCAAGGGTGCGATATAACAGCAAATCTTGCCCGTTCGTAATCGATGTCGTAAGGGAAACCCCGCTCAGGCACGCGGTCAGCGCCGGTTCCGATGTATCGAGCGCCGCCAGTGCCGACAGGCTCGAAGGCAGCACTGCTCCCGGCTCAAACCCAGCCGCCCGCACCACGGCTTCATATTCTTCAAGAATCGGACCAGGCAAAACCGCAATCAGCACACGGCATTCGGTCTTGTTTTCCGTCAGAACCTGGTAGCTCACGCCCGCCCTTTCCACATCGAATGGAACCATCTTGCGCAGCCGAAAGCGCAGCACAGGAACCACATCGGCAGCCTTTGGGGGCAGGGAATCGAAGTCCAACACAAACACCCGCACCGCCGTATCCGGCAGAACCACCGTGATGTGGCGCGTCCGCGGCGTCACATCAGCTAACACAGACTTGATTGCCTCCGCCACGACGTGCGGTGCGCGCAGATTTGGCTCGTCAATTCCTGGCACGAGCGCACCTTCAGTCAACGGCGCAAAAGCGTACACGGCAGATTCGCCCTTGCCCGGCAGCGCCGCGGCAAGAACGCCCTCGGGAATCAGCTCGACTGCTACGGGCGGGCGGCCGCCCGTTTGCGCTCTGGTTTTGTTGGTGCTCAATTTCGAACCCATGCGATCCGCACTCTAGTCCCTCAGTCCCGAGTCCCTTAGTCCCTGCTTATCGCGAGGCCTCGATGAATGTCACCTTGTTGATCTCTTTCAATGTCGTCAGCCCGCGCCGCACACGGTCCAGCGCCGATTCGCGCAAGAACGACATGCCTTCCTTCTGTGCCAGCTTGCGCACTTCCGACGTCGGCTTCTTCTCCAGAATCAACTCGCGGATCGGATCGGTCAAATCCAACAACTCGTGAATTGCCGTACGCCCCCGATAACCCGTACCGCCGCACTCGATGCAGCCGGTGCCCTCGCGGAACTCGAATCCGCGCCATTCCGCCAGATCCATGCCGCTCGCAATCAACAAGTCGTCAGGGTGTTTCACTGCCCGCCCGCAATACTCGCAGATGGTGCGCACCAGCCGCTGGGCAAGGATGCAATTGAGCGCGGAAACAAAGTTGTACGCCTCCACGCCCATGTTCAGAAACCGTCCAAGCACGTCCACAACGTTGTTCGCATGCACCGTGGTAAACACCAGATGCCCCGTCAGTGCGGAGTTGATTGCGATCTGCGCTGTCTCCTGGTCGCGAATCTCGCCCACCAGAATCTTGTCCGGGTCATGCCGCAGAATCGACCGTAGTCCGCGTGCAAACGTAAGGCCCTTTTTCTCGTTCACAGGAATCTGCGTGATCCCGCGAATCTGATACTCCACCGGATCTTCAATCGTGATGATCTTGTCTTCATCGCTCTTGATCTCGTTCAGAGCGGCATAGAGCGTCGTTGTCTTGCCCGACCCCGTCGGACCTGTCACCAGCACCATCCCGTATGGCTCGCGAATATACCGCCGAAACCGCTTCAAATCGTCATCAGCAAAGCCCACCACATCCAGCGTCAAGTGGCTGAACTTCTCGCTCATCGACTGCTTGTCGAGCACGCGTAGCACCGCATTCTCGCCATGAACCGTCGGCATAATCGAAACGCGGAAGTCGATCAGCCTGCCCTTGTATCGCACACGGAAGCGCCCATCCTGCGGCACTCGGCGTTCGGCAATATCCAGCTCGCTCATGATCTTTACGCGGCTGAGAATCGTCGTGTGGTGCTCGCGCGCAATCGGCGCCATCGCCTCTTGCAGCACGCCGTCAATGCGGTATTTCACATGCACCGAGTCGTCGTAGCTCTCAATGTGAATATCGGAGGCGCGCCGCTCCAGCGCGGTGAAAATTGTCGTATCCACTAGGCGAATGATCGGGCTGATGTCCTCATCGCTGGTCAGCTTTTCAATCGAAATGTTTTCATCGGAATTGTCATCGCCCGTCAGCACGTCGAACGTCAGCCCCTCGCTGGCTTCGTCCAGCACGCGCTGCGACTGCTCCGTCTTCTTCAACAAATCGGTAATCTGCGAAAGCGTCGCCACCCGAGCAATGATCCTGTGCCCCAGCAGTCCCGAGATTTCGTCCAGCACCATCAGCCGCGAGGGATCGCTCACCGCGATCACCAGCGCTTCGCCCTGCTGCTCAATCGGCACAAAGTTGTAGCGGAACATCAGCTCCACCGGCACGGTTCGCAGCAGATCGTGTTGAATTTTGAAGTTCTTCAGGTCAACGAACTCCGCGCGATAGCGCGCGGCAATCGCCTCGGCATGCGCGCGCTCTTCGGCGCTGCCCGGCATTGGAGCTGCTGGAATCGCAAGAATAGTAGTTTCAGCCATAAATAATTACCCCTGACCCCCTGCCGTCGAACCCAGGGAGAATATCGGTAGGTAAAGCGAGATAAGAATAAAGACAACTACGACCCCCATCACGATCAGAATCGCGGGTTCAATCAATGCCAGCGCGGCGGTTAGCGCCGTGGCCACGTCCTCCTCAAAAAACTCCGCAACGGAATTCAGCATCTGCGGCAGCGCGCCCGTCTGCTCGCCCACTGCGATCATCTCCGTAGCCAGATCGGGAATTACCTTGGTCGTCGTTAGCGCATCCGCCAGGCTCTTGCCCTCCCGCACGGTCACAATCGAATCCTGGACTGCCTTCGCAACCCTCCGCGACGAGATCGAACGCGCTGCCGTGTCGAGAGACGGCACCAGCGGCAACCCGCCCGTCAGCAACGTCGAGAGGGTCCGCGAAAACAATGCCACCTGGTACTTCAGCCAGATCTTGCCGAACACCGGCAATCCGATGCGAAATCCATCGACAAAATCGCGGCCCTTTTCAGTGATCGAAAAGCGGTATCCAACCACACCCACAATCACTGCCACAATCGCGATCCAGAGAATATTGCGCTGAGTCCACGTGCCGAACGAGAGCAGCATCATCGTCATCGCTGGCAACTGCGAGCCCATCTCGTCATAGAGTTTAGAGAACTGCGGAATAACCACCGTGAACAGAAAAACCAGCAAGCCCGACACCAAAGTAAGCAGAAGGCCGGGATAGATCAGCGAAGCCGTCAGCTTTTTGCGGAATGTCAGCGACACACGCTGGAATGCAACATACCGTTCCAGCACCTCCTGCAGATTGCCGCTGCGCTCCCCTGCTAGCAACGTCGTGGTGTAAATCTGCGGAATGCCTTCCTGTGCCTCGAAGGCCGCCGACAGAGACTCGCCCGTCTTTACACGGTTCGCTACATCCTCAAGCTGCCCGGCAAAACGAACGTCCTTTTGCCCCTTCGCCAGCATGTTCAGCGAACCCAGAATCGGAAGCCCGGCCCGCACAAGCGTCAGAAACTGCTGATTGAAAATCAGGAAGCGCTCCAGCTTGACCTTGCGCCGTCCCATCAACGACACATTGCTGCGCGCCCGCACTGAAAACACGTGATAGCCCGCGTGCACAAAGCGGCTGCGCAGCTCCTCGGCGGTCGCCGCCGTCTGAACCTGCTCCTGCACGCGGCCACGCTCATCGGCCAATTTAATGACGAATTCTGCCATCTGTCGGGGTACCGGACCGGCGCTGGTCGCGCACCGCTCCCTGGCTCATGTTCCTATTCAAGGGTAACAGTCTCTTCGCTGGGATAGACGCAAACCTGCCGCGAAGCGTTCGCCTGCACCAGAAGGTATACATGTATGCTGATTGCGTTCCCTTGAAGCGGTACCCATGAGCCAATCCATGAACCCGGCGGCGTTCGCCTACACCTTCGGAGCAGGGAAGCGCCGAATCCGGCCAGTCCTCTGGATCGTCTCCATCGTACTTCTATCCATCGCCGCGCTCGCGGCCATCACCGGCTCCGGCTTCCGCTTCGGCGTTCATGCCGCCAAACCAGTCGTCCCCTATCCCCACGAGCTCGCCCGCGTCAGCTTCGCGGTCGCGGGGGATGTGATCCCTCACGAAGCCGTCCGTGCAGCCGCCGCTGCAGCCGGCGATGATGCCCAAGGCTGGACCGCTCTCCTCTCCGACGTCGGCGACGTTTTCCAATCCGCCGACTTCGGCTTCGTCAACATGGAAACCCCCGTCGCCCCGGCTCACTCCAAAGGCTCCAAGCCCTTCATGTTCGACGCGCCCGTCGCCCTGCCTCAAGCCCTCAAGGCCAGCGGCATCAAAATCGTTTCCTTCGCCAACAACCACGTCATGGACCAGGGCTGGTCAGGCTTCACCGAAACCCGCGAGCACCTGCGCGACACCGGTCTGCTCTTCGCCGGCACCGCCGACACCGCCGCTTCAACCTTTCAGCCCGTCTTTACAGAGGCCAACGGCCTCAAGGTAGGCTGGCTCGGCATGACCCGCTGGCTCAATGGCAACCGCAACCCCGACAAGGATGACCAGCCCCACGTCAATTTTTTTCCGTATCCGGGCGAATCGGGGGGTGCACCCGGCGCTGACGAAACCCAGGTTCTCGCCGCCATCAAAGCCGCCCGCGCCCAATGCGACCTGCTCGTTGTCTCCATCCACTGGGGCATTGAATACGCGCCCGCGCCGCGCCCCGAAGACATCGACACCGCGCACAAGATGCTCGACGCCGGAGCGTCCATCATCGTGGGTCACCATCCCCACGTCCTGCAGCAGGTCGAAACCTATCGCACCGCCGACGGCCGCAACACCGTTATCTTTTATTCCCTCGGCAACTTTCTCTCCAACCAGTCGCGCAGCTTCGTCGACGGCCTCATGCCCGACAAGGACGGCGATCCGCGCGACTCCATGATCGGCCTCTTCTCCGCGGTCCGCGAAGACTACGGCCCCGGCGGCGTTCGCGTCGAGCTCGGCCACGTCGGCATCCTTCCCGTCTGGGGCGAAAACAACCGCAACGAAATCGCCGCGGGCAAAACCAAAACGCCCGTCATTCAGCCTGTTTTGATGGACCGCGAGATGCCCCGCCTCCAGGCCCGCCTCGACGAGATCAACAAGATCGCCGACCAGAACAAGGCGAACCGTACTGCTCCGGCTCTCACGCCCGACCAGCAAAAAGAATTCGTCGAGATCACCACCCAACTCAAACTTCTCGACGACCGCCGCAAGCTACTTCTAGCCCGCACCGGCGACGACTACGTCACCGACCTACCCAAACTCCCCGCCAAACCATAGACGTCCGCGCCCGTCTCAATTCTCATCTAGGAGAGGTCCTCCCCGTGAAGCCCACACATCTCTTCGGCTCAGTCGCACTTCTAGCGTCGTTCTGCGTCGCGATCCCGTCCCGTGCCGATTCCGCCGGCGATCGCGCGGCCGTCGTAGCCACCGGTGCTGCAATCCGCGCCGCCTTCGCCGCCGGGAATGTCGCCGAGATCATGCGTTATCACCACCCCGACGTCCGCAAGGCCTTGTCGTTCACGAACGTCGAGGTGGGCGGCGACGCGGTTGCCGCCGGATTGCAGGACTCGCTTCGCCAATTCCACGTTGAGTTCGTCGAAAATAACGTCGAGAGCCTCCTCGTCGAGGGCGACACGGCGATCGAACAGACCGTCTTCGCCATCAAGGCAACTCCTCTCGCAGGCGGCCAGCCATCGATCTTCCGCGGTCGCACGATGGTTGTCTATGTGCGATACAAACAGAGTCCCACCGGATGGGCGTCGATCCGCGAGCTGATTCAACCCGCCACGAATTGATCGGCTTATCGAAGATGCGGAGACCTTGATGGATTCAGCCCAACTCCGAGTCACCGGATGGATCAACGTCACAAGCTACGATCCGAAACCCTACGACGAAACCGGCGGCGTCACCCTCTCCGACGTTCACGTCACCCAGGACTTCACCGGCGGCCTCATCGGCAACGGCGTGGCCCGTTTCCTTATGGTGCACCTCGCCGACGGCAGCGCCGTTTTCACGGGCATCGAGCGATTCACGGGCACATTAGCTGATCGCTCCGGTTCGTTTATCCTGCGCAACACAGGCCTGCTCAAAGACGGCCAAGTCACATCCGAATGGCTCGTCATACCCGGCTCCGGCACAGGCGAACTCGCCGGCCTCCGCGGCACAGGGGGCACGGGCCCCCAGGGCTATTTCCTCGATTTTTGGTTCGGGTGACCACGCATCCTAGGCCAGCAACTTGACTCGTTCCTGTCGAGCTGCAGTTACAAGATCCTTATCCAGTGTCGAGAGCGGTAGATGTTCGCTCACCGCGAGTGCCAGATAAGCGGCATCGTAAATCGAAAGTCTGTGCTTTCGCGCGGTCTGGATTAACTGTGACTCGTCCTGCGGAAACCTGACTTCAATCGTGAATGCACTCAGATTGCGTAAGAACAGCTCGGCATCTGCTCGCTCGATGCGTCCCCGCCGCTCGTTCAGCACTAGAATGTTGCGCACCTCGTACCACCAGATCCCCGGAACGAGCGCCGATCCCGTCTGTAGACGAGCAAAAGCCAAATCTGCTTGGGGATGCACTTCGTCGCGCATCGCCCATGTGATAACCACCGATGCATCCAACACGAACCGCTTTTCCGTCGGCGCGGGATTCACATCCGGCCTTCATCCCGCGCAGAAAGAATTTCCGCCAAAGAAACCGGCTTGGTCCTCTTGCGAATCTCGCGAATGCTCTCCATGGCCCGCAGCACGCGCTCCCGATCAATTGTGGCTTCAGGACTAATCCGCGCCACAGTCTTTCCACGGCGCGTGATAATTACACTTTCGCCGCGTTCAACTTCGTCCAGAATGCGAAGGAAATGCGTCTTGGCTTCCGATGCTTGATAAGTTTGCATGATATCGACCAGTCAATTGACTAGTCGTAGTTTAGCACACTCGAAACCAGGGCGACGTCGCAGTTCTATCCCTGAATGACAAGAAGATGAGGTCCGTCCGACCCGATTCTCTCCGCGATGCTGACGAGGGAACCGGGAGGAAATTCCCATGTTTCAACAGCGGCATCATAGTCGGAGGTAGGCAAGAGACGATAAATGCCGTCACCGAGTGAGATTGCTCTCGTTGGTCGAAATACCGTCGTACCCTCGTCGAGCAGGCGAACGAAGACATTCACTTCGTCAATACCGGAATCCGCCAAGAGATCTCCTCCGCACAATAGCCGCTCAAAAACCGTTTGCCACGAGCCAGCCCTCGGTCAGCTCCATCTCCGGCTTCTTCGCAGCCTGCATCTCCTGATACGCCAGCTTCACCAGCACATCCGCCTCCACATTCACCGGCGCGCCCACGCGCAGCGTATGCAGATTCGTCCGCCAATACGTCAGCGGCAAAATCGCAATCGAAATCTCTTCGCCCTCAATCGCCGCAATCGTCAGGCTGATCCCCTCAATCGCCACTGACCCTTTGTGCACCATCCACTGCCGCACGCCATCCGGCAAGCGTACTTTCAGCGTCCAGTCCGTCGTCTGCTCGTCAAAATCCGCGCTCGTCCTCGACACCACCGGGTCCAGCGCCGTCATCACGCCAGCGCCGTCCACGTGCCCCTGCACCACATGCCCGCCCAACGGACTCCCCGCCGCCGTCGGCAGTTCCAGATTCACCTTGGCCCCAGGCGCGAGCGAACCAAGCGACGTCCGGTCCAGTGTCTCCCGCGCCAGGTCCGCGTGAAAGTACCGCGGGTCCGGCTCCAGCGCCGTCAAACACACGCCGCTCACCGCCAGCGAATCGCCCTCACACAGCCGCTCCGCAATCCCCGGAGCCTCCACCGTCAACCGCCGCACGCCACCGGTGCCCTTTACGCTCAACAGCGTCCCAGTCTGCTCAATAATCCCCGTAAACATGGATCAATTCTAAGTGAACAGCGAAAGAAGAGACATAGGCGCAAGGAGCGGTCAGGATAAACTGAGTCCGATATGATTCCCGTCGGATATTTGGCGAAACGAAGCTGCGAGAAACCAAAAGGCTTTGGACTACCGGAGGTTGAAGACGTTTATTCCGTCAGCGGCGATGTCAATGATGATTTTGCGGATTACATCAACGCCTGGAAGCACAATGGCTATTGGCTATTCGACTCGCCCGCCATCATCCGAGCTGTTGCAGACGAAATGGCGATCTCGCTCGAAAACTCCAAGCTGTTCTACTATGAAGCGCACGCGATGGAATTCAACGAGAAGCTGATGAACTGGTGCGAATTCGCGCCTGAATCGAGCATGCAAACCGACGTCCTTGTTCCAGCTGAGAAGCACCTTGAAGGATTCGATCTCGTAACGTTCTCGGCCCACAATTCACCTGAGTGTTCACCACTTTCCTGTAACGGGCTTGCGGAAAATGTTCGGACGAATTCACACTGCCTGATTGAAACGTTCGCAGAGGCGAAGGCTGCGCTCGAGAGTGGCAAATGCAGTAACGCAGAACCCGGTCCCTACCGCATTTTCGCCGTCTACTCCGCTGAATGGCCCTGACCACGAGCGCCATCCGCGTTTGAATACCGCCAGCCGTCAGAACCGCAGCGTCACGCCTTGCTCGCACATGTCCGTCAGCACAGAAAGAAGATGGGTGAGTCCCAGCAACTCGCGAACCTGCTTTCCCAGGTGGATCAGCTCCAGCCGGCTTCCGCCGCCACTGGCTGATACGTAGAGGCGCACCAGTGCGCCCAGCCCCATGCTGTCCATCGATTTCACATCCGCCAGATCGAGCACGATCAGCTTGCATTCGGGAATCAGAGGTTTCACGCCGTCGAAGAGAGGCTTGGCCGCTCCCGCAACCAGCCTCCCGTGGCAGTGCACGAGAGCCTTACTGCCTTTGCGCTCGACTTCGAGAGCAAAGGAATTTCCGGCTGCAGCATTCGGCATCGGGGTCTCCTTGAAATCAGTTGGGAGGAAGAGACGAATTGCCGATGATTCTCTCACGGCTCCTGATCCCGACGCCAAATTTCTGCCATCCTGTCCACGTCTTGAGTTACGGATTGTCCACCGGCGAGCACAAGCGCCTACTCGTTTTCAGCCACCCTAGTATCTCCTCCATCACCCGCTCGCCCTGATCCGTATCGAGCAAATACTGCGCGTGCGCGGACCCTTCCAGCACGATCAGCTTCTTTGGCTCTGGAGCTTTCTCAAACTGCGCCTTGATCCCTGGCAGCCGCGGCCCATCGCCACTCGTATCGCCCCGGGCCACAATAAACAAGGCCGGCGATTTCAGCTTCTCCGCCGGCAGATTCGGCGCGGCTCCCAGCATCACAATCCGGTCAATCTCGCCCGGCTTCGACAGAATCGACGCGTCACCCGCTGCCGCTCCCCCCATACTCCCGCCAACAATCGATACACTCTTCGCCCCGTGCGCGTGCAGATACCGGACAGCCGCCATCACGTCCATCTCCAGTTGCTCGTCGCTCGCTTCCATGCCGCCTGGCCCATTCGATTTCCCGCGCCCTCGAAAATCGATCGCCATCACCTCAAACCCGGCATTGACCAACACGGGAGCCTGCTTCGCCCAGCTTTCCTTGTTGAATCGCCCGCCATGCGCCAGCACCACCGCCCGATCTCCTGCACCGTACACATCGGCATACACCACACCGCCATCCCCGGTAGGAAAGTTAACCGTGGTCTGCGCAACAGCACCCTCTATCAGCAACAGAGCCGCAACAATCGCAAGAAGCCCGCGCATTCGGTCGATACACCCCTAGTCCCTAGGCCCTAGTCCCTCAGTCCCTGTTTTTTCCCACGGATCCTTGAGCAGCGAGGAAAGCTCCAAATCATTCTCGTACCGCTGCACCTCGACCTCTGCCATGCGAATCGCTTGCGGCATTCCGCGAAATGCCGGCGCTGCATCCGACCCCATGATCTGCGGCGACACAAAAAGATGGATGCGATCCACGAGGCCTCCCGTCAGCAGCGCGGTATTCAAGCGAGTCCCCGTCTCCGTGATCACAGTCAAAATCCCTTCGTCGCCCAGCTTGTCCAGCAGCTTGCCCAGCGGCACGCGCCCCGCCTCTGCCGGCAACAGTTCCACTCGCACACCGAGCGATCTCAGCTCCCGAATCCGAGCCTCATCCTTCGACACCGTAAAAATCACCACATCGTTCTGCGCGCTCTTGACCATCTTTGCGTCGAGCGGCATGCGCAACGCCGAATCGAGCACCACCCGCAGCAGCGGCCGTCTTCGCCGCAATCCGCTGCGGTCCGTCAGCAGCGGATCGTCCGCCAGCACCGTGTCCACGCCCGTCAGCGCCGCGTCCGCCTGCCAGCGCAACGGCTGCACAGCCGCGCGGCTTGCTTCGCACGTGATCCAATACGGCTGGTGCGGAGCCTGCTGGCCCGCCGGCGGCGCAATGCGCCCATCGAGCGTCATCGCCACCTTCATCAACACCAGCGGCCGTTTGTGCTGGCTCCATCGCGCGAAGCCTTCGTTGATGCGCCGCGCCTCTGCCTCGCACACACCCACAATCGCGTCGAGCCCGGCCGCGCGGAGCGCTTCAATCCCGTGCCCCGCCACATTAGGGTTGGGATCGATTGTTGCCGACACCACACGCCCCAGCCCCGCGGCAATCAGCGCCTGCGTACACGGGCCCGTGCGTCCCGTGTGATTGCAAGGTTCCAGTGTGATGTAGGCCGTGCCACCCTTGAGCCGATCCTCGCCCTGGCGCGTGAGCGCATGCTGCTTCGCCTCGCGCAGTGCGACAACTTCGGCATGATCGAGTAAGTCATACTCATGCCAGCCCTCACCCACCACCTGCCCCGCGCGATCCAGAATCACGCAGCCCACCGCAGGGTTAGGCGAGCTCACACCAATGCCACGCCGCGCCAAATCCAGCGCCCGCCGCATCCAGTTGATATCCTTGTCCAAAGTTTCCAATGCATTCATAAGTTATCGCTTGCCAGTGACTAACTCCGCTAACTTGCCCTTCAAGCTGACTCCGCCAACCCCGCTAACTCGCAAACGTGCGCCGCAGCGCACGCTAACCTGCTAGTCCCTCAGTCCCCAGTCCCTTGGTCCCTGTCTTCGTCCGTGGGGTGGTCAGCCCACCAGCGCATCTACAAACGCCCCCGCATCAAACTCGAGCAGGTCTTCCATCTTCTCCCCCACACCCACAAACCGTACCGGCAAGTTCAATTCCCGCGCAATCGCCACAGCGATCCCGCCCTTCGCCGTCCCGTCCAGCTTGGTCAGCACAATCCCAGTCACGCCCGCCGACTGCGTGAACAGCCGCGCCTGCTGCAGCCCATTCTGCCCCGTCGTCGCATCCATCACCAGCAGCACTTCATGCGGAGCACCCGGCACCAGCTTCGCCGCCGTCCTTCGCATCTTGTCCAGCTCATCCATCAATCCCGTCTTCGTATGCAGCCTTCCCGCAGTGTCCACAATTAGTTCGCCGATGCTGCGCGCTTTGGCCGCTGTTGCCGCGTCATACAGCACCGCCGCCGGATCGCCGCCTTGCCGTGTCTTGATCATTTCCACGCCCGAGCGCGAAGCCCAGACTTCCAACTGCTCAATCGCCGCTGCGCGAAACGTGTCCGCCGCACACAACAACGCCGTCCGACCCTGCGCCCGATACCAAGCCGCCAGCTTACCGCTCGTCGTCGTCTTTCCCGTTCCATTCACGCCCACAAGAAACGTCACTTTCGGCGGCGTCGCCGGATCCAGCACCGCTCTTGCCGGTGCCTCGAGAATCGTTCGCAATTGTTCCTTCAAAAGCGAACGCAGCTCAGCCCCGCCCTCAATCGCCTGATGTTTCGCCCGGTCGCGCAGCCCATTCAGAATTTCCGTAGTGGTCTGCACTCCGATATCGCTGGTTAGCAGCGCCGTCTCCAGATCTTCCAGCGCCGCTTCATCCACCACCCGTGTCAGCGCGACGATGTCGCCAATTCGCGACGAGAACGACTCGCGCGTGCGCGTTACCGCCTCGCGCATGCGACCGAAAAAGCCGCGCTTCTCTTCCGGTTCCTGTGGCTGTTCCGGATTTTCCTTCTTGCCAAATAGCGAAATGAATTCAGGCATATTCAGCCTTCAGTCTAATGCAGCCATCGCCGTAAGACCGTCTCAAACGTCTCAGCCCTCGCTCAATTCAATGCGGCTTCATGCATCTTCCGTAGGCCGAATCGAACCTCAGGTCCGGCTCGCCACAAATCGCTTGCATCCTGCAACCGAATTCGGAACAATCGCCACGCGGCCTTCCCCGCATGAAATTTACCTCACCAACAGGAGCCATCAGTTCATGAGCAAGGTGCGTGTTTTGGTCGGAACCCGCAAAGGCGCATTCATCCTTACCTCCGACGGCAAGCGCGACGACTGGCAAGTCAGCGGTCCCCATTTCGCGGGCTGGGAGATCTACCACATGAAAGGTTCGCCTGTGGATCCCGACCGCATCTATGCATCGCAAACCAGCGGCTGGTTCGGCCAGATCCTGCAGGCCTCCAACGACGGCGGCAAAACGTGGTTCCAGCCCGGCGTCAAGCCTGAAGACGCTACGCCGCAGTGGCCGCCGGTCAAGAGCAATCGCTTCGCCTACGACGCCTCCGCCGAAACCGGCAAGCCTCTCACCACGCATCAGTGGTACGACGGCACACAGCACCCATGGGAGTTCAAACGCGTCTGGCATCTCGAGCCTTCGCTCGCCGACGCCGACACCGTCTACGCCGGCGTTGAAGATGCGGCTCTTTTCCGATCCACCGACTCTGGCGTCAGTTGGCACGAACTTCCCGGCCTGCGCGGCCACGGCACTGGTCCCAATTGGCAGCCCGGCGCAGGCGGCATGTGCCTCCACACCATCATCCTCGATCCCACCAATCCCGAACGCATTTACATCGCCATCTCTGCTGCGGGCGCTTTCCGCACCGACGATGGCGGCAAATCATGGAAGCCCATCAACAAAGGCCTCGTCTCCAACACCTCGCCCAATCCCACCGCCGAAGTCGGTCACTGTGTGCACCACATCGCCATGCATCCATCCCGCCCCGACGTGCTCTTCATGCAGAAACACTGGGACGTCATGCGCTCCGACAACGCGGGCGATCAATGGCGCGAAATCTCCGGCAACCTGCCCACCGACTTCGGCTTCGTCATCGACGTCCATGCCCACGAGCCCGAGACCCTCTACGTCGTTCCCATCAAGAGTGACTCGCTGCACTTTCCCATCGATGGCAAGCTCCAGGTCTATCGCAGCCGCACCGGCGGCAACGAGTGGGAACCACTCGCCAAAGGTCTTCCTCAAGAGAATTGCTATGTCAACGTTCTGCGCGACGCCATGTCCGTCGATACCCTCGACGAATGCGGCATCTACTTCGGCACAACAGGCGGTCAGGTGTACGCATCAACGAACGGCGGCGACTCCTGGTCCGCCATCGTCCACGACCTCCCCGCGGTCCTAAGCGTCGAGGTCCAAACACTCGCTTAGCGCGAGACTTTATTCAGCTCGAAAATGGGTGTCCCATCCTAACCGCGCTTTTTGCGGTTAGGGTGAGAAAGCACCAAGCTACCGAGAACAATGCCCGAATCCGCACCCATCCGCGTCCAACTCCCCTACCACCTCCGCAACCTCGCGCGCGTCGACGGCGAACTCACCCTTTCTGTCCCACCGCCCGTCTCCATCCGCGCCGTCCTCGACGCGCTCGAGGACGGCTACCCCATGCTCGCCGGCACCATCCGCGAACACGACACCCACAAGCGCCGCCCATTCCTCCGCTTCTTCGCCTGCGAAGAAGACCTCTCCCTCGAATCCCCCGACAAGCCACTGCCCGACGCCGTCGCCAACGGAGCCGAGCCTCTCCTCATCGTCGGCGCCATTGCCGGTGGGTAAACAATTCTCTCCACTCTGAGGGGCAAATGGGAGGGACCGGACAACCGTTCTTCCAGCTTGCTTGGATTAAGAATGCACTGCTTAAAGTTAGCCGGCACATTTCGGCTGCGACGCTTTGACGGTGTGTGTTCGATTGCTCAGACGATGAGGTTTTCGACTCGCTAATGTGAGTGACGTTGGGGTAGGTAAGTGACGACCCCGACCGAAGTGAGGAAGACTTATGACTGGATTGAAAATCCTTGTGTTAGCTGGCGCTGCTGGATGATTGTTTGCGGCATCCTCTCCCCGAGCAATGGCTCAGATCAGCGTCTCAGTCGGCGCGGCCCCGGATTGTCCCTATGGGTACTACGACTCCGCTCCGTACGGCTGTGCTCCCGACGGCTACTACGGCCCGGAATGGTTTGCGGGCGGCGTCTTTGTCGGTGCTGGTCCGTGGTTCCACGGTCCCGACAACTTCAAAGGCAAAGTAGACAACACGTACGACCCGCAACACGGCTATAAAGGCGACTCGCCGAGGGTCGGCGAAAAAGCTG
>Ga0182030_10009548_pt1 | contig 19841 bp, 18 predicted proteins | sample 812S3MmetaG_FD_121299 | JGI IMG/M metagenome (GOLD analysis project Ga0182030, IMG submission 121299) | Permafrost microbial communities from Stordalen Mire, Sweden - 812S3M metaG (Illumina Assembly) | ecosystem: Environmental > Terrestrial > Soil > Wetlands > Permafrost | place: Sweden... | reverse complement strand
GGGAATGGCGAGCGCACGGGCAACGTCGATCTCGTTACGCTGGCGATGAATCTCTACACCCAGGGCATCCATCCGGGATTGAAGTTTTCCAACATTAACGAGGTGATCGAGTGCGCGGAATTCTGCAACCACCTGCCCGTACATCCTCGGCATCCTTACGCGGGAGCCATGGTTTTCACGGCCTTTTCCGGATCGCATCAGGATGCCATCAAGAAAGGTTTTGCGGCACAGACTCCCGATGGCCCGTGGGAAGTCCCGTACCTGCCCATCGATCCCATGGACCTGGGCCGCACGTACGAAGCGGTGATCCGCGTCAATAGTCAGTCGGGCAAGGGCGGCGTGGCGTATCTGCTGGAGCGCGATTACGGCATTCGGCTCCCGCGCCCGCTGCAAGTGGAGTTCAGCAGGATCATCCAACGGATGAGCGACTCGACCGGCGGAGAAGTAACGTCCCCCGAGATTTGGAACACGTTCAAAGCCGAATATATCGACCAGCGGACACCCTTCGCCGATCGCGATCATCGCGACGATTCGAGCGGGGGCAGCGATAAGCTCACCGCGACCGTGAGCGAAAGCGGCGTGGACCACGTCATCTCCGGCGTCGGGAACGGCCCGATTGACGCGTTCATCGACGGCTTTCGCCGCGAGTTCGGAGTCAACGTGCGCATCGTGGACTACGAGGAGCGCGCGATTGGAAGCGGTGCCCACGCGTCCGCTGTATGCTTTGTGGAGGCGCAAGTGGGCGACGCCGGCCCGGTATTCGGAGTGGGCATGCACAGCAACATCGTGACTGCCTCTTTGAACGCGATCGTCAGCGCCGTGAACCGCGCCACGCGCGGCGCAGAAGAATTGTTAGCCCAAAAGATAACGGCTGAGCCGATATCCACAAAATAGGCGCGGTCCTTGCCGTGCGGTTCCTATCGTGCGCGGCCTTGCTTATGGTCCGCCGCATGGACGGAGTATCGCGCCTCTATTGGCCGACTTTTTCGGAGTTCGTTCCCAGCGGCGGCGCCGTCTGCAGCGCGGCTAGCACAGCTCCGAGCGAATCCAGGGCCGCCGTGGGACCGTCCTTCACAAAAATCTCCATCGCCATGGCAGGCGTGGAACCCAGGTTTCTAAATCCGTGGGGAGTGCCGCCCTTGATATAGAACGCCTGCCCCACCGGAGCATCCACCGGCTTGTCGGACCCGATCATCAGCTGCAGCTTTCCGGCAAGGGGGATGAACAAGTGGTACTTGACGTCGTCATGCTGGTGCATGGCGCGCGTGGCCATGGGCTTGATTTCGACGCGCGTGGCGCGAACATCCGGGCGTTCCCACAATCGGGTAGGCATGTACCCTTGCGCGTCGCGCTCCGCTTGTAGTTCAGCCTCCGTGCGTGGGGCGGGTGCCTGGGCCAGCACCTGAGTTGGCAGAGGCAAACTGAGCAATCCCGCGATCACGGCCACTCCCGAAGCATGTTTCCACATAAAGTCCATTCCTCCTATTCAGGCCTCATCGGCACTGCCCAGTATATAGGTGTTGAATGTCGGCGCATATGGAAGAGGTGGCGCGCGACTTCCTCATTAGCGGCTGGCTTTGGATTACTGCGCCGGACCTCTAAACAAACCGACGTAGACAGCTTTTCCGAGGATGTGGCCCTGAATCGCTTTGATCACGTTGGCGCGCGTCTCGTACGGATCGGCCGTGGGCTTCACGTCGAGCTTCGTATCCAACGCATAGAGTTCAAACATGTAGTGATGAAACGGACCGGTGATGCGCGCTCCCGGACCGCGATACATGGGCCCCGAGGCACTGATCTGATAGCTGCCATCGGGGAGCGGCGATCCATGGGGTACGCCTTCCGGCAAGCCTGTCGCGGTGCCGGGGATGTTCCAGAAGACCCAGTGCGGCTGATCTTCCGTGGTTTTGTTCCGCGGATTTTCCATGTCGTGCATATGGAGGAAGAACGTCTGCGTGCCGGCGGGTACGGTAGTCCAGTTGATCGCCGGGGAAAGTCCCTCGTTTGGTGGAGTATTCGGCGCAAACGTCGTGTACTTGATGGGGATCAACCCGCCGTCGGGAAAACCTTCGACGGTCATCCTCATTACCATTTGAGGAGCGGCGGCTTTTTTTTCGGCGGCAGCTTGCGCAGACACGAACGGAGCTATGGCTACAAAAAATGTCACAGGGAGAAGCAGGCGCATGGGTCTAGTCATTTAATTTGGTTTGGGCAAATTCGATTCATGGAACACGGCGATGCCCCAGTGGGTGCCCTGTTTCGCGATTACGAAAACGAAAAATGTCGAAGTGACAGGATTCGGCGTCCCATCGGCGGCCTTCGTTCCCGACTGGTCGGACATGGCGTACACGGTCACGACGCCTGGGGTCACGGTCTGCGCGGACCTTACTGTCAGCGTGCGGCGAGCGGCGCTGAGGTTGCCGCCCGCTCCGAACGGCTTGGTGAAATATTTTTCGATGGCCTCCCGGCCGTGAGAGAGGACGCCGCGTCCGGTGACAAAATCGCCGTTCTCGGTGAAGAGCATGGCGAAGGCGTGAGGATCTTTATTGTTGAACGCGTCGACGTAGGCGTTCGCTACTTTCACGGCTTCCATGGAGTCGGCGTCCATAGATTCCGCAGCAAAGGCGTGCGCGATAGAACCGAAAACCAATATCGCCGCGGCGGCGGTCCAACCGAATTTTCTCATCGTATTCCTCTCCCTTATTAAACACTGCGGCGGCAAGCCGCCGCACGCATCTCGAGCCGTCCCGGTTTAGAACGTGAAACGCGCACCTAATTGAAGCTGGCGCGAGATCGGCAAAGAGACACCGTTGTTCAAGTAGCCAAGCGGCTTTTCAAACGTTGTACTGGTGGCAGAGTAAGTGCCGCCGTAATTGTTACCGAAGTTCGCCTTGTTGGTAATGTTGTACAACTCGACGAACCCGGCAAGCTTATATCTCTCCCTGATCGTGAAGATCTTCGAGAATCGTGCATCCAGGTCATAGGTGGAAGTACCGCGCAGGGCGTTCACGCCCATCGACGTGTAGCCGGCAGGCAAGCCGGTCGTCCCCGCCGGAATCGCGGGCGCCGCAACGATTGTGCCGGACGAATTGAGAACGCAGCGCGAATCTCCGCCACCGGAGCCGGTATAGTCCGTGGAGGAAAGGCAATTATAGGGGCGGGGCGAGCCATACTGGAAGATCGGCGAAGCTTCGATGCCCCACTTCAGTCTAAACACGCCGGAAACGACCACACGGTTGCGCTCATCCGTCAACGACGGTCCCCATTCGCTCTTCGAGAACCACTGGAATGGGATCTCCGAGCCAAGTGGCCCACCGCCGGTGGCCGTTGCACCAACGGCCCCTCCAAAGGCGTAGGCGGCCGATAGAATATAGTTTGCCTGGAGGTCCACAAACTTGCTGCGCTTCGCGAAGTGGAAAATCGCCTCGTTGTATTGCGACCGTCCGGTCGCGCTGTTGATTTGTACCACGCCAATGGTGCCCGGGGCCAGTCCGGCCGCGCGGAATGCGCACTCCAGACGCCGGTATGAGCCGGTTATTCCGCAAGTGTTGAACGAGGCTGCATTCGGATCCCAGGCTGTACTTTCCAGTGGATTGACCAGCTCGGCGTGCCATTCGTGCAGTCCCAACATGTGGGTATAATCGAGCGAAAACACCATGGTAGGACCGAGTTGCCGTGTGTAACCGGCGTGAGTTTGCTCGCTGGAGGGATCTTTTGTCCCCGGTTCGAGCCAGGTTAATGTGCTGTTGCCGCCCGGCAAGTAGTTCGCGAGACCGGGCTGAAGATTCAACGGCAGAGCCCCTCCGTAGACAGTAGTGGGCGCTGCTCCAGCGCCTACGGCGGTGTTCGTGTAAGTGGACCCAACGTTTTCGAGCAGGGTTTGATTCTCTGGATCGATCGCCGTCATGTTGGGCGAGAGCGACTCGTCATAGAAGATCCCAAAGCTTGCCCGAAAGACATTTTTGCCGTTGCGCGTGATGTCCCAGGCTAATCCCACACGCGGAGAAAAGGCCATGTTGAAAGTCTTCGGTATATTGCTGCCCCAAGGACTGCCAATCGCGTGGAGCAGCAAGTACGCACGATTGTTCACGTCCCCTGACTGGTCGTAGAAGTTGCTGTACCGATCGTAATGCACACCCAGATTCAAAGTCAGATTGGACCTGATTTTCCAGTCATCCTGGGCGAAAAGACTGAATTCCTTGCCGTTCTCCACAGCGCTCGGTGCGGGAGCGCCGCCAAAGTCCTTCGACATTTCAAGCACCGTTTTCATCGCGCCGGGAGTGAGGAATCCTTGTGGATATTTGCCGTTGGTGTTGTTGATAATCACGGTCGGATCGTCAAAGAAAGCCACGTCTCCGCTAATGTTGCGCAGATAACCGAGATTCAGGTAGTCGATAAAATCGCCGCCGAACTTCAGCGCGTGATTTCCCAACTGATGCGAAAACATTTCTTTGATCTGAATGTCGGTCTGGGCGTCCTTACTGCCAGCGGCGGGCACGGGCGCGCCGACCTGGAGATCCGGGAAAATCATGTCGGCATACTCCTGGGCGGGCCCGGTCAGGGAGCACTTGCAGTACTGAAATTCATAAAAGTTGGTGCCGGCGAAGGAGAGCGTGTTCACGGATCTGGTGCCGATAATCGAGGTCCATGAGATGACGGCGTTGTCGCCGTGGACCGGGTCGTAGACATTGGAGCCGTTGGGGTTCGTATCCGGATGGGGGACCCCGCCGAGCGTCTGCAGGATATCGTCGAAAGCGTCGAGGTGCTCGCGTACGTAGCGTGCGAAGAAGGAATTCTTGTCGTTGATTTGGTAGTCCATTCTCACGTTGGACTGCAAATCTCGAATCGTCTCGGGAAGGTTTGACGAAGGCACCATGGCAGTGCCGACCTCTACGCAGATCGGGCAACTGGTGAGAGTGACAAGATTCGCCTTCAGAGCCACCGCCTGGGTGTAGGCCAGGGAGGGGATGACAATCGCCTGATTGAGCCGGAGGTCCTCGAGAGCGGCAAAAAAGAACAGCTTGTCTTTCTTGATCGGGCCGCCAATCGAACCGCCGAATTCTTCGCGCTCGTAGGGCGGCTTGCCCAGTCCTCCATTGGAGGGCTTAGAGAAGTAATCAATCGCCGTCATGTCCTGATTGCGGCCGAAGCCGAAGGCGGAGCCGTGGAATAGGTTACCGCCCGATTTCGTGGTGATCAGCACGATGCCGCCGGAAGTCAGCCCATATGAGGCCGGGTAATCGTGCGCAATCACGTTGAACTCTTGTACACCTTCGAGCGTGATGTTGAACAAAGGTCCGCCGTTCACGTCGTCGCGGAGCGCGACCCCGTCCATCTCGACCGCTCCGTTCCGGCCGGCGCCTCCGCTAAACCCGATGCCGCCGCCCAGCGCGATCTTGTTGTTGGCTGGCGTCGCGGTGGGGCGGGCGCTCGGGACCAGCGTCACCAACCCGGAAAAGTTTCGGTTCAGGATGGGCAGGCTCTGTACCTCGGTGGTTTGCAGCGTTTGGGAGTCAAAGGATTGTGTCGTGTCGACGAGCGGGGCTTCCGCCGTCACTTCGGCTTTCTGCGTCGTCGTGGCCACACCCAGTTCAAAGTTGACTGTCAGAGTCGTGGCCGTGATCAGCGTCTCGCCTTGTTTCACCACCTTCTCAAGTCCGTTCGCCGCCACCTGGACATCGTACTGGCCCGGCGTCAGCCCAGTGAGGTTATAGAGGCCGTCGTTGATTGTTGTAGTCGTGCGGGCAATCCCGGTGGCGGTATTGGTTGCCGTAACGGTCGCGTTAGGAACCACCGCGCCACTCGAATCGTTAACCCGGCCATTGATCGTTCCGGTCGACTGGGCAAACAGTCCACCGCTAAACGCAGCCAGCAACAACAAAGCCAGCGAAATCTTGTTCATCGTAAGTCCGCACATAGACTTGTGGTTCAACCCCATCTTGCAATTCAACCCCGTTTCGCAATTCGACATGGAAGGCCCCCTTGAGCTTGCTGATGGTATCAAAACGGGCGCTGCATTCAAGTTAATAACGGTTATGCTCGCGACGCCACTGGCGTTGCGGTTGTTAATAACAATCGCAAATGATTCACTCCACTCATCTAAAAGAGTGGGACGGCCTATGAATGCAGCAGAAGGAAGGGGCGGTTATCGCAGAGGCGTAGCGATTTCGTCACGATGTCCTCATTGTGGCGGCACGCACTCATGCGTGCCGCGTCGGCACTCATGCCGACGCCTGGGCGCACGTTTTCAATCCCACAACAGGTGTCGAGAAGTCCGGAACGGATCCTGCGGAAGTCTCGACACAGTCCCGCAGGGCGGGACGTGCACCGCAAGCTATGCCAATGATTTCTCGGCGACCTGCCACTCGGTATCCGGATTTCTGGATCCGACGGCGCAGAGTCGAGCAAAATTGCGCGGCCGGAATTGCCGTGCTCAATTGTCGAAGACTCGGAACTTGCGGGTTACGGCTTCGCGAACTTCGCTGCGTCGACTGGGACATTCACCTTCACGTCGCTAATGATGGCGGTGAATCGGCCGTCCAGCCACAAGAAGGAATACTTGAAGGGGAACTTGATTCCGTTCACGTCCCGATAATCGTCGAAGTCTTGCTGAATGGTAATGCGGCCGACCGGCGACGGAGTTCGGCGCACGTAGCGCGTCAACAGATGGGTCTGCTTGTCGAAGTAAAACGTGCCCAGCATGCCCGAGGTTCCGCTGCCCTGGACCACGTAGACATCGCGCCCATTGAGGACGTCTTCCGGACCGACGCGCCAAGTGGGAAACGCTGTCTTGATCTGGCCCGGGAAGGCGAGCACGGAATCGAGCTTGGCGCCCGCCAAATCGTTTCCGTTCAGTTCATATTCTCCCAGGAATCCGCGCGGCTGGCTGATCCAGCCGGCTTTGCCATCGTAGGTCCAGGCGCTGGTTCCGCGGTCCGGGTGGTCGGGAAAAGTAATCCACATGCCGCGGCGATCGGGAGCCTGGGCAAAGATCTGGAACGCGCCGTTTCCGCCTAAGCCTGAGTAGCCTTCGCTGTGTCCGGTGGCGATGAAGCTCTTCACGGCCGCCAGCTTTTGGGCACCGCCCATCGCTTGAATATACTGGTCCAGAATCTGCGTGGCAGGCGGCTCTCCCTCGGCAGCCACAACCACGTCGCGTTTTTCGTCGTTGGGTTCGCCGTAGAGTTTGTCGAGAGCAATCGAGGTCGTGGGCAGGTCGAGACCGTGATGGCAGGTCCAGCAGGTGACCATTTGTGCGCCACCGAAGTTCTGGCGGTTAATGAGCGCCACCATCTCTATCATCCTGCGCGCCGTTTTCTTCTGGGGGATCTTGTCGCTCACCCAATCGAAGTTATCGGTGCCGGCGCCGGGGTGACAATTGGAGCAGTCGTAACCCACCGCGGCCGTCATGACGCCCATCGCTCCCAGGAAATCGCTCGGCGTAAGTCCCTTGAGCGTGCTGGTGGTCACGTTCTTGAAAAACTCTCCGGCGGTCTGTCCTTTCGACGCAGCAGCTGCTTTTGCTTGCGCCGCGGCCGCGCTTTGGGTTTGGCTTTGTGCCGTTTGACTTTGCGCCGCGACCGATCCTACCGACGCGATGGCAATCAGGCATGCGAACGGCACTCCAGCCAGCGCGGTCACTGGTCTTTTTTTAACGGGTCCGAAGTATGAGTTCATGATGTATTTCTCCTTACGGAATTTTCGTGGTCGATTATGAGCACGATCTCTTGGAGATTGGCTTCGACCTCGGCGCTCGATAGGCATGACGGGCCGCCGATCACGCACGCTGACGCTGACCTAATCGCCCCTCCCTAAACTGTCGACTTGGCGACAAGCGGCAGTTCGTAGTCAGATTCTATCAGCAATATGCCCACCACTCCCAGGCGGCTCTTTAGCAGGAGGAAGGCGGCGTTATTTCTCGTTATCGAGAGGCGAACCGGCCGCTAGCTTGCGTCCGTCGGCCAGGCTGATGGTGCGCGCATTCCCAAGGAAGGAGCCATCCTTCGCACGGTACGCCTCAATCGTGACGGTTTCCCCCACCTTAATGGAGGTTCGAGTCCATCCGCCTCGAATCAGCGAATTGGGCGCGCCTAATTCAAATTCCCAATTCGTTACCTTGCCGGTATCGTCCTTGACGTCGACATAGACACGAGCATGCGGGTTCAGCCAGTCCACCTTCGTCACCGGTCCGGTCACGGTCAACGGCTTCTTCGGATCGTACTCGGCGGCGAAAGAATGATGCGCCAGGGTCGGCACAACCATCGCGGCCAAACCCAGCATGAGTCCAAGAACGCGTGTTTTCATAAATCTCTCCTCGGGATAAATTTCTCCTCGGGTCAAATGGCGCATCCAAGGCTGCGCGCATGGCGCAGTTTCGCGCACGTCATTTTCTTGCGCGGCGCTTACGCACCTCTTACGCGTCCGGATTCCGGCCCTTGATTTTGCGTCCGTCGGGAAGGGTGATATTGACGGCGTTGCCCAGATTTGAGCCATCCTTCGCGGCGTAACCCTCAATCGTAATGACGTCGCCCGGCTTGACCGTAGTTCTGGTAAAGCCGCTCCGGATCAACTGATTGGGCGCCTGCATCTCAAACTCCCAATTCGCGACCTTTCCGCTCGCGTCCTTGACGTCGATGTAGATGTGCGCGTGCGGGTTCAACCAGTCGACCTTCGTCACTGTCCCCGTGACGTTCAAGGGCTTGTTCATGTCGTATTCCGCGGCGAATGAATGATGCGCGGAAAGCGGCGCCACCGCTGCGATCGCACCAAACGCCAACATGAGGGCTAACTTCTTCATATAAATTTCTCCTGCCGAACGAATTCGTCATTTGCCGACCTGGTGTAGCATACCTTCCGAGTCTTCACAGACCGTTTCCATAATTTCCGTATCCGGAACCAAGTGAATGGGCAGCGTCGCGGTCCAGGGCTTGCTATAGGCGCCGGGATCGTCGATGGTCACACCAATCTCGAGCTTGCCCACGTTCAGGCGGCGGAAACGCTCCGTGACGTGCAGCATCTCCGTCTGCGGATGCGCCTTGTACGTGTCGAGCCATCCCTTGCTGTTGAATCCCTTTGTATCCACCACCAGGGTGTCGCCCTCCCACTTGCCGATCGAATAGCCTTTCCAGGAAGGCTGTGTAATCTCCGGCAACGGACGTCCATCGGTGAAGACTTCACGGAAAACGTCGTTAGCCGAGGTTTCATAGAGGATGACGACTTCGCGCGGAGTCTGGACAATCTTGAACATATGCCCGCCGTGGGTTTCTACGCGCGGAACTCCAGGGGGCAGGCACAACGCCAGAGGATCGTCTTTGTGGTTATCGGCGTCGCGCTTTTCCGATATTTGCTTCGCCCAGGGCAGCGCCGGTGCGCCCCCGGGAAAGTCCATGGACAGGTCCCGGTAGTGCGCTCCGCTATCGGGCAGCCAGACACCCGTAAAATCCGGCTTGCCGTCCGCGGTTTTTGGCGTCGGGGCCGCCAGGTTGGGTTTGTGGTCAGCGGTCCGTGGCAGGCCAGGAGTAGGATAACTCAGCCATTGCGCGGAGGCTGCGGCGGCCAGTACGACGACGAGGGCGAAGATTCTGGATAAGCGGCTCATTCTTTTTCGAACATATCACCAGCCGCGCCACATTCAAGTTAATAACGGTTATGCGCATGCCCGCTGCAATGTTTTCGATGTTCATAACACCAACAAGTCTTTTCGGATCAGTAGATTTCTCTCGCGATGCCGGGTGTCGTTGGCGGATGAATCGAGGCCCCGGGAGGCCGCGGCCAAACGAATGCCAGCTTCCTCATGCGATCGGAGCCCGAGTCGTCTTGCTCACTTTTTCCCACTCTGTGAGGATGCGTCGGTTCCTTGAGGGCCGTAGATTCGTTCCAGAACCTGCTGGTCCTTCCGGTTTTCGCAGAAATGCTCCAGGAGTTCGGTGTCAGGTTGCAGGGTGAACTTCAGCGTGTCCGATTTCCAAAGCCGCGTGTAATTTTTCGGATCTTCAATCGTGACGTCGAGCTGCAGGTGGCCGAAGTTGACGCGATGGAAACGTTCCACCGTGCGCAGCGCGTCGCTATGCGGATGGCCGCTGTTATCGAGCCAACTGCCTTCGCGGAAGCCCGCCGACTCGGCAACCAGAGTATCGCCTTCCCAGTGACCAATCGAATAGCCGTACCAATTCGGTTCCGGATCCACCGGCAACTTCCGCCCGTCGGTGAGAATCTGCCGGTACACGTGAAATTCCTCCATCAGAAGAACCGTGACGCCCGGCATCTGCAGGATCTTGAAGGGGAGCCCCGGCACCGTCATCCCGTCGGGGACTCCGTGTGGCATGCAGTACAGCTCGGGGCGGTTCCAGCCCAGCGTCGCCACGCGCTGTTTGTAGACTTCCGCGGCCGCCGGCAGCATCGGCGCATCGGTACCTTTGGGCGCCAGGTTTTCGTTCCACACTCCGCTATCGGCGCTCCAGATTCCCGACAGATCCGGTTTGCCGTCGGCTACGCGTGGGGCCCCCGCAGTCAGATTCGGTTTTCCGTCGGGCGTGCGCGGCGTTCCTGGAAGCGGGACCGAGAACCACTGTGCCGCTGCCGTGCCCGCCATCGCGCAGATCATGAAAGTCAACGCGACGACAAGCCTGCCACCGGCAGGAATTCGAGCAATTCTCATGCGCTCACCTCCACTTTCGTAGCATGTTTCCGCGCCGCCGTCCGGATTGCGGCCGCTCATTATTGCCGATTTGCTCAATTGAAGACACTGTAGCCTATTTCAGACAGCGTGCCGCCGGGTCGCTCGCGGTGCGCGGGATCAAATATATCACGAGGCTCGCGGGAATCCAGTTAATAACGGTTATGCGGACCCTAGCGCCGGCCCCGCCAATGTTCATAACGCTCCTAAGTGGTTCACGCCGATCAGCAGAGCGGACGTTATCCACAGACGTTCGCAATGAAACCGCGGCATGGATTCCTACCACGCTTTGTTCGGGAGCTTGTGTTAGAATGTTGCACGCTGGGGAGGAATGTGGCAGGACCAGGGCGCGAAATCGACGCACAAACACGGAGTGAGTCCAGAGAGCCTATCGGCGCTGCCAATCCCGAGGCCGTACGCGAGCAAGTGGAGCGAATCGTCGCCGATCCCTTGTTCCGCAACAGCAAACGTTATAGTGGCCTCCTGAAGTTCGTCGCCGAGCGCAGCCTCGCTGGACGAACCGAGGATCTCAAAGAAAGAATTATCGGGATTGAGGTGTTCGGCCGGACTCCCGACTACGATACCAGCAACGACGCGACCGTCCGTGTCACGGCGAACGAGGTCCGCAAGCGGCTTTTCCTCTATTACAACCAGCCGGAGCACGAACAGGAGCTGCGCATAGACGTGCCCAGCGGTTCCTATTTGGCGGAGTTCCGTTTGCCGGAGTTGCCCCACATACCCGAGCCGACTCCGCAGGCACCGCCGCCGGAACACGTATGGCGAGATCTCCGGTACGTGAAGTTTGCGGTTGCCGCCGTGATCCTGGCGTTGGCCGCTTGGGGCCTCACGCGAGCCATGACTCCCAAGTCCGTCATCGACCAGTTCTGGGCTCCCATGCTAGGCAGTTCCCAGCCGTTAGTGTTTTATCTCAGCTCGCCGAGCAGCGCCCCTTCCGCTGCGCCGTCGCCACCGGCCGCATCGGAGGGGTCGGAACCGCAGTTTCACGAGTTCGTCAGGGAGCATCGCGGCCAATTTACCGTCATGGACGTCAATGCCGCATCCGGCTTGAGTGCATTCCTGAAGCAGCATAAGCAGGAGTCGATCGTTCGCCCCGCCCATGGCGCCAGCCTGTCCGACTTGCGATCGGCTCCCGCCGTTCTTCTCGGCAGCTATAACAACGAGTGGGCGATGAAGTTGGGTGAGGATCTGCACTACCGCTTCCGCAGGGAGTCGGAAGTGGGTCTGCGTTGGATCGAAGACAGCGCCAATCCTCAGCGCAGAATCTGGTCCATGGACTTGTCGGAACCATACGGGAAGGTCACTGAGGATTACGCATTAATCTCTCGCGTTCAGGATCCGATTGCGGGCCGATGGCTGATCATTATCAGCGGACTGACGGGGTCAGGCACCTCCGCCGCTTGCGAGATCTTGAAGGACCCCGCTGCCATGGCCTCACTGAGTACACATTTTCCCAAAAGCTGGGCCAGCAAAAACCTGCAGGTCGTGGTCGCCGTGAAGCTGATCCAGGGCAGTCCGGGAGCTTCGCGAGTGGTTGGCACGTACTCCTGGTAACCATCCAGTCGCGACCATAGCGCTACGCTCCGCGCACCTGATTTCATCGCGCCGTAATTTGGCGCGCCCCGCAAGGTAGTATTAAGATTGACAATGTCGCGCTCGATCGCTTCCGGTCGGGCGCCACGCAGCAAGGCGAGATTGAGAAGCGGGGAGAAACAAGGAGGAATGACGATGAAACTGGCGCAATTGGCGAAAACCGCGGTGCTCCTCACTGTGGCATCGGCGGCGGCCTGGGCTCAGGTCAATGCGGGAGAACAGAAACCCGAAGCCAGCCTGCCCTTCAAGATGACCACCGTGTCCACATTTGGACTGCCTTGGCGGATTGCCTTCCTGCCCGACGGCCGCATGCTGATCACCGAAAAGATCGGGCCCATTTGGCTGGTTTCCGCGAAGGGAGAGAAGATCGCGGTGGTGGGCAATACACCCCCCGTTTATTGGCAGAATCAGAACGGCATGCTGGGCGTCTTCCTTTCGCCCCATTACGCCACCGATCAGAGCATCTATCTCACTTATGTCGAGCCGGGCGACTACGGCGGCGGCCTCGCGCTCGGCCGCGCCAAGCTGACCGCGACCGCGATATCGGCTAAACTCGAAAACTTCGAAGTGCTGTGGCGCCAGATGCCCAAGGGCAAGGGCGGCCAGGAAGGCGCGCAGATCGCCTTCTCGCCCGACGGCCAGTATCTGTTCCTCACGGTGGGCGACCGCCAGCGCTTCACTCCCGCTCAGGATCCCAATCAGCCCGAAGGCAAGATCCTGCGCCTGACGCTCGACGGCAAACCCGCCCCCGGCAATCCCTATTTCGGAAAGACCGGAGCAGCCACCATTTCGCTCATCGATCCGCCCAGCGACACCGAAGCCGCCAAGAGCGCCAAGGTGGTAAAAACCTATACCTTCACCGCCGAGAACCTGACGCCCGCTGAGACTTGGGCCGGTGGTTTCCGCACGCCCTACGGCATGGCGTTTTCGCCCACCGGCGAATTGTGGGAGGTCGAACATGGCCCGCGCGGCGGCGATGAACTGAACCTGATCGAGAAGGGCAAGAATTACGGCTGGCCGTTGGTCTCCTATGGCAACAACTACAATGGAGTGCCCATTCCCAAGCCCGAATCGCGGCCCGACCTCGCGAAGCCGGTGATCTATTGGGTGCCGGTGATCGCGCCGGGCAATTTGATGTTCTACACCGGCACGCAGACCTTCCCGCACTGGAACGGCGACGGCTTTATCAGCGGCCTGGCGTCGCAGGTGCTCCTCCGCGTGATCTTCGACGGCAAGGGCAACGCCAAAACCGCTGAGCGCTGGGATGTGGGAAAACGCATCCGTGATGTGGAAGAAGGCCCCGATGGCTCGCTATGGATGCTGGAAGACGCCAATCCCGGTGCGCTGATCCACGTAACGCCGAAGTAGGTTCACGTAAGTAAGTCACGCGAAGTGATGTGACGCCCTACTGATCGCTTCGATAGAGTCGGACGACTTCACTCGTGGCGTTACTTCTTCAATCCCACGGTCAGCTGAAACGGCGGTTCGTGGCGCAAGCTGTCCAGCCTGCAGTGTCGGCAGTCATGTCGACTTTTCCGGTGAGTTGAAGATCGACGCGAAGAATAGTCGAGATGACTCTCGACTCAGCAGACCTGACGGTCCGCGGCACCCAAGCGGTTGGCCGTGGCGATGCGCGTAGAAAATCTCAACAGTTCCGTCTGTCCCGGTTTTCCCACTTATTATGGATGCCCCGGTTTCCCCACCAGCCGGATTTGCGGCGATAATCTGTGGAATTACGATGGTTCTCTGCGGCACCTTTGCGGGTTGCAGCCGACACAAGGCGGCGGCGATTGTGCCGCCACCGCCGGTTCCGGGGCGAACGGACGAGCTAGAGCAATTGACGCGGCAAATAGAAATACTAAATACGGACGTCGCGACGCTTCGCAACGAACTTGCGGCGCAGCAATCGGAGACCGCGCTTGGTGCGCGCAGCGTCGACCAGCTCCGCGCTCGGTTGGCCGATGCGCAAGTGCAAATCGCCGCACTCGCCAATAAAAGTGCCGATCTGTCCGCGGAATTGGCAGCTTCGCGTTACACGGTGTCGGCTCCGCCGTTAGGCTCAGCTCGTTTTTCTGCTACTGGCGGCGGAAACGGAAGCTCCCCAACAGGGCCACGAAGCTATGCCACGGAGAGCATAGCGGCAGTTACACGGCGAGCGATCGAGAGGCAGCGGGCGACTGAGGCAAGATTGAGTACCTTGAGCGTTCACGAGTGCCAAGATCTCGTTAGCGCCCAACTCGGAACAATGGTCCCCCCAACGATGAAGGTTGGCGTTGCGTCTAAAATTGCGGCAGAGATTACTAAGGATCTGTCCACCGATGTAAGGAAAAAACTTGTGGATGGGGGATTTGACGTCGGCGACGTTGCCCGGGTGACGTGCAAGGCCCGCGTAGCACTTCACTTGACGCTTGATAATGAACCGCGGGATGCTTCGTTCGAAATCGATCCGAAGCCGAGCAGCGACGATAGCGGCCCGTATCTCAAAGTTAATTCCGAGTTGACCACGTGGAGTTGGAGCGTAATTCCGCAGCGAGCGGGAAATGCTATGGCGAGCATCAGCGTACTGACTCAGCAGTCAGCTGACGATGGGCCAGAAGAAGCTACGGTAGCGACAAACCCCAAGCCGGTCCGTTTCGCCGTTGAGCCCAACCCGCTATATTCGTTCAGCCACTGGACTCAAACAAACTCGCCGACGTTGCTGGCCGGTTTGTGGATTCCCTTCTTATTCTGGATCGTGAGCAGGCTATGGTCCTGGATCGGGCAACTCAAGAAGGGAAACCAAGAAAGGCCCGTTGGCTTCCCAGCGCCTTAGCCGGTCTACGGGCAAGTCTCAAGGAAATCCTCCACAGATGGATTTCTCATACTTCCAACGAAACCTTCCCTGCTCTATCGCCGCTCCGAAAATAGTCTACCTCGCATGCCTTACACTCGGGCCTCGTGCGAAGCTCGACATCGGAGGAGGAGGCGTTGTCGGTTCCTCGGCGGTGACTACTTTCTTGGGACGGGCATCCAAGCGCGTCAGGATCATCTGCTCCTTGGCCTTGGCGAACTTCGGTGAGCTGGGGGGAATGCCCGTCGCTGCCACTTCTTCATCGGTCACTTCCAACGATATCGGCAAATACTTTTGGAAGTGGTTGCGGATGCGATCCTGCACAATGCGCTGCGAGGAATTCAGGATCAGATAAAGTATGGCTTCGCCCGGGGCTTTGCTGATGACACTGTACACCTGCGACGGTTTGTTCAGCTTGGCGTTCTTGAGTTCCTTCTCCAGCTTCTTGGCGACGCTTTCCAGTTTCTGCCACGCGTTGACTTCGCCGCGCGAAATTTCGGCGGCCTTGATGAGCGCCGAACGCTCCTTGGGGTTGAGCTTTTCCGTCAACACTTCCAGAAGCAGAGGCATGGGATTCATTTTGAATTCCGCGCCCACCGGGACCATTTGCCGGGCTTTTTGGAGTTTGTTCAAACTCTGCATGTCGAGCTTGCCGGCGGCCAGCGCGGGCGAGAATAGCTCCAGTAATTTCTCTTGGGACAACGCCTCGACGACATCGGCGATGTTCACTTCCCCAGCCATCTGACGGAGCTCGGCGCCTAGGGCTTCGGCGGAAATCCGCGTCAGCATTTCGGCTTCGCGAGCGTTTTCGTACTGCAACCGCGTGCGCTCATCGATGGTGAACCCGAGCCGCACTTTGAGGCGATGCAGCCGGATCATGCGCGCGGGATCGTCATAGAAAGAATAATTGTGAACCGCGCGGACTTCCTTGCGCTCCACGTCGCCGATGCCGTTAGTGGGATCGATGGGCAAGCCGAGCGAGGCCTTGTTCAACGAGAGCCCAATGGCGTTGATGGTGAAATCGCGCGCGCGCAGATCGTCATGAATGGTGGCGGCGGAGATCTGCGGCTTGGCGCCGCTCTTGGCGAATTTTTCGGAATGCGCGGTGGCGAATTCCGCGGTGACGCCGCCCGGGAACACCATATGGACGGACTTGCGGTGGTCGTCGACATCGACGATCTTCGCGTCGAACTTCTTCTCGGCGACCTTCGCCAGCTTCAGCGCGTTGCCTTCGATGGTGAAATCGAGATCGCGGACGGGGAAGCCCCCCAGCATATCGCGAATCGCGCCACCGGTCAGGTAGACGTTGACGCCGGCGTCACCGGCGAGGTCTTTCATCTTGCCCACGACGCGGAATTGATCCGCGCTCAAGTGGCTTTCCAGCATGAACATGTAATCGCTCATTCGGTCCCGCCCTCGCCTTTTGCCGCCCGCGTGAAATGGCTCACGCGCGCGGGTGATGTTGATCTACGGTTTCCCGCAAACGCCGCTGTGCGACGTGCGTGTAAACCTGTGTTGTCGAAATATCCGCGTGACCGAGCATGATCTGCACGCTGCGCAGATCCGCTCCCCCTTCCACCAGATGCGTGGCAAAGCTGTGCCGGATCACGTGCGGCGTCAACTTGCGGCTGATCCCGGCTTTCAATCCTACGTCGCGCAGCAGCTTCCAAAAGCTCTGACGGCACATTTCGGCTCCGCGCGCGGTGACGAACAGGAATCCCGATGCCCTGCCCTTGAGCAACGCCGGGCGTCCGTCGCGCAAATAAATATCGATAGCCTCGCCGGCCGCTTCGCCGAAAGGCACCAGCCGCTGCTTGTTGCCCTTGCCGGTGACGCAGAGGACTCCGGCATCGCGCTGGATCGCCGAGAGCTGGAGGCCGCACAATTCGGATACGCGGAGGCCGGTGGCGTAAAGGAGTTCGAGCATCGCCCGGTCGCGAAGGCCGGCGGGATTATCCACGGACGGGGTGGCGAGCAGGCGATCAACCTCTTCGCGATTCAAGTACTTAGGGAGAGTGGTCCACTGACGGGGAGGCGTCAGGCGCTCGGTAGGGTCGCGCTCGACCTCGGCTTCTTGCAGCAGGAATCGGTAAAAGTTCCGCAAAGTCGTGATGTGCCGGGCGATGGAACGGGGCGCCAGGCCGCCGCCGTAGAGCGATTCGACATAGGCGTTCAAATCGGCTTCGTCCAAATCCCGGACTGGCTTAATATTATACGCTGTAAGCTTCTGTAAATCAAGGGCATAGGAGCTTAAAGAGTTGGCCGCCAAGCCTTTTTCCACCCGGCAATAGTTGAGAAACGACTGGACGGTCGCCGAAAGGGGCCGCGCCAGAGTCGGCGTAACCTGCATCGTGCCAATGATACAATATTTACGAAAATGTTTAAAAGGAAAAGCTTACAATAGACCTCGTCAGTGGCATCTTCCACAAACAAAAAGGTGATCGTGACGCGCTTTGAGCGCGAACCGGTGCCGGGGTTTGTCCAAACGCCGGGCGGATTCACGGCTCAGGCCGTGGAACTCCTGACGCCCTCAGGCTCCCTCCTACAAATACCTTATTCCGAGGTTAAGGCTGTTTGTTTTGTTCGAGATTTCGAGGACGGCGACGGCTGGCAGCCGCATCGCGCGTACGCCGCCCGGCCGAAAACTCCGGGGCTGTGGGTGAAGCTGACATTCCAGGATCGGGATACATGCGAGGGCGTGATCGCCAATAATTTTATGCAACTGGAACCGTCCGGCTTCCAGGTGACGCTGCCGAATCCGACGTTCGCGGGGCAGCGAGTGTTCGTGCCAAGGGAAGCGCTGCAGGAATTAGTGGTGCTCGGCGTGGTGGGCGCCGGAGCGAAGAGAAAGCCCGCGGCGAAGGTGACGTCCGAGGGACAGGAACAACTGGGGTTGTTTTGAGAAGCTCGCTCGTTGATCCCGCTGGGCGGGACGGTTTAGTAATTCGATGGCCGCGTAACACAGCGTATTGCGCCATGCTCAAACTTAGGTTTCTTGCCGCTGTTTAAAAACAGAGCCGATCCGTTCAATATTTTTATCAGCCGCGTGCACTCGTCTCCGAATGGGCTCTCGTACTTGAGAACGATCGGCATCTCAACAGTAAAACGCTTCAAGAAATCTTCGGTCGCGTTTCTTCGGTGTTCTCCGGTTGGGCTTGTCTCATGCGCCGGAAGCAGGTGAGAACTATTTCTTGGCACATCAACCTGTTCTGATTCTAGTCTGAACCCTTCATATTGGAGTGGCTCAAATCTAACGTTGCACGCATCCGTTGTCAGGCTACGATTCTGAACTACAAATCCAGTCCCGAAACTCGACGATGCCTGATAATCCACCCAGACCTCCGGAACGAGATTGGGTCTTGTCTCTGCCAAGTGCAGGTTTCCAATAACCGTAGTCGTAGCGCCCGGCGAGTGCGCTACTGTTGGGCTATTTGAACCATGGGTTTCCTGGTGTATCGCTTTCTGGCCCACTGGTTCCCCTGAAACGCTCAGACGTTGGTAGATCGCCCGAAACCATTTGCTGGATAACACGGCAAATAGTGCAGAGACCAATGCTGTAACAATCAGCCAAGGTTGCAGCCAGGCGTGTGTCAGCGCCCACGGGTTGCGTTCCGCCAACGCAATGACCATACCTAAGCACGCCCCTAGACACGATAATGAAACGCTGTAGAAGAATGCTGCCATGCGCACAGCGTACCAAATGCCCAAAGCGCATTCGTCTGCCTTTTGCGCAAAGGCAAACTGCACCACTACCAGTTCGCGACGGCCGTTGTTGAGCCGCGGGATTTAGAGTAGACTAGTCCGCATCGCGATGCGCTCCATCGGAATGAGCCGCGCGTCACATCGATCTATGCAATAAGGAGATTTCATGCAACGCCACGCCGCCGCCAAAACATCCCTGACCTTGTTCGCCGCCCTGCTTACGATTGCGGGCGCAAGTTCGCACGCATACGCGCAGGAAGGAGAGGCGCGTCCGGGCGCGACGGTTCCGCCGCTCGCGATGAAAGTGGAGTGGGTGCGTCCGGCGGATCAAGCCGACACGAAGAAGCGCTACGTACCGGTGCAGGAAAACATCGCCGATGCGAACGTGCTGATCACGTACTATGGCGCGGGGGCGAAGCAGGTGTTGACGACGGGAGCTCCGGGAAGCGCGACCGTTCCGTATGGGATTTGGTCGGGCACGGCGGAGACTCCGTTCGCGATGACGTTCAAATTGAAGAACGGAAATTATATGGATCTGACGGGACTGGCCGGCATCAAGTGGTGGACGAAGACATCGGCCTTCCACGTGGTGCGTCCCGTGGTGAAGGTGGGCGGGACACTGTTCGTGGGCGACGTCGGATTCGCTTCGGTGACGAAACTCACCGCGAGCGAATTCTCGCTGACGAACGTTCGCTGGATCAAGCTGGATCCGATGAAGTTAGTCACGCTGAACAGCGGTCGCGCGGCGGCCAATCCGAATGGCGATATCTGGGCTCCGAACGTGGACCTGAGCAAAGTGGAGGAGTTCGGCTTCGTCGATTTGATGCCGGGAAGCGGACACGGGACCGGCGGATGGATCCAGCTCGGCGATATCGAAGTGTTCGCGAAGACGGTTGCGCGCAACTAGGGCGTGTTCACGCTATTCGTAGCGCTTCGACGATAAGTGCAAAGCAGAGGAATGCAAGAAAGACGACGTCGAGTTTTTCGAAGCGGGAGAAGATGCGGCGGAAGCCCTTGAGTCTG
>Ga0182030_10009547_pt1 | contig 19843 bp, 23 predicted proteins | sample 812S3MmetaG_FD_121299 | JGI IMG/M metagenome (GOLD analysis project Ga0182030, IMG submission 121299) | Permafrost microbial communities from Stordalen Mire, Sweden - 812S3M metaG (Illumina Assembly) | ecosystem: Environmental > Terrestrial > Soil > Wetlands > Permafrost | place: Sweden... | reverse complement strand
GAATGGACGAGGCTGCCGCAACATCCGGGGTTCTTTTGATTGTTTCATGCTTACTGTTTTTCAGAAAGCAAAACTATTGACCTCTTCCCGAATAACAGCGATGCCCCAGATCGTATGCTTACGTGCGGGGGGCATTTTCTTCTACCCAAGAACAACGTTTTTCGTTTGTCCCGCTTGTCTTTTTTCTACCTAAATTATGATAGTTTACAATGTCCTTTGTCTTACTTAGTGGATTGATTAACAACTCCGTGTAGTGCGTGTAGGATGGTATACATGCCTTAATTATTTAAATTTGTTATCCGATAATCTGAAAAGGCATTGGTCATTTACAACCTTCCCAACGATTTCAACTTAGCCGAAGAGCAGGACAAGCCAGTGATCATCCGCTCCCACAAGGCAACCAGCAATTCAGCTAATAACAAAAGCATTATTCACCAAAATATGGTGGATATCGTAATAGCTGGGAAAAAAACAATTATTGATGTTTATAACATTACTTCACTGGAAGCGGGTGAACTGATGATCCTTTCTAAAGGTAGCTCGCTTATTTCCCAGGCGCTTCCGAAACAAGGACTTTTTCATAACCTTGTTGTCTATTTTACCAACGAGGTGTTTGCCGAATTTTGGATTAAATACACTACCAGGAGTGGCGAGAGCACGAAAGCCATTTCTAACCAACCCTTTATTACTTACCGACAGGATGAATTTATAAATAATTACATTTATTCCGTTCTGCTTTTATTAAAATCACCAACTAAATTCTCTGATAAATTTAAGCAACTTAAACTGGAAGAACTATTATTATACCTGCTTCATACCGACCCTGAGAAACTTCAATCCTTGTCGGTGATAGCTAAGGATAACGAAGACATGCAATTCCGAAAGGCTGCGGAAAGCCATGTAACAACCCCTATATCGGTGGATGAATTGGCGTTTTTGTGTAATACCAGCATTTCAACCTTCAAACGTAAGTTTTTTAAAATTTATGGCACATCTCCACAAAAATGGTTGACTCAGCAAAAAATGCGCATTGCGGCAAATCTTCTTAAACACCCCCATGAAAGACCAGGTTCGGTCTATGAGAAAGTAGGGTATGAGAATCAATCCAGTTTCATACTGGCTTTCAAAAAACAGTATGGCATGACACCAAGGGAATACCAACAAACCAATTTGAGCTGATATTCAAATATTTTGAACGTTTGACATTAAACCAGCGGCTTAATAGGTAATACCTTTGATGTATCAATTAAATCAAATAATTATTAAGCTTAAAATTTAAATGCCATGTCAAAGAAAGTTAAGTTACCAGCAGTTATCGAATCGTTTATCAAAGCAACCAACGAACATGATGGACAAGCCTTCATCTCTAGTTTTACCGATGATGCATTAGTTAACGATTTTGCCAGAAATTTCTGGGGCAAAGAACAAATCAAGAATTGGGCCGATAAAGAAATGATTGAACCAAAAGTAACTTTTGAGGCAGACGACATAATCGAACACTACGGGGATTTTCTCATTACCTCTCTGACCGATGGAAATTACGATAAATCAAAATCCCCGGACCCGACCTATCTGGACTATTTCTTTACTGTAAAGAATGATAAGATCGTCAAAATGATTGTGATCAAAAATAAAGAGAAGAGCGCAAAAGTATAAACGAAACCGTCCCGTCCGCAGAATGAAGGTTCACGGAAATGTGAACCTTTCGCTTTTGTACCGCACCACCAAGAATAAATTTTGTCATTCAATACTTTAAGCGTAAACGTCGATTTTAGTCGGATAATCGAGCAAAGCCTCATAAAATATCGATTAGCAACACTATATGAGGCTAAGCGGAGTTGAATTCATTTGTGTGTCCCTATCCACCAAGCCTTTTATCCACCTGACAATTGTTTGCAGGCTGAGTTCAACATTGCCCACCTGGCAATGATTTTGCGCTTGTTCTTTTTCGGTGAATAACCGCGCTGTCAGCGAGCGCACATTTTTAAGCATTTCTATCTGGCCGTAAAACTGTTGCAGAGGTACATAATGGTCTTTGCTCCCTGCGAAAAGCAAAACATCCTGTTTTACCAGGTGTGAGACGCTGCGGGTTTCAAAAGCGCCGGTTTTATTAAAAAAATCGTAGGGACTTTTTGCGCCCAAGGTTTGCAGCCCCTGTGTAACACCCCACTCAATTGCCAGGCTTTTTTTCATTTTTTGGTGAATAATGGCATTAAGTATAGAAGATGCGCCCAACTTCATTAAGGTTGAGACAATGGTTTGCGCAAAAGGCTCCATTGTTCTGTAGGGGAACTCCCGGAAATCCAAAACTATATCATCACAAACTACCCTGCTTATCCTGGGTTCAAAAGCGGCAGCCCGGATTGCTAGGCATCCCCCAAGCGAATACCCCAAAAGGGTAACGTCATCCAGTTTAAAATAATCCAAAACAGCTTTGCAGGGCTTATGCCATTCATGCGTCATAGGCAGGTGTCCTTCTTCCAGTGTTGCCCCTTGCCCCGGACCTTCAAACGTAATTATATCAAAACCATGTTGAAAAAGATAGAGCTGATGTGCAAATAACTCCTCAATATAACTGTCGAAACCCCCGAAGAAAACAATAGTTCCTATGGGCGATTCCGGTGTGAGCCTATATGCACTCATGGTTATATTTTCATACGGGATGTTGAAATGCCGCGCATCCTGTACACCATAATACTCTTTCATCCATTGTATGTAACGAAGGCGGCTTGTATCTTTCCTGCCGTCGTCGGGAAACATAAAGAATTCGGCCGAACGCAGATAACATGCAGCATGTAGCAAGCGGTTTTGCGCATATGCTTTTTCGGAAAGAGCCAAAAATTCGCGGGTATAATCGGCATAGTTGCCAATACGGGGAGTCACCTCTCTCATTTCATTCAGCATCTGTTCCGACCCGTCGGAGAAACGGTTCATTTGATAATTGATGCTGACATCAGGATGGATGTTGTAATAACCTGTTTTGAATTGCGGTGATACCATAAAGGAGTATTATTGAGTTAAATAAAATGGAGTGCTACCTTAACTTGTAAAAAATTTTCACAAAGTAATTAGTCAGCGGTCGTACCAGCAATATAATAAATGACAAAAGCGGTAAGAAAAACGAAACTGCTACTGCGACGACACCATTTATTATCCCAACATTGCATGAAATTCTAAAAGTCCTCATTTTCCCCTTATCTATATCTTCATGCAGGTATAACGGATGACGTTCTATGTAAACCACCATATAATCGAGACAAAGCGCTAGCATCAGGGCATTTAATGAATAAACGAAAGTGCTCACAGTCTGCCCAAAATAGCTGCTTACCAAAGCAGCAGAAAACGGCACTGTGACAATGAAAAAAAGCAATACCAGATTTGCCAGTGTAATCCTTGAATCAACTTTAATAATGAAGTCGAAAAGCTCATGGTAAATGCTCCACAGTGTGCCCACTACAATAAATGACAATATAAAGGCAGCTAACGGATGGAATAAAGTGGTAAGGTCAGTAAATGTCAGCAAACTACTCACTCCGCTCTTTTTGGGCATCAAATCCAATGCAAGCAGCGTAAGGGCAAAAGCAATGATATTATCGCTAAAGGCCGAAAGCCGTTCAATTTGCGCTCTGTCACTAATATCTTTTTTCATTTAAAGATTTGTTGCAGGCTCGGGTTTCGGAGCAAACAATTTTGGATCTATCCCGATTTGCCGTTCCCAATCTGCTGTATCCCAATAAGTGCGTTGCTCTATAATTAGTCCCTGAGCGTTAACACGGAAAAAAGCGCCCACCGGTAATTTATACGACCGGTGGGTAGGCGCTATTACACCGGATGGCAGTTCCATAGGCCCGGTGAACGTGGCGGTTTCAATAACTTCGCACACCACCCGGTCGCCTTCCGCCAGAATGCTAACAATTTCTTCTTTTAAATCAGGAAGAGATTTATCAAACATCTTAAATCCCTTTGCTATCATATCCTTTCCTACCGGATGGCCCTGGCTAAGCGAACTGCGCGAGATAAACCCGGGAGCAAGTAGGGCGAGCAGGTCATCTATTTTATGTTCTGACCATGCGTGCCAATAATTGGTTACTGTTTCTTTGGGTGTCATTTTGTTGCGGGTTTGAATTGTTTCATCAAACTCGCCATGTCAAGGTATTCGCGCAAGTGCGAAATTTTTCCTTCTGCATTGATTTGATATATAAAGCTGACACCAACTGCGTATTTCTGTCCCACTAGCGTGCTGGGGTCGGCAGGAAACTGCCAACCGGTTGTTTTTGAAAACTCGACCGCTTCTTTGGTAATTACACCCCGGTTGATGTATTCAAAAACACCCCATTCCGGGGTAGCCTTATCAAACAATATTTCGGGAGTCTTATCCGAAGCAAGTTTACCTTGTGAGCATAGCTGAACCACTTCTTTCTTGCCCTTGTATACCTTATTCATATCAGGCATTAATACCCACTCGCAATCATCAGAAATTGTTTCTGCCATGGTTACGAAATCGTTTTTGAACCCGGATTCAAACAGTTTACGAAAAACTGTCGTGGCTTCTTTTGTTGTTGTCTCTGTTGCCATTTTATTTTGTTTTAGTTGTTTATCATTTCGAGTATCTATATTTTACTTTACTGGTTTCTTGCTAAAGCCAGCATTCGTATAATCCATTGTTCCTTTAAGTGGACCCTCCTTGCTTGCATCTCTGCTGTTCTTGAGGCCATCCGCAGCTCTTCCGCACGCTTTTGCAGCCTCGTCCTGATTAAGAAGAGGGGTCGCAAAAAGTTTGTCGAATGCCTTACCTTCCCATCCTGCTTTAAGCCCTATCATTATTCCTGCCATATCCTCGGCTTTCTCCAATTCTAATATCGAAACAAGGTCGTACTCGCCGAATGAATACCAAATCCCGTGAATCTTTGCGCCGAATTCCTGAAGTAACCCCATCATATCAGGGGGTCTCCTAAAATCATCCGGATCTGTAGTGGTACGATAAATCCATGTATAAGATGAATACTTTCCTTGCAAAAGGAAAAACGCCGATTGTTTTCCATTAATAGGTTCGGATGAACTCTTTGTTTCTTCTTTTTTGATTGGTGTTGCTGTTTCTGTTGTCATCTTACTTGATTTTAAATGGTGAATTATTTCTTTATTTTTTTCATTTTGAATACATCATCCAGCCAATCGAACATTACTCGGTGCTTTAAACCAAAGTTGTCGAGTTCGCGATAGACACTGGTCCGGTCTGTAGACGTGAAAACGTGTAAAGTGGGTTTCAGCATGGCCGCAGCCGCCTCCTTGACCTGACGTTGCAATTCAGGATAATCCATGGCATCGTTAAGGCAGAGCATAGGGCAGGTAATGAGCTTAGTATCCGCCTTCATCTTTCTGAGGTTTTCAGCTTGGGCCGGATCGTCCGTAATACCCCAAAACGGCAGAATTTCAGAATAGATTGAGCTTACAGTTTTTTCGCCCGCAGACACATGCATCGTGTGACTTTTGACAAAAGGCACAATGGGGCCCATATCAGAAACCAGTGGGTCAACAATGCAAGCGGCGATGCGCTTATCACCGGTCGCCGCGCGGGTCATAATGTAACCACCCGGTTCGCCGCCGCCATAAACTGCAATGCTTTCAGTGTCCACGTCGCTGCGCGAGCACAGGTAATCAATAACAGCCCTTACAGGTACCTCAGTATCCGGGCGGCAGCAAATGCCATTTAAAGGATTCAGTCCAATGCCGGGCAGGTCAACCAACAATGCGTTATAACCCCGTTCCACAGCGGGAGGGCCAATCCAATAATACAGTTCCTCACTTACATTATCCCCACATATGATCGTCGGTCGTTTTTGCCCGGTGGCATCCGGCCGCATGAAATATCCCGGAAGGGTTTTCACTTCATAGGGTATCTCAACTACCTCGATGGCGGGTTCGCTCAAAGCCGCGAACTTGCAGAAAAGTGAGCGATACTTTTCGATAGTAGACCGGAATCCGGGCTCAGATGGCCGAAAGGCCATAGAGACATTCCGGTAATAAGCTACTGCACGAAGATATGCCTGCCGGGCAGTTACAAGATGCCCCTTCGCTTCTGCATCCCGTGCTATCTTCTCCACCTGATCTGCCAAGCTGGTCCAGGCTCCTTTGTAGCTCTCAACGTCTCCCTCGCGGACTTGGGCGGCGGCAGAGTAACATTCGCCAATCTCAGAGCCTTTGAAGCCGTGCAGAGTTAGTGTATGAAGAAACATGAGGTCCAGGAAGGGCTCCTTGAAATACAAAACCCTTTTCTCACTAGCATTTGCAACACGGGGGGAGGGCGAGTCTAAAGTTGTCATTGACATATATATATTTTTAACCGGTCAATTAAAGGTCTTCATTCGGGTCTTGAGGGAATTTCCAGCCCCTTTGAGCAGCTACAACTATTGGAGCAACTGCAATTCCCCGGTGTTTTTCAATAATTTCCATAAAATCATTTTTAAGTGGTTATTAATCAACCATTTGTTATTAAACGATAGATCTAATCAGCTGATTAGTTTTAGGTTCGACGATAACAAAGTTGGGCAACTTTATATAGACCGGTGTTACACAATCGTATTAATTGCTTACGTAATTCACACTTTTTGAAGAATGATGCAATTTTTATTTGGCGTGCATTATCGACTTGACCCATAGCGGGATCAGTTTCTTTCTTTCTATCATCAGTTGCTCGAATTCCTTTCGGCTGATATTACCGGACCTGGCCATCAGAAGTGGACTGGCAATGAAAGGGAATATGATCAGGCTCAACATATTGGCGATAACATGAAAGGGATGTATATTTTGTATTTTCTCTTTTTTCATAATGTCCTGGATTTCCTTGATAGTCGAAGTACTCCATTGTGCTATTTTCATGAACAGCGGGTCGTCCTTGTATTCACGGGTCAGCTTCCCCGATTGCATAAGGCTTAGTACAAAGAAGGGCAGATCCGGGTTTTCCAGCAGCAAATCGATATAGTGAGATACCAGGTAATCCAGGTGCTCCTCAAACGGACGGGGATTATTATTAAAATCTTCTGCCATACCTCCCAGGAAAAGGAAGAGATTCTCTTTCATCACTATGTCGAATAGTTTCTGTTTGCTGCGGAAATAGTAATTCAACATGGCCATGTTGATGCCGGCTTCGTCCGCGATTTCCCGGGTGTGTGTAGCCAAATAACCCTTTTGCGTAAACAACTTCTTTGCTGCTGCCTTTATTTTTTCTTCTGTTGAGAGGTCCTTAGCCTCTATTTTTTTGCTTTTGGCCAATTTAATATCTTTTTGTTGGTAAACAGGTATTTTAATCATATGAATTCCAACTGGCTAAAACCTAACAACTCCCTTATGTATACGAATATATTGGTTTATAGTGGCTTAGTAATAAAAGAATCCTTTTCAATAAATTCTAGCTTACGTTTCCTCCCCGATTCATCTACCAAATAGAATTGACTTTGCCGCAGGTTGATATCATAATGGTCAACAGATTGACTGATCAATATGCCATCCTTTGGTGAAGACAGTATGGATATTATGCAAGATCAGATCACTCAATTAGGATTTCGATTGACCAGGAATGTGGTTGCTAATCAATACGTATAGTGTTCACCTCACAAAATAATTAAGTGGTCAATGGCTATGATAATTTCCATGCCATCGATAAAATTGAACATATCCGAAAAAGCAGGATCGCGATAGGGGATCATTATATACCCATAAGCGATCACTATAAGACAGAATTTTTTAACAGGATAGACGAAAAAGGGTGACATTCTCCACGACCAAGCCGGTTTGCCCGGTAGCGCCGGGCACCAAAATATTCAAAGAAGCGGCCATTCCGTTATTTGTTACCGGATACGGTTTTAGTTTTGGCCAATCGCTTGTTTTGTTGCCATAAGACGCTGAATTTTGTCTCCAACGGGTTCAGCAATTGGATGCAGAGTTGGAGATCATCTTCAGAGATGCTGCCGTAGAAGGCCCGATTGACCTTTTGCAAATACTGGTGGCTTTCGTCCAGTTTCTTTTTACCTTTCTGGGTGAGTTTCAGTCGCTTTGAACGACGGTCCTGGCTGTCGTCGTATTCCTGTATGAAGCCCTTCTTTTTAAGCCGGTCGAGGATCAGGAGGCCGGAGGAAAGTTCCTGCATGTTATCAAAGATCACGTCTGTTTTCCGGGGTTCCATCATGAGCAGGATGGAATTCAGGTATGTGAACTCTTCGAAGCCCGATAAGCCGATGGCCTTGAGGGAGGGCATGGCATCGTAGACATGCATGCGGGCGAGTCTGCCGACGATGCGGGCCATTTTCGTATAATCATCCGGCAATATCGGTTGGGCGGCCGCTTTGGCGGCTTCCTCTTTTTGCCGGATCAGGTAAAACCGGCAGAAGTCTTCTATTTGGGCATCGGGGTGAGCTGCTTCGAAATCAGCCCATTGCATTACCAGTTCGGCCGTCTTGTTTGGCATCTATTTATATCATTTATGCTGTAAAAATAAAAAAAACATCAAAACTCCGGTATTTTAGCGATTTAGCCTATATTTTTGCTAAATATACATCATAAATGATCTAATTGACGTCACTGGAGAACCTGGAGACGGGGGATACGACCTGAAGATTAATCATTATTTCAAAACTTATCTATGTTAAACATTATTCAATCAACGCTAAGAAAGCTCAAACTTGCAGGATTCATCATCAAAAAGATTGGCAGAAAAATCCATAAACCTTCTTTGAAACAGATTGAGGGGATAGTTGCGGAACAGGATATAAAGATCCCTATGCGCGATGGCGTTTCTTTGGCGGCCAATATTTACAAACCGTTACTATCCGGAAATTATCCGGTGCTAATGTGCATGACCCCTTATGGTAAAGACGAGCAGCCGGAGCATTATGAATTATTTAAGGCAGTTGGTATAAACGTGGGCACGATAAGCACTTCCGACTATGCTGTATTTGAAGGACCTGATCCGGGTTACTGGGTTAAAGAGGGTTATGTCATGATACATGTTAATGCAAGGGGCATGTGGAACTCAGAGGGGAAGGCGCATATATTCGACAAACAAAATGGATTGGACTTTTATGACCTGATTGAGTGGGCGGGTGTTCAATCATGGAGCAACGGTAAGGTGGGTTTAACGGGCGTTTCTTACCTGGCATGGTCGCAGTGGATGGCAGCGCCTTTAAACCCACCGCACTTAACGGCTATTTGTCCTTGGGAAGGGTTTACCGATATGTACAGAGATGTGGCTTATCAGGGCGGCATACCCGAAACAGGCTTGATGAGCGAATTATATAACCGGCGATTTAAATCCGATCACAATAAGGCCTATGGCCTGAATGAGAACCTACTTGAAAATGCCAAAATACATTATTTGGATGACGACTATTGGGCAAACAAAAGGCCTGACCTGGCCAAAATTACCGTGCCGGCATTGATTTGCCTGAGCTGGTCAGACCAGGGATTGCATACCCGGGGAGTTCTGGAGGCTTATAAAAATATAAGGTCAGATCACAAGTGGTTATTTACGCATGGACGCAGGAAATGGGAAGTTTATTATAGCGATGAGAGTAAAAAATTGCAGAAACGCTTTTTTGATTATTTCCTGAAGGGAGAAAATAACGGCATGTTACAAGTACCAGCCGTTAGGCTGGAGGTAAGAACTGCTTATTACCAGGCGCAAATAAGGTACGAGGAAACATTTCCGGTTAAGCATACTGCATATAAAAAGCTGCTTTTGAATGCCAACGAAAAATGCCTTTCGGAGAGTGGACCATTGACTGAACAGATGACCCGGTACAATGCCACAGACAAAAAAGGAAAAGCCGTTTTTGATTTCCGATTCATAAAAGAAACCGAAATAACAGGAGGAATGAAACTACGGTTTTGGGTGAGCACGGATAAGGGTGATGACATGGACCTTTTTGTGGCCGTTAAAAAAATGGATACCGCGGGTAATGAGGTTTACTTTTCGGGGTATAATGGTAATAATCATGATATGGTGGCAAAAGGATGGTTGAGGGCTTCGCAACGCGCATTAGATACACAAAAGTCGACTATAAACCAACCATGGCATACACATCAAAAAAGTCAAAAACTAAAACCCGGTGAAATAGTGCCTGTTGAAATAGAGATATTGCCATCCAGTACTTTATTTGAAACGGGTACGATTTTAAGGCTTGAAATACTGGGACAAGAGCCCATAGTTTATAATTCATTCAAACATGAACCAATAGTTAATAAAGGCTTTCACAGTATTTATACCGGTGGTAAATATGATGCATATTTAATTGTGCCCCTTGTTTTACCAGTTGAGTGATCTTCAGAGAGAGTAAATGGATATCTACTTAACCGGGGCAACATACTTGGGCCGTTCCTCTCTGACCTCAACGGTTCCCCCAAGGTCCAACTGGAACCAAATTCAAAATGGAAATGTCAAAGAAATATGCCACTTATCAAACCTGAAAGAGTAGTAATAAATGTCCAACCCTGAGCTCGTTCCGATAATGTTGACCATCCCTACTTCTCGAAGGGAAATAGGGCACCTTACCTCGCCCTTCTCAAAACCGAAGTAAAAATGGCTGGAAAATTTGGGATAAATACCCCCCGGAATAGATATAAAATCTGCCTGTACTAAATAAAATAAATGAGTAAATTTGTAAAAAAAGCGCACATGGCAAACACATTAGACCGGGAAATGTACGCCTATTTCATGCAGCTCAACGATGCTGAAAAAAAATCTGTTGTCGAATTGCTTAAGACCTTCATGAAAGGCCGAAAAAGCCAATCCGATCATATCACTATAGAGAAATACAACAAAGAACTGGACGAGGCTATGGATCGGGTTGGCCGGGGTGAATACACGACCTTTGAAGACCTGGAAAAGGAGATGAAATCATGGTAAAAAGCAAGCCGAAGATTGTTATTGATAATCTTGCCAAGGCGCAACTAAAAGAAGCCTACAACTACATAAGGCTAGATTCCCCTAAAAGCGCCGAAAAGGTCAACGCCAAAATCTTAGCCTCTATTCGGGAACTAGCCGACCATCCTGAAAGACATCCCAAGGACAAATACCGCCTCAACAACGACGGGTCTTATCGGGCCTTCGAAATCTACAAATATCGGGTAAGTTACCACGTCTCCCAGGAACAGATCACAGTGATAATGATCCGGCACACCAGGATGGAGCCGAAATCTCATTGAAGTATCCTACTAGGAACTTATAAAATTGGCATCTCGCCGAATAATCCCCCATTAAATTTGAACAGTTTTGAATATCTTTGCATCAGTCGATCACTAAATACCTGAGGTGGAAAATCGGTGCACCGTCCAGCCCGACCGAGCACAATACCTTGACAATAAATCATTTTGAGGATAGAGTTCCACTCCCTCCCTCTCCCCCAGATGATTTATCACGTATTAAGGGCTCGTAAAACGCTGGTTTTTCGGGCCCTTTTTCAATTTTTCCACTACAAGTGCTAATAGATTATCTACAAAATGCTGGAGAAAATTTTAGTAAATTCACATACTGATTCAAGCCATGGACCATGCTTCTAAATGTCAACGGCGTACAATACGAAATAACAGCAGACCCTGATGTTGCATTATTGATTGCATTGCGTAATCATTTGGCTCTGACCGGCAGCAAATATGGCTGCGGTGAGGGCGCTTGTGGCGCTTGCACCGTGCTGATCAACGGGAAGCCTGCACATTCATGTATCACCCCCCTAAGCGCCGTCGCCGGTAAAGAAATTACAACCATTGAAGGCCTCGAAAAAAATGAAAAGCTTCATGCTGTGCAGGAGGCTTTTCTGACAACAGATGCCTTCCAGTGTTCTTATTGCGCGTCGGGCATGATCATGTCCGCGGTAGCGCTGCTTGACAGCAATCCGACACCTTCTGAAGATGCAATTTTAAAGGCCATGAACGGCAACATTTGCAGGTGCGGAACATATCCTTTTATTGTAAAAGCCATTAAGCTGGCTTCCAATCATAAATAGTTGACGATGGACAATCCCACTTTTGAATTCGACCGTCGTAAATTTCTTAAGCTAGCCGGAGGGGGCCTGGTCGTTGCCTTTGTCTTAAAAGATTTCCTGTCGATGGCGGGTGAATTGCTGCCGCCGGGATCAGCGATGGATCCTGTAAGCGAGATGGGCGCATGGATACATATTGGCGAAGACGGACTGACCAGCGTCTACACGGGTAAAGTTGAGGTTGGTCAGAATATACGTACATCATTGTCTCAAATCGTAGCGGAAGAGTTGAGGCTGCCGGTCTCATCCATTCGAATGATTATGGGAGATACCGATCTCGTGCCCTATGATGCGGGAACTTTTGGCAGCCGGACCACTCCGCAAATGGGCACTCAATTGCGTAAAGCGGCCGCCACTGCCCGCGAGGCACTAATAGAACTGGCCGCCAAAAATTGGGGCGCTCCAATTACAGGGTTAATCGCTGAAAACGGGATGATCGTCAACAGCGCGACCGGTCAAAGAATAAGTTATGGTGGATTGACAAAGGGACAACAAATACCCCGCACCATATCGGACAATGTTCCGGTGATTGCGGCAAAGGACTGGAAGGTCGCGGGGAAAGCGGTTCCCAAAGTAGACGGGCGATTATTTATTACCGGCAAACATGCGTATGTTTCGGACATGAATGTACCGGGTATGCTGTATGGCAAAGTGTTGCGGGCGCCATCGTACAATGCAAAGCTGGTTGCTGCGGACGTTTCAAAAGCAAAAGCGATGCCCGGAGTGACGGTGGTGCGGGACGGAGACTTCATAGGCGTAGTTGCGTCGGATGTGGTTGCCGCCGGTAAGGGCTTACAGCTCATTGATGCCAAATGGGAAGAAAGCACCGGCCAGCCGTCCGCGGCCAATATTTTTGACTACCTGGTGAAAAATGCGACCGGAGAAAATAGTGAAGGAGGTTCCGATAACACAAAAGGCAATGTCGAAAGGGGACTAACAGACGCAGACTTCCAACATACGCAAACCTATAATATAAATTATATAGCCCACACACCACTCGAGCCGAGGGCTGCCCTCGCTGAATGGGTCGATGGCAAGCTTACAGTTTGGACGGGAACACAACGGCCATTTGGTGTTCAGGAGGAGCTCGCCGATACTTTTAAGCTAAACAAAGAAAAGGTGCGCGTAATAATGCCGGATACCGGATCCGGATATGGCGGGAAGCACAGCGGCGAAGCGGCCATTGAAGCTGCACGCCTGGCAGAAGTAGTTAAGAAGCCGGTTAAAGTTGTCTGGACAAGAGAGGAAGAGTTTACCTGGGCCTACTTTAGGCCGGGTGGCGTAATTGACGTGGCCGCCGGCGTAAAGAAAGATGGCACGATCAGCAGCTGGAAATTTATTAACTATAATTCAGGGAGTGCCGGCCTGGATACACAATACAGAACTGAAAATAAACAAATAGCCTATCGCCCTTCAAAGACGCCGCTAAGACAAGGCTCATATAGAGCGCTTGCCGCAACGGCGAATGTGTTTGCACGCGAATGCCACATGACCGATCTAGCCAGGCTAATTAGGATGGACCAGCTTGACTTCCGGTTGAAAAATTTAGATGATGACCGGTTTAAGGCGGTGCTTCAGGCCGCCTCAAAAGCGTTCGGCTGGAATGGCCCCAAAACTCCCGGTCACGGCTACGGTATCGCAGGCGGTTTTGAAAAAGGCGGTCATATAGCCACCTGCGCCGAAGTGCTGGTAAATGAAGATAAGGAGGTAAAGCTACTACGTGTGACACAAGCGTTTGAATGTGGCGCGATTGTTAATCCCCACCAGCTGGAAAACCAGATAACGGGGGCCATCATTCAGGGGCTTGGCGGCGCACTTTTTGAGAGGATTGATTTTGCTGCAGGAAAAATACTCAATTCAAGCCTTTCCGCGTATAGGGTTCCACGCTTTAGTGACATACCAAAAATTGAAGTGCTTCTAATAAACCGGAAAGACCTCCCATCCGCCGGTGCCGGGGAAGCAGGGATCATAGGTATCGCACCTGCCATCCGCAACGCGATCCTGGACGCCACCGGCACTGCGCTTACCGCATTGCCCATGATTCCCAACGGTACACTGACTGGTAAAACCTAAGTGTCTAAACCCTTTGAATGAATTCCCATTTTTTGCTTTTTAGAGTAAATTATCGCTACACACTAAGCAATTTGCACAAAAGCTCATGGTTTACATCCGCTCCGGTTCTTCTGCTTTCTCTGTTAACCAGTTTACATTGTATTTGACGAAGAAGGATAGCCACATTGCCCGGGACAATCGCATTAAATAAGGTTGGCACAAGATCAAGATAACCGTGTTCATCCCAATCCACCAAAACAATCTGTTATCGTTTGTGGAAAGCCCAATCGTTACCCACCATGCAATAAATGTTGCAGCAGACAACGCAACGGTCAACATATAACTCACATAGCTTGTGCCGTAATAGAAGCCAGGTTCTATTTCCAGGAGTTGACCGCAAACAGGGCATCTGGTATTCATTTTCATGAATTCTTTCAAATGGTAAACCTTGTTTGTCCGAAACATATCACCTGTTCTGCAACGGGAACATTTATGTTTACATAGACTCACCATATAGTTTGGGCTATGATCCCTTTTCTCTGTATTCATGGTTCATTAAGTAATTTTGTACAAATACATAGCTGCGTACCGGATATTGCACCAATGAATAGGGTCGAAATCGGGCCGCCTTAGTTTTTTCAATCCTTCATGCAATTCTTCCAGATAGTACTTAATTTGGTCTGCATTAAAATTTTTGACCCGCATTCGTTCAATAGATCGCTCAATGATCTGCTCCACTGCTTCACAGTCATCTGCTTCTTCCAAATAATGAAGAATGACTTCTCTATATTCTTCGATCGTCACAAAGGTCCAAGATTTACAGGTAAAGTTACCCAAAGTCTTGCCACCCAACGTTGAATATTGTCACTCCAAAATGTAACTTTTATCACCTATTTATTCAGTAAATTTGTAACTATATGAGTATCAATGGCATTTTCCCAATGGACAAATGGAATTTTAAGAGCCATTCCATTCTTGCAGATCTGCCCTCTCATGAAGCTGAAATAATTACAGCTCACATGCATCATCAGATTTATCACAAGGGGGAGATTATTTTCCGTGAGGGGGCGGTACCTTCAGGTATTTTTTTTATTCGTAAGGGAAGGGTGAAAAAGTATAAGATCGATACTCATGGAAGTGAGCAGATAATTTACGTCGCTAATACTGGTGAATTAATAGGTTATCATGCTTTGTTATCAGAAGAGCGATATCCCGATTCAGCTACAGCCTTGGAAGAAAGTATAATTGCTTTTGTTCCCAAAGAAGATTTCCTTCAGGTGTTGAGCACATCAAAAGTATTATCGCAACGGTTACTGAAACTTCTTAGCCATGAGTTTACTGTGTTTGCCAATAGTGTCACCCTCTTCGCACGGCGAAGTGTCAGGGAGAGATTGGCTACACAGTTGGTGGTAATGAGGGAAAAGTACAAGGAAAATTACGAACCCGGAATGGATGTAGAAATTAATCTGTCAAGGGACGATCTGGCCAGCATGGTGGGTACAGCCAGGGAAAATGTAGTGCGCATATTAAAAGAGTTCAAGGAAGACGGGTCTATCCAAACGAGAGGTAGAAAAATTGTGGTTAAAGATGTACACAAGCTCTTAAAGATAGCGGATCAGACATAGCCGGGTTCTGCTATATCTTTATCCAGAACTTCAATAAATTATCAACATCGGCTTCTTCCAATTGATAACCCGTCGGGATGTGATCTTCCAGGCTATGATAGGTTGCCAACCATTGGTCCAAAGGGAATGAGGAAGTTGTTTCCGCCATAATTGCGAGACTTAGCTTTTTTGTTTTTCTTTGATCAAGCCTTTATATGGAATTTGAGCATACTGTCAAGATCGTTGTTGACCACGATATAAGATGCAGGTATTTTGTCTTCCCAGCTACACCGGGTTACTACTCTTGTTCCGGCAGGCATTTCTTCCAGCTGTTTGAATAAATAGCGGTTATAAAAATTCAATGGGATCGGTCTAATTAGAAAAACGTTTATTTTTCAACAAGTACTGCTCGGGTAGCAGTAGATGCTCCCGTTTAGCACGTGAAGATGGAAAAATGAAGGCCATCCAGCCGTTTTTTTCGGGTTGCTGTAACAGAATGTCCCGGTTGTCACCAGAAAGCTCTTCGTTATAGGTAAGGATTTCGGCATCTACCGGCATGTGAACGGTGATCTCGTATTCCATTGAAAAAATGGTTGCCAATACGCCCCCGGCTTTTATAAAATCGCTACTGCTTTCAAAAACAACCCGCTGGATCTTCCGGAGCCCCGTTAGTTTGAAAGCGCATACTCCAACATAAGCAACGGAATCATGGAAATCTATCCACTCGTGATCATGGGTATAAAAGAGTTCATTTTTAAGCCCGGAAGAATGTTCCATCAATCAAAGTTATTTCATGTTGCTATTGCTGGCGTTGAATCTTGTCACTTCAAAATGTGACTTTTGTCAATTTATTGAAACGGAGATTGTTCGACACCCTCCCTCTCCGCAGGCTAACCTGATAAACTTCAAGGCAAAACATATTAAATATATTGATCTTACCGGACTGAGAAAGATTGTGGAAGCACCGTGAACGATCATATGCTATTACTTATCGTCGGACACTGAATACAAAAGGCAATTGAAGGATGTTCTTCAGCATAAGATAAATGTTTCGATGAGCAAGCATTACTTACGGCTATTCTGTGCGCAGGTTATCTATTGGGTTAGCGCGCCCGGCCTGCAGGCTTCGCGACAATACCGTCACCACTGCAATCAACAGCAGGCCCAGCCCGGCGAGAGGAAATATCCACCATGAGATATCCGTTTGGTAGGCAAAATTCCTCAGCCACCAATGCATAGCCCACCATGACAGCGGGCAGGCGACCAGGACGGCCAATAATACCGGGCGAAGGAAGTCCCGCAATAACAATACCCCGATAGAGGCAACCGAAGCACCTAGGACTTTTCGGATTCCGATCTCCCTCACCCGTTGCCGTGCGCCAAAGGTCGCCAGCGCAAAAAGACCCAAACACGCGATAAAGATGGTCACCCCCGTGAAAATGCTGAATATGGCTTCTAGTCTGTCATCAGCCTTATACAGACTTTCGAAGACATCGTCCAGGAAGTTGTAGGCGAAAGGCGTCTGTGGATCGTATTGTGCATAGATCTCTTTCAACCGGGCAATCAGCGTGGGAAGATTGACGTGGGGTCGTATCTTGCCGAAAAGGCACCCATTACCGCTTATCCCCCAAAGTGAATCCTCCGGCTTGCGCAGCATTAAACATAATGGGCCTACCTTTGATTGGAGCGACTGATAATTAAAATCCTTCAATATGCCGGCGACTTCGCAATCCGTGCCATAGACTTTGATGGTCTGACCCAGCGGGTTGCCATGCAATCCCAATGTAGTCAAAGCAGTTTCATTCAACAGGATATGACGGTCTCCGTACATCATTCCCGGTGCCGCGGGACGTTGGCTCCACGCAAGACCGAGCACCGATATATAATCACTATCCACGGTCATGACGGGCAACATGATCGGTTTATCCGAGCCGCGCGGTGCGGTGGAAGACACATTATAGGCTTCGTATAGCTCGTATTGACTCGTAGCAGCCTCGCGGATACCTGGCAGTAATGCTATTTCCCTTTTGAAAGCGTCATAATGGGAAAGGCCTTTGCTAAAAGGGATCATGATCACATTCTCCCGGTTCACGCCGGTGTCTGCATGCCGTAGAAAATTCAGTTCTTTTTGGATGATCACACTGCATAGGATGAGCGACATGGAAATGGTGAACTGAAAAACAAGGAAGCCTTTTCGTACCAGTTCGCTGTTTTTTTGACGGCTGACCTTTCCATATAATACTGCCACGGGTTTAAAGGCGGATAGTACCAGGGACGGATAGCTGCCGCTGGACAGGATCACAATGATCAGCAAACCGACAAACCAAACAAGGGCCGGCGCTGTCAACAGAAATGAGCCGTCGATCTTTAGTTGCAGCTGCTGAAGAAAAGCAGTCCTGAAAAGCAAAAATAATCCGGTTCCGGCGACGAAGGACAGCAATGCGTAAACAACGGATTCACTATAGAACTGCCCGGCAATGTTACCTCTCCCCGCCCCCAGCACTTTTCTCACACCCACCTCCTTTGCCCGGACGGCCCCTCGCGCCGTCGACAAACTCATATAATTGATTAGCGCCAGCAGCAGGACGAGGCCGGCTACCAGCGGAAAAATTTTCAGGTAACTGGTATTGGAATACCCGAAATCATTGTGCAGATGTAATGCTGGCAACGCCGTCAGATGGTATATATCCTGCTCTTGGCCATTGCCCATGACGGGTTTGGAAAGACGACTGATGGTCTGCTCAACCTTTCCGGCGGCGGAAGGATCTTTCAGTAAAAGCCATGTATAGAAATCGCCAAGCTGAATGTCCGGCGATTTAACGGCATCAGCCATCTCCTTCATGGTGGATAAGCTGGAAATGGAGCCGACCAGATCATAATCAATAGTAGAATTGGAAGGCGGATCGACGGATATCCCCGTCACTTCCAGCCGGGAATCCTGGTTATAAATGATGACTTTTCCGATAGGATCGGCATTCCCGAAATACTTTTTAGCCGCTCTCGCCGACAATACTACCGTATAAGGACGGCTTAACACCTCACCGGGATTACCCCTAGTCAGCCGGAAGCTGAAAAAGCGAAAGAAATTGGAATCGGCGAACAGGACGGGTGCATCCTCAGTAAATCCCGATCCGGGCAAAGTTGTCAGTTGAAGAATAGAATTCCGCCAGGGCTTAAAAACACGCGTATAGCCCTCGACATGACCATCGGATTTCTGTACCATCGGTCCGGCCTGATAGCCTAATTCATCGATATTCATGCTTGAGTTACCGAACTTAACAGTAGAACTGACCTTAAAAATACGCCGGGCATTCGCCTGCCACCGGTCATAGCTGTGCTCATGCACTACATACAGCATAATGGTCATAGCGACGGCAATGCCGATAGCAAGACAACCGACATTAACCAGGCTATATAATTTGTTGCGGCGGATATTTCGGAAAGCGATGCGCAGGTAGTTTGTCAGCATAATTACAATTTATCAAAGAAATCTGAATTTGAAGCAGATGAAAAACAGGATCACGGAGTTCCGGCATTAAAGCGAGCCATTCTGACAAGCCGGGACAACAAAAGCGATGCCGCTTGGATTTATCGACCTAGTTCTTTGTTAAACAAGCGTTTACGATAGGAATTCGAGGGCACATATTATTTTGTTTATTGCGAGACTTTTGCGAGACCTCTATTTGCAAGATCTCCTGAAACCAGCTACAGATAAGGATTTGGAGGGGTATGTTCGACACCCAGGTGAAAAAGCAATAACTTCGAAGAGTGACCCCCATTATTGCGTTAGTGATCGTCGCCTTGGCCGCAGCCGGGATTGCCTTTTATAAGCGGCCGTTAAAGAAGGTCTGGCTGCCAGACGGTTATAAGGACCTCCTCACAGAACATGTCTCCTTTTACCGCGCCCTTGATGAGGCTGGGAAAATCCGTTTTGAAAACAAACTAATAGAATTCCTGGGTTATATTCGCATAACCGGGGTAGATACACAGGTGGAAGACCTGGACACGCTATTGGTGGCATCCAGCGCTGTCATCCCGATATTCGGGTTTCCGGAATGGAGATATTACAATCTGCGGGATGTGTGGTTATACGCCGATGCATTCAATGCCGACAATTATTCCACTAAGGGTAAGGAGCGGGATGTCCTGGGTATGGTG
>Ga0182030_10009546_pt1 | contig 19845 bp, 10 predicted proteins | sample 812S3MmetaG_FD_121299 | JGI IMG/M metagenome (GOLD analysis project Ga0182030, IMG submission 121299) | Permafrost microbial communities from Stordalen Mire, Sweden - 812S3M metaG (Illumina Assembly) | ecosystem: Environmental > Terrestrial > Soil > Wetlands > Permafrost | place: Sweden... | reverse complement strand
TACGGCATGGGCGCGGTCCTCAAGGCGACATATGCGAGACGCGGGATCATTGTTTCGAGGCGGTACCTGCGGTTGAACCGATATTCGAATTCGGCGAGATATCGCGGCGCGTGTTTTGACTGTACGGCCCGGTAGGTTCCGACCAAAGTGTCGGCATGTCGTTAAATCCGAGAATCAGGCATTGCTGCAGCGCAGTAAGCATTAATCATGCGAAAACAGTCCTCAGTTTGTCTCAAATTAGCAGCTAATTGGGTCAGCCACACTTTCCGTGCTCTTAAAAACATCAAATGCGCCGAAGCCCATTGATAACGCAGGGTAATTCTGGACCGGTCCCGTGATTTTCCCGCTACATATTTTCCCGCGAAGCACTTCGCAAAATGCTGGTGTGTTTTCAAAGCGTTATGAGTCAAAAGTGGTCTCGGCAAGCACGGAAAGTGAGGCAGACCCATTTAAGTACAATCCGACACCGGGTGTCTCTCGTGGAATGGGCGCAGATATTCAGATGTTTTTCAGGCCGAGCAATGCCTCTGCGAGAAGGCGCGCTCCGTTTCGTGCTTGCTCTTCCTCGGTAAAGCGCCCGAACCCTACACGCACACACTCGGCAGCTTCCTGAGCGGTCAGCCCAATGGCCCGCAGGACGTGAGACGGTTCCGGTATGCCTGAAGCGCATGCGGCGCCTGTCGATATGGCAAGACTCGGCTGCAAGTTCATGGTGAGGGTTTCAGCGTCTATTCCCGGAAATCTCAAGTTCAGATTTCCGGGGTGGTAGGGTGCCCCGCCGTTGATCTTGAAGGCGGGGAAGAGAGCAATGAGGGTTTGCAGAAATGCCTCGCGATTTTGTTGGATTACGGCGCGGTCACGTGGCAACTCGTCGCACAGAACGCGCGCTGCGACGCCAAAGCCAACGCACAGAGGGACAGGAAGTGTTCCAGATCTCAGGCCGCCTTCTTGACCGCCGCCGTGGATTATAGGGCGCAACTGACTTCGCACTGTTTGTGAAACATACAAGGCGCCGATTCCCTTTGGGCCATATAATTTGTGACTCGACAGGCTCAGCAAGTCGACCCCAAGACGTTCGACGTCTATTGTCATTGCAGTTGCTGCCTGCGCGGCATCGCTGTGAAAGACCGTCCCCGCCTTTCGGCAAAGGTCGCCAATCTTTTCTAGCGGTTGGATGGAGCCGATCTCGTTGTTGACGGTCATGATCGAGACCAACGCGGTGTTTTCGTCGATTAAGCTTTCGAGAGCATCGATATCGACATGCCCCGATGGATGCACGGGCGCGGCAACGATTTCATATTCGAGAAAAGAAAGCTGACGAGACGATTGAAGCACGCATTTGTGTTCGATCGCGCTGACAACGACACGTGTCCGTGCGGTTTTCCTGTGCCCAAGCAATCCGAGAATGGCGAGATTGTTTGCTTCCGTCGCACCCGAGGTGAAAACAATTTCCTCGGCGTCGGCGCGAATCAGTTCGGCGATGCTTTTTCGCGCCTCTTGGACCGCATCATCTGCCCGCCACCCAAAGGCGTGGTTTGACGAATGTGGGTTCCCGAATTCGGTGTTCCAATAGCGCGCCATCGCATAGATCACACGCGGATCAACGGGCGTGGTCGCCTGATGATCGAGATAGATCGGCTCGCTTGTCATAGACCTTAAGCTTCCTTCTTGAGAGGCCCACTGGTGATACCCGCCAGTCACTTGACCCTCGCCCGCCTTCAATCTAGGTTTTACTGGAGCAAATCGCCATTGAGGGCCGCGTCTTGAAAAGCCTCCTTGATCACAAAGATTATAAATTGCAATTCGCGGGGCATGAAACGTTTACGCTTCGTTATGGCTGGCTCAAGAAGGTTGTCGACGCTATCCAAGCAGTAGAAAGCTCCGCAACCATTGATTCGTCAACAATATTTCACGACAGTCGTATCATAGCGGACTTTGGTGTTGGCAAAAACATGGTGCAGTCCATGCGCCATTGGGCTCTCTCTACAGGTATACTTAGTTTGCAAAGCTTGGATGAGTCGACGTCCTCCCGCCTCACCGTTACTGAACTTGGGCGCATCATCTTCGGCGACAAGGGCGATCCATATCTCGAGCACCCCGGCTCGCTCTGGATTTTGCATTGGCATCTTGCCGCCCTGCCCGGGCGCACCACGACGTGGCATTGGGCCTTCAGCGAACTCAATGAGCCCAGCTTTGATCGCGATTTGTTGGTGTCGAGATTGATCATGCGAATAGGGCTTCTCCGGGAGGCGGGTCGCATGAAGGAATCTCGATTATCGGAAACGACGATCCGGCGTGACATCGAATGTTTCGTGCGCACCTATTTGGCCAAATCGTTCACAGGAAAAGGACTTCATGAGGAGAATTTGGAATCGCCTCTCTCCGAGCTTTCCTTGATTCAACCAGTGGGAGTGGGCGGCGGCTTTCAGTTTCGTCGAGGACCGAAGCCGACTTTGCCAAACGAGGTCTTTCTCTATGGCGTCGTGGAGTTCTGGAGCAAGCTCTACCCGACCCGCCGGGAATTTTCTGTGGAGGCTTTGACACACGACCCCGGTTCACCCGGTCGGGTCTTTCTTCTCGACGAGGAATCTGTCGCGGAACGATTGGCGGCCATGCCTGATCTGACCTCCGGAGCGATCTATTGGGATGAGAGCACCGGTTTGCGGCAGGTCTACGTCAACGACCTAGCAGCTGCGAAACCACTCCACCACATTGGGCGTCTGTACAAGACTACCCTGCACGCGAGGGCCGCCTGATGCAGACCCTTTCCGATTTCGTTCGCGTCGGCCGCCGTTTCCAAAAGGCGATTCGGGTCGATGCCGATATGTCGGACAGCGGGGCCTTGGAGGGCTATGTTTTCTCACCGTCTGCGGCTCAGATACTAAGGCAGATGGCGACACAAGTTTCCGAGACCGGTCAAGGAGCCTTCACCTGGACGGGTCCATACGGAGGCGGCAAATCGAGCCTCGCGCTTGTCCTTGCGTCGCTTATTGGTACCAATCCCCAAGAAAAAGCTATCGCTCGGTCCCTTATTGGCGTGCGGATCGCCGATCAAATCAGCAAACATCTCGACTCGGACGGACGTGGCCGCATTGTCGTTCCTGTAATCGGGCAAAGAGGTGATCCAGAGGCCACAATTCTGAATGCGGTCAATGAGTACGCCCCGAAGTCGAAGCGGCGCCGTGGAGACGGCACAGCCCTCACGACCCTGCGAGGCATCGCTGACGCCAATCCAGGCGGACTCTTGCTTGTCATTGATGAAATGGGGAAATTTCTTGAACAAGCCGCGCGTGGTGAGGGCGACGTTTACTTCTTTCAACAGCTCGCCGAGGAAGCGTCCCGTTCCAAAGGGAAACTGCTAGTTATAGGCATCCTCCACCAGGCTTTTGATGACTACGCCCACAAGCTTGCTCGCGAGGTACGGGACGAGTGGCTGAAGGTGCAGGGTCGTTTTGCCGATATTCCTCTTAACATCGCCGCCGACGAACAGATCGAACTCATATCGAGAGCGATTGAGGTTCGTGGACCTCGCCCGGAATCGAAGCACGTAAAGACTTTTGCGGTGACGATGCTGCGTCCGCGCGGAGAGGATGCTGGGTTTTTTGCCGACCGCCTTGCAAAGTGCTGGCCGCTCGGTCCTGCCGTCGCCTGTCTGCTGGGGCCCCTGTCGAGGCGTCGATTTGGACAGAGTCAGCGCAGTATTTTCGGCTTTCTAAATTCGGCCGAGCCGTTCGGATTCCAGTCGTTCCTCGACGAGACGTCGGATACGAACGCTATCTTCGATCTACCTCGATTGTGGGATTACCTGCGGGCGAATTTGGAGCCTTCGATCCTCGCTTCTCCCGATGGGCATCGTTGGGCGTTGGCTGTCGATGCACTGGAACGATGCGAAGCTCGCGGCGGCGACGTTGAACATGCCGCGGTTGTCAAGAGTACCGCCCTGATAGACCTGTTCAAAGAGCGTTCTGGGTTGATGGCATCCCAAAAACTTCTGGAGGCCAGCCTACCGTCTATAAAGCCAAAGCGTATGTCAGAAGTGTTGGAAACGCTTGCTGCCTGGTCGATCGTCATCTTCAAGAAGCATCTTGGAGCCTATGCGATTTTTGCGGGCAGCGACTTCGATATTGAGGCCGCCGTCCTCGATGCGCGCGCGAAAATGACGGGACTAGACTTCGGCCGCTTGCGGTCTCTCGCGATGCTCCAACCCATCCTCGCAAAGAGATTTTATCATAAAACTGGATCAATGCTCTGGTTTGATGTGGATATCGCGCCTCTTTCCTCAGGCGTCGAAATGATCAAATGCTTCAAGCCGGCAAACGGCTCGACCGGACTATTCCTGCTTCTCATCGGCACGGAGGCTGAAAGCAATCAAAAGGCAAAACGTATTCTTCGCGCCGCCGTCGATCTAGAGTGTGATTATCCGGTCGCCGTCGGTTGGTCGCGTGAGAATTGCCTGATTCGCGATGCCGCGCTCGAACTTCTGGCGCTTGAATCCGTCCGAGCCGGTCGGTCGGAGCTAAACGGCGATTCCGTTGCTCGCCGCGAGGTAAGCGCTCGAATTGCTCACGCTGCCGCGGAACTAGAGGACAAGCTGCGCGAGGCTTTCAGTTCGGCGCAGTGGAAATCGAATGTCGATGGTGTTGACGGCAAGGCCAATACCGCCAGCGTCGACGCCGGAGCCGCGACGCTCAACATCATGGCGTCGCGGCTCGCCGACGCTTGGTTCCACAAGAGCCCGGTGATCCACAACGAATTATTGAACCGGATAAAGCCATCGAGCAACGCGAATGCCGCGCAGAAGACGCTGTTGCGGGCAATGATCGAACGTTCTCGCGAAGCGAGATTGGGAATCGCTGGCTTTCCTGCCGAAGGCGGCCTCTACGCGGCATTGATCGAGCGTCCTGGTTTGCATGGACTCGATCCGGAAAGTCCACGGACGTTCCGGTTCCTGCCGCCGGACCCCTCGAATGCGAGCAAGCTATCGGGCCTATGGGAGGTCGCGGACGAAATGGTCCGAGAGGCGACGTCCGCACAAATCTCGATTGCCGACATTTTCGCGGTATGGAGGGCCGCGCCGTTTGGTGTTCGTGATGGACTCCTCCCGGTGCTGGGCGTCGCTTTCATCATGTCGCATCTTGAGCATCTATCGATCTATCTGGACGGCGTCTATCAGGTGCGCATGACGACCATGGTCATCGATCGGCTCATGCAGGATCAGGACGCGGTCATGCTGCGCTGGAGCGAGCTTTCGGAGGTTCAGCGGGCCGCTTTGAGCGGCCTTTCGGATCTCGTCGCCGAGAACAAGGGGTTCGACTCGGAATTGGCCTGTCCCGGACCGCTGGATATTGCTAAAGGACTCGTCCGCTTGGTGAACGATCTCCCTCAATGGGTTCTTCGGACGGCGTCGCTCCCGCCGATCGCCACTCGAGTGAGAAACCTCGGCAAGACGGCGAACGATCCCAACAAGTTTCTGCTCGACGATCTGCCTTCCGTTCTAGGTGCCGAGACCAGGCTCGATGATCCCTCGAAGATCGTCTCCTTCGTAAACGAGGGGTTGACCGCGCTTCTCTCCGCCTATGCGACGCTGATGAGTGAACTCGAAGCAGGCATGTTTCAGGAGCTCCGTGTGCGCGTGGCGACGCCCGAGGCTGTTGCCGATCTTAGGGATCGAGCAAAGACGGTTCGGGGTCTGACAGGCAACTACCGTCTTGACGCTTTCGCCACTCGTCTGATGTCCTATGATCTTGCCCTGTACAATGTCGAATCGATAGAAGGCATTGTTGCTCTCGCAGCCAATAAGCCAACCCGTGACTGGTTAGATCGCGATGTCGATCAGGCGCGCATCGAGCTTGCGGCGCTGGCGCAGGAGTTCGTAAAAGCCGAGGGCTTCGCCCATGTGAAAGGACGCACGGATCGCCGCCTCAATCTTGCGATCTACTCATCCGACCCTCGCAAGGATGCTCCGTTTCGCGCCGAGGTCGACATCACAACCGCGGAAAATCAGGAAGTAGCCGAATTGGCCAGGGAGATTCTCTCGATACTCGAGAGTAAGAAAATCACCCGGGACGTCGCATTTGCCGTTGTCGCGGAACTGGGCGCTGCCTTAGCAGGGCCGGACGTCGCCGCGCCGACAATGAAGGCAAAGAGGAAGAACGCATGACGGAACGGCACGTTTTGGGCCTGTCAGGCGGCCGCGATAGTGCAGCCCTCGCCATCTTCATGCGGCAGAACCACCCCGTAATAGACATCGAATACTTCTTCACCGACACCGGCAAGGAGTTGCCGGAGGTTTATGAGTTCCTTGGGCGTCTGGAAGGATTCCTCGGTAAGCCGGTGGTTCGGCTGAATCCTGATCGGGATTTTGACTTTTGGCTCACACAGTACAAAAGCTTTCTGCCGTCACCGAAGACACGTTGGTGTACGCGGCAACTCAAAATCCGGCCCTTTGAGGATTGGGTGCGCCCATCACTGGAAGCAGGCGATAGAGTAACGAGCTATGTTGCTATACGCGCCGACGAGGACTACCGCGAGGGCTATTCGTCCACCCACGCCAACCTTTACGTCCGCCTGCCTTTTCGTGAATCCAGCATCGACAAGTCAGGGGTCATTGAGATTTTGGAAGAGTCCGGGGTGGGACTACCGGACTACTATCGTTGGCGCTCCCGGAGCGGCTGCACCTTTTGCTTTTATCAGCAGAAAATCGAATGGATCAGGCTTATGACCGAGCATCCTGAAGCGTTCGAGGAGGCTAAGGCCTATGAAAAGAATGCCGTCGAGCACGGCTCTCCCTTCACATGGTCGCAAGGTGAATCTCTTGTGGAGATGGCGCATCCAGAACGTGTCGCAGAGATACGCGCCGATCATCAAAGGCGTCTCGAACGCCTGCGCAACGGAGTCAAACCGAACCCGTTGCGTGTTGTTTCAGAGATGATGGATATTGACGACATCTACGGACCGGCGAAAGCCTGCATCGCTTGTCATAAATGATCATCAAACACCGCGCTGCGGGTCCAGATAAACTCTTCAGTGGCGCGACAGTTTTACGCGACATCTTCTATTGCTGTTATGCACTATGCATGATTATCTGGGGTTGCTTCGCCATCACCTTAGCTCGACTTTGCGGATTTATGCCCGGTTGCTGCAGACGCAGGCCCAGAAGTTTGCCGCTTCCGAGACGATGCGCACCGCCTGTTCGACGGGGGGCTGCCATTGCTACCGTTCGAAGGGTATTCTGGAGCGCGCCGAATTTATCAATGTCCCGGCACGACCGGGATGACGTGGAAATTCCAGCCGCCCTCTGGAAAAGACTCGTGGAAGCGCTCTGCTACGCGGTATAAAATCCGCAAAGTCGAGCTTAGATGATGGCGTTAGCAGCGCCCGATACCATCGTCGGAGAGGAATGACGCCTGAACAAACACGACAGGCGGTTCACCGTTCATGCCACGCTAGCTCCCACGTTCAACCGAGTCTTGAGTCCGTAACCGCTTCGCTCTAACATTCGGCGTGTGCAAACACCATCACCATCCGCGCGCCACCGGGTACAGTCGTCCCGAGGACGCGGAAGGGCCGATGTCACATGTTGACATGATCCCGACGTAACGACTATGCCCCTGATAATCATATGAACTCGTCGATAGGCAAGAAGGTCGGCGGTGCTCTCTACATTCACCGCAGTGCACTACCACTCGCGGTTGGGATTGATCTTGGAGCGATCACTCGTGCCCAGACGTGTGCTGGAGACCGCGAATGGAACGTTGTTCGGATCGCGAACGGATCAGTGTCATTGCTTCTCTACGAGTCTTTCGATGACGCTCCGTTTCCCGCACTTCTCGCTTCGACGAAGGTCAATCTGGCGTCGGGTGATGTATCGCACGCAAACTATCGGAACCGGACGAACCCGCCGATTTTGCACCGCAAAGAGCTTTTGCTCCCAGCCGACGACCCGCGGCTGCCGGCTTTTCGCGCACTGACGGCCGCCGCCGATGAACACGGCCTCTTCCGAGAATCGCACAAGATCGGTACGCGCAAGCGTTGGGAGGCGCGCATCGCGGAAGCTGGGCTTGTTCTGCGCGGCCATCGTCTGGTTCCCCTTGATGAAGAGCATGTGGTAGTTGCCCGTCACAGGACGGCTATCCTGCGACGAGACCTATCGCAGCCGATGCAACTCTTGATCCGGTTCGGCGTTGTCGCCCCCGCGCGAAGCATTTTTGATTTTGGTTGCGGCCAAGGCGAGGATGTTGCCGCGCTATCTTCTCGCGGTTTCGACGCTTTCGGGTGGGATCCGCACCACGCCTCTGACGGCCCGCGCAGACCAGCGGACGTGGTCAATCTCGGATTCGTCCTGAACGTCATCGAAGATCCTAGGGAACGCGTCGAGACGCTAAAATCCGCGTGGCATTTTACTAAGCAATCGCTGTGCGTTTCCGTGATGCTCCAAGGCAAGGCGTCCACCGCGGGTCACAAACCCTATCGGGATGGATTTCTAACTTCTCGGGGCACATTCCAGAAGTATTTCGATCAACAGGAACTTCACACTTTCGTCGCCGATACCACTGGACAAAAGCCGTTGGCGTTCGCCCCCGGCATCGTCGCCGTTTTCAAGGACAAGGAGGTTGAGCAGGAGGTTCTCCTCCGACGTCATTCCAGAGCTTTCTTTTCAGGAGATTTGCCGCGACCACCGTATCGAGAGCGCATTATCGTCGCGCGACCGGAATTGCGTGAACGCATCGCGGCAGCCATCGATATCTTGCGCATCCACGCCCTCCAACTGGGGCGTTTGCCCGAGCCGGACGAAGCTCCTGTCGAAGCCTTGATATGCATCTCGGACAACCGCGTTTCTTGGCAGCGTGCTTTGGATGTGTTGCATGACGATCTGCAAGCAGATGATACATTCACCATCGCAGGACGCGTTAGGCGCGAGGATTTGCTGGTTCATCTTGCTCTGAGTCAGTTTCCGGGAGCACCAAATTACCGCCAGTTGCCGCGATCGATTCAGACTGATCTCAAGTCGTTCTTCAAAGGGCATTCAGCAGCGTTGGAGGAGAGCCGCCGACTTCTGTTTGCTGCAGGGGATCGACAAGGTGTTCGCACTGACGTCGAAATGGCGGTGGCCGATGGCCTGGGCGGCATGCGAGGAACGCGATATTTTCGATTCCGATCGACGATTCTGTCGAAATTATCACCACGGTTACGCGTGTTGATCGGCTCCGCAGAAGTTCTCCAGGGCGGCGTCGAGTCCAGTGATTTTGTCGAAATCGATCTTGAGGCACCCCGGATTGTCATGATCATCTGCGACGATATCGACCACTTGATCCCCTTCGTCATCGAACGGACATTTGTCGATCTCGGACGCCTCAAAGTATCGACGGACAGACGAGAACCCGAAATTCTGCCTGTTTACTTTAAGTCGCGATTCATGCCGACTGATGATCCGGGCCGTGGACGGCAGCTCGCGTTTGAGGCCACGTTGACGCGTACCGGATTGTTCGAGCCAGGAGCACCGGAGCCAATGTGGGAGACTGTCAAGCCGCTCCTAGCAAATTTCGCTTCTGATATTTGATGTCTTTGGTCCTGCGTATGCACTACCGGGCCTCTATGGAAAGCGGACAGCGGCCCGGGGGGTATCCTCCTTATAATAATAACCTGAACGCGACCCCTGGGGTGCGCTTTACTCGGCCTGCTGGTCTTCGTCGCTTTGATGTTGAAGACGATCCGCCGCGACTGCCACATCGAGATCACTTTGCCCGGCCACACTATCCTCTGCTTCGCCCTCCGGGTGGTCGGAGCCCACTACCCCTGTCGAAGCTGCCTCGGCAGCATTGAGGCGTCGTACAATTTGAGTCTGTGAGTCGAGGCGACCAAGGCTGGCCTTCAAATGGCCTTTACATATTTCGATCGTCGCCGCTCGCTTCGCCGCAACAGCTGCGTCGACGAGCAACTTCACGTCGTCATCCGACTTTCCTTCCGCCTTGGCCTTCATCCCAAGCATTTCCACCTCCCGCTTGAAGTCAGGCGTCAACTGAGCGGCACGCACTGCAGCTTCAAAATATCGATTTCGTAGTGTGTCGATGTCTTTAGCAACATTTGTTAGTTCCGAGCGAAACCGAGCCGCATGACCCACATTTGTGGGCGCACTGAGGACTTGCAGGACTGCGGCCGAGGCCATCTTCGAGTGAACGATTTCAAGGATCATGTATCGAAAAAACTCCCATTGCTTTTCGTTCAGTTCCCGCACATTGCTCGCCGCGAGCAATCCACGGAAACCTGCTTCACCCGCCTCAAAGGCACACGCGCGCGGCTCAACAACGTACCCGCTCAAGGTGCGGTGCCTCCCAACATTAACAGAAAAAAAGCAATTCAATCCAGCAAGGTAGAGCGCTGACATAAACTCGGTAGTCGCTAAGCGATCGTCGTAGTGTGCAGCCGTTGGAAGGAGGATTTCCACGTGACTAAGCACTGCCATCAGGTATCCCAACTGGAATGCCTGCGTGGAAAGAGTGTCGAATATTGCCTTTCCGTGCGTGCGCACCACTTTTACATCGGCCTCAACAATCGCGTTGTCTCGATTTCGGAAATTCGGCACGTCGATGTTGAAGAGGAGGAACGAGCGCTGCATTTTGACCCACTCCTCTCGCTCCAAGAGAGCACGACTTACCGAATCGCAATAGTTCAGTTGCGTCGTCAAATGGGCTGGGACGGGTTGTCCTTGAGCACGTAGTTCACCAGCAGTTTCCTTTAAGCGATCAATGTGCTCATCGAAAACGTGACGGTTGCCCGTTCCGTCGAACAGGAGCGAGCGACACTTGGCCTGGACGGGATCGGCAAGCGCAGAGGCATCATTGAGCGCTTCCAAAAGCTCCCGCGTCGCTTGGTTGTGGGCCGCGAACGGCCGCAAACTGTCGAAAAGTGGTAGCATAATCCGATCGGTTAACTCGCCGAGTTTGTTCGTTATGAATTCCACATCATCCGGTCTATGTCTCTTGGCTGAACGTCGGCTGATCGACTGCGGGGTAGGTCGGTCAGTTCCCGTAAGAATTTCAGCAGGCCGGCTGGGATTACGCACGTTGCGACCATCAGTGATGTCGGCGCTCTTCGTCAGATGGAAGGCGGCCGGCAGGGCAAATCCCGCTGCTGCGTGCATTTTGTACAGAGCGACTGCGCTGCAGAACTCTAGCTGCCCAGCCATAACCTGACTGCCACTATCGGCCTCAGAGTCACCGAACGCGAACGAGTAGATTCGCGCGGCTCCCGGCGCACTGTCATTCCGGTCCTTAAAGCGCGTCAGGGTGCGCCGCATCATGAACGCTGCAAAGTCTTCATCATCGAGAAGCAACTCGCGTGATTTGCTTACTTGCTTCGCTTGACGATTCACAACGATGAATATTTCGCGACAGACGGTGACAAGATCGATGCCCTTGTCTTTGAAGTCGAGTCGTCCCTCATGTAAATCTGGAAAAAAAATAATACAGACCGGCAGTTCAATGTGAGCGACCGTCTCGGGGTCAACCTGGATATGGCTATAATACGGGGCGAACGGATCCGCGCCCCAGCTTTTGTTGATCTGGCGATGCAATGCGAGGATCGCCATAGCGCGATGCTGCCCATCAACAATCACAATGGAGGACCGCTGCGGGTTGTATTTGATTTCACCAAGCGGGCTTACATTGCCCTCGATAATAGCCTTCTGGAAATCAAAAAGGTCGCCGAAGGAAACCTTCTCCCCGTCGGTTGTCGGGATTGGATAGCGGGGTGCAATTCCACTCCGCCCCTCGCGCTTCGGTACTAGGACGGCGAGCACGGGGGGGAAAAATCTGGCGTGTTGTCCGGTTTCACCCAGAAGGTACGGAATCAGGTCATGGGCAACGCGGCTATCGTCGAGGTCACGCTGGATTAGCTCGTCGAACGAGAGTTCTTCTATCCTGAAAATCTCGCGCCATGGTGCCATGTGGGATGCAAGCTGGTTTTCCCAATGTCCTTGCTGGCCTGGACGAATTTTCGTGAGAAGGTAGTGTGCACGAATCTGGGAACCCCCGGCACCGACCGAGAATTCGCCGTAGCTGCCGTAAGCGGGGGATTTCTGGACGGAGAAGTTGAAGGCCATTGTTAGCGTCTCCCGCATATGGGGTCTGATAAGAGCTGTAGCAGTCGTTCCAAGGCTCTTCGGGTTGCTGAATCTGAGGACGCCGTGTCTGAGCCGATTTCTGCGGGCATCTGATCGGTAACTAACACCGAGACCATCAAATCCTTGGAAGATATTCCTCGAACCCTAGCCTCAAGCGCGAACGAATGGGGAAGGTCAAGCCGCTCCATTACGTTTTGCACCGTGGTGTGATTGTTTGCAGACATGAACCGACTCACTTGGGAGGTGTCCTGCCAAAGTTCGCTCAATGAAAGGTAATGCTGGCTATAGACCCTTTCGTAGAGGTTCTTAGCGATGCCTATATATACCGGGCGACAGAAGTGAACAAATTGGTCCGATCGAAAGAACCAATCGAGGAAAGGCTCTGCCGCATCGAACGCTTCCTCAACTGCGGCGCTGATGGTTTGCTGTTCGGCGCCTGCGCCTACAAATGTCTGCCCAAGTGTCTGCCCAACGACGCGCACGCCATATCTTTGATGGATGTGGGTGGTGATACGGGTTTCTGAGGACAGGAAACGGGAGAGAGTCCCTTGGGTCAGTTCACGCTTGATCGACGTTGGCCGATAGTACCAGGCGTAGAGGCCTGGCTTATCCGGAACGTAGGCGATTCTGGCGCCTTGAAATTCCAATAAGTCAGTTCGGGAGCTAGATGTCATATGCGACGGACAAAGCACGCCTTCACGGAAGCGTAAAGCCCATTTTGCTCACATAGCCCGGCGTTCGGATGCCCCGGCTTAATAAACATTCGTGCCTGCAATCGCGTCTTACGCCTCGCATGAAAATTACGAATTTGGTCGATACGTTCCGGTCGAGCGAACTCGGCCAAAGACGGTCCCGGGCTGTGGCAAAAGGTGAGTGATGCTCAACGGCGGTCTTTCCATTCCGCTTTGTGTCCTCAAATGCTGCCAGGGACTCCTCCACCATTCGCTCCCGTTCGATCTTCTGGCAGAACAAGCAGTAGTGGCGGCAACTACGCTACAACGATAGGTAATAGTCGCACAAACCAACACCAGCGGCTAACAAAATGTCAAGGAAACCCGCCTTTCTCCGTAATCTCTTGGACACGCTAGCGAAGAGCGCTCGGCGCTGCTGCGTCCATGTTCGCCGCCTTTCGCCGGTGAGCCGAATCGGTAGATCATCAAAACGCGACGCATCGCGAATCTCCGAAAATCTCGTGACTCAGTAGAATTAGGCGGTCGCATTATAATGCTTTTGGCAAGGCTGCGAGCTCGGCTCACCGGGTGCGCGCTCTTTTTGGACTGTTTATGCCTTCACTTCCGCCAGGCCGGGCTCGGTCTCAGAGGTGGCATTCCCCATTATGATCTGATGCGGTTCGAGATCATTGATTACGATTACGAGAGCGCTGTTCTTTTGATCATTGCTCGAGAACGTGCCGAGCTCCCCGGGATTTCGCGCGATGAGACCGACGATCTCGTCCTGTTGCTTCTCTTCGCCTTCCTTTTTTTCAGCGGGCACCTTCAGCTGAGTGAGAGCCCCCTTCGTGGTCGCAGGCGGTGCCTTCAGCCCGCGCTGAAGCAGCGACCGGAACGACGCCGAGGCCTGAAGTCTTTTGAGCGTGTCCCTGGTGCGCTCGGGGACCTGCCCTTCCTCCATCTTCGGAATTACGCTGAGGATTTCGTCGACTGAGGATTCCGTGAGAGCGAGTCGCGTGAGATCGTCCCCGGCGCCGTCGCGTCCCGTAATACAAACGCCCCCGTCGCGTGTCGTGATAGGCAGTTCGAGCGCCTTGGGTTGTCCCTCGCCGTCGGTCGTGAACATGCGAACCTCCACAGGAAAAGTGAAGGGCATCTTGCTGATGAGTCCGACGCGTCCCATGTCGGAGAGCATGCGCTGCTGCAGCTCGAGCGCGTTGCTTTCCCTGAGCCGCAGGCCCACCGAATAGGGTCCTTCCGGACAAATCAGATCGCCCAGTTCGTCGCGCTTGAGCATCCGTTGATCGTCGAGGTCCCATTCGATGGACATGCGAGGCTGGTCTGGAAACTGTACAATCGGCGTAGTTACTCCCTTGGTCTTGTACCTCCAGGTCTTGGTGTCGAGCGCCTTCAAAGTGCCCCCTACGAGAAGCACGCGCCGTTTATCGGGGTTCCTCACGAGGTCGCAGGCGGGCGTAAGCACGACCAAGACATCCGGCTGATCCGCCGGCGCCGCGCCGGGTGCCGCGGGGTCGAGCCTCGAACGACGTACGAGCACATCGCCGAAGCTGACCGGCATGCCCGCGGTGTTGCCCGTCACCTTCAGCCGCTCAGCATTCTGCCATAACGACCGCGCGACGAGATCCTGCAGATCGGAAGAGCCTGCAATGTAGGGTGCGGGGTACTTTGTAGGGTCGATAGCGTTGAGTTCCTGCGCCGCGGTAATCGTGGCGGCATGGCCTTCGATTTCATGCTGGAGGACGCGATCAAATACGTCCAGCATGTAGCTGCCGAGGGGCTGCCCTTCGACGTCGAGCAGAACCTCTCGGATCTTGCTGTAGTCGGAGAGATCGAGCCGCCTCATCAGCTTCATGAACTCGCTCGCAGCGCCGCCAAGGCCCGACTCCCACGCGGCGAGGAACGCAGCGACGCGCACTGCGTCGGCGTGGTGGGTCGCGAGACGTTCGAGAACCGTCTCGACCGTCGATCCTTCGAGCAGGTCCTGTTTACGGTAGACCCGGAACAGCGCCCCGACCATCTTCGCGTCATCGCGAAACCGCTCCTTCTTGTCCTGCAGGCGGGGGCTCCGCGACATCAACACCACAGCGGGAGGTGCGTTCTCGCGGCCTGCCATCAGTTCTCCCAGTCTGCGGATCGACTTGTCGACGTCGAAATCCTGCTGGGCGGCCCCGAGGAAGAGGTCCGCAAAGATGATGCTGCACGCGTGCACGTTATCCGGGAGATTGCGGCCGGCCGTTTTCACCTGCAGGCCAGCGACGGACAGCCGCTCCCCGAGTTTCTTCAGGAAATCCCGGTCCGCTGCTCGATCGCGCTCATAGCCCTCGAACAAGGTATTCCACAGCTCTGGGCGGAGCCTTTCCTTCAACCCGTACATCGCCTTGACGAAGTCATCCGAGCCTCGCAGCTCGTTGGCATCCTTCTCGCTGTATTCGGGGAAAGCTTCTTCAACGACGTCGAGATCTGTTCTGATATCGTCCATGAAGATCGCCCACGCTTCCTCGTCCATCGCCAAGTCGGCGGCGATGGGAACGTCGTCGAAAGCGTCGTCGACGATGAGCGCGGATCCGAAGCCCGTACTCTTCAGAACATCGGACACGGCGCTCATCGGACCACCGCGGCGTCGGGAAGTTCGAGCACGAACTCGTGGAGCCGACCCGTCTGCTTGTCGGTCTTGTCGGATAGCGTTAGGCGTCCCTTGAGATCAGCAGCGTTTGATGCCGCGATGAAAAGGCCAAGTCCCCGGCGCTTCGACTTTTCTTTGAGCGACCAATAGGCGCGGAAAACCCTCTCGCGGTGATCCGGGGCGATGCCGCGGCCGTTGTCGGAGAACCGGATCGTCAAAGGGTCCGTTTCGATACGAATGTCGATCACCGGTCGGTAACCTGCTTCGCGGTCGGCCCGGAGCTTCATCCAGTAGACGGAATTCGAGAGGAGATTTTCGAGTATCTGGACAATCATGCCCTTCACGAGTTTCACCCGGAGAGGTCCCTTCGGCGCCCTTATTCTCATGTCGATACTGTGGCGCGCGAACTGCGGGCGGTGGCCGTCCTTCAGATCCTCCACGAGCCGTACGAGGTCAAAAGTCTCGGCCCGCTGTCGACCGGGAACACTGGCCTCGTCGAGCACGCGCAGGCGTTTTGAAACGCTCTTAATCTCGGCGCGAAGTGTGTCGAGCCGCGCATTCACCTCCTGCGGCAGATCCTTCCCGCGTAGCCCTTCGAGGGATGCGAGGGCGCTCTCCGTCGACCGCGCAAGCTCGTGCGCCACCATCTCGACGAGGAGCCCGACGCCCGCCATCTGCACCATCTGCCTGCTGTCGGCTTCTACCTCCTCGAGGCGTTGTTGCGCTCTCGTCGAGAGCTCGTGGAATTCGCGAAGCGACTGCTCAAGGTCGGTGAAGGTCTCCAAGCCTTCGCGCGGAACAAATTTACGGAGCTTGCCGAGCGCCGCCTTCGCCCTGCCTTCGAGGCCAACAATCTCTTTCCTGACATCGCCAAGGTCCTCCGTTCGCTTGCGGTAACGTAAGTCGACATCCTTGAAGAAGCTCCACAGCCTTTCGGCGACAGCGTCGTGCAGCACCTCCTCGAAGACTTTCGACTCCGGCGTCTCCCGCAGACCTTCGCGATTTGTCTGGTCAACCAATTCCGGGTTTCGGGCCCGCGAAATGCGGACGTGACCGATGAACTGGTTCTTGTTCAGCACGTATCCGGTTCGGCCGAGAGCGACCGCATCGAGCCCGAGCCAATCGTCCTCTTCGTCTCCGTACGGAAATACCCTGAAGCCGTCGCGGAAGAGCATGATGCTCGACCACTTCTTCACAAGCGCTCGCACCGCGGCTTGGTTTCCGATCGCGTCGATCTTGGCCAGATATCGGCGGTTGAACCAGTAGATCTCAAAATCGAAGTCTCCGACGGCGGTCAGCGCGCTCTCGGGCAGCTGGTTGTCCGTTCCCGCAAGCAATCCTTCCAGATCCGGCCGCGTCAGCGTCAACGCGTCGGTCTCGCGCGGATGCTCGAAGCTTCCTAGCTTGGTCGCCACCATCTTCAATTCGAGCGTAGGCGCGCCGGCGTTAACCGAATAGGTTCCGGTGAGGCTCGCATGGGCGTTCTCGACGAGCGCCGCGTCGAGCCAAGGAATGGCAATGCGCTCACCATTCCAATGCAGCGCAATGCGTGGCCTTGCTTTCGGATCGAGGAAGGGGTCGGTCAGTCGCGCAAAATCGTAGTCTGCAAACTTTCGCAATCGCTTCTCGTTCCAGTCCTCAAGGAGCCCGCCGATCGTGAGCTTCGTGCCGTGCCATCCCTCCTTCTCCTTGCGGGGACCCTTGGTCGGCTCGATGGCGACGTCCTCGATCATCGCGTCGAGATTCTCGAACATGCGCCAGTCGATTTCCAGAAGATTCAGACTGGCATCTTCCGCGCGGGCCGTCTCCATCCTCAGACGCTCGCCGAGCCTCATCGCTGAAAGCCGGCCGATTCCCTTCTCTCCCAGAGGCGTCTTCGAGCCGCCCTGCGTCAGGATCCTGTCGACTTCCCGTTTGCGCGCGGGTGTCCCGATCGTAAGGAAATTCGTGGTGATCTCGGAAAGAGACATGCCGCTGCCGGTGTCAGAAATCTCGATAGTGTTGTGGTCGTCGTAGCAGGCATCGAGGCGCATCACGAAGTCGTCCAGATCTTCGGACTCGTCGACCGTCGCATTGAACTTCGATACGGCCTGGCTGCCGGCTGAGGGATCGAGCTTTTCGGCCACATGTCCGATCAAGTCCGCAAGCTGTCCCGCCCGCTCAGCCTTGGAGGCTTTCTCCCTGCGGAGGGAGTGCGCCCTGTCGCGGATGCGGAGGTAGTCGTTCCTCCGCATGGCGATCAGGAAACGGACGTCCGCTCCGGTGCGCGAACCTGCGTCGAAGGCGTTCTTGATAAGCTCGTAGAAGGCAATGATATCCGAGCTGATGAGCTCGGAGCCCAGCTCCAGCACCGTCCTAGCATTGACCCGAAATACCAATCGATACCCCTGCTATGTAACGAGCTGTTTGATTTCCGTCACCGATGTCGCACTGTATCTAATTGGGCTCTGCTTCACTTTCTGTGGCAGCACCAACCTTGCGTAGACAAATAACGTATTGAAAATACCTGCTAATTCTAGCCAAATCCCGCAATTTTCGCCCTTCAAACGTTTCTTTGAGGTCCTTCGCTAATTTCCCAAGCGTTTTCCGATCGTTAGATGACCAAAGCGCTTCGTACAATCACAGAAAGCGAGGGAGACCCACTTAAATCGAGATTCGCGGAATTAAGTACAACCCGACAGCACCGACCCCATTCTCGTCGCACCTCAACGGGGCGCGCACGGACCCAAATCTTCGCTCATGTCTCGCTCCTTTCGCGCGTCCGGACCTTGAGCCAGGACAATTTTATCGTCCCCGAGCTTACGCTCAGCCGATAGTCCAAGCGCGGTAGCGCTGGCGTCCGGTGATTTCGCGCAATGTTGGCCCCAAGTCGCGGACCAGAATCTGCGCCGCTTGCGGGCTGATCTTGAGCGTTTCGGCGATCATTGGCACGCTGACGAGGGGGGTCTCGAGCAGCAGCGCCGCGAGATGCGGCACCTGCGAGGTCTGCCGGCGACCCCTGCCCTTTCGCGCCAAATGCTCTCTCGCCAGCATTAAGCGGTCGTGCTGCGCGAGACTCTCCCGCGCGGCGGCGTCGATGATCGCCAAATCCTGCCGCAGCTCCTCAGGGAGGCTCGCCGTTCTGCGGGGTTTTGGCCGCAAGAGGCGCAGACCCTGGTGGAAACTTAACAAATGGACTTTTGTCCGGCCGCGCTTGCGCAGATAAAGCCCGGCGAGCAGCGGGGCGAGCCACGCCTGGCGTTGCACCGGTTCGGTTTGGCGCCAGCTGCGCGCCAAAAGCAGGGCGCCGAGGAGCGGCGGCAGGGCGTCGGCCTCCACAAAACTTGCGCGCCAGGCGGCGAGATTTTGCGCTTCGTCGAAATTGTCGTCATATAAAAACCCGTCGCAGTTTGGCGGCGCAGCGCCCCTTTGAAGGGCTACGTCGGCGGCGCGCGTCGCCACTCTGAGGTCCACGAGGGCGGCATCCAAAGGGTCCGGGTCCGAGTTCTCCGGAAGTCCTGCCGCGCCCGACAGCCCAGCCTCGAAAGGATGCCCATCCAAAGGGTCTTCGTCGTCGCCGGCGCCCTCCCCTTCTTGGCTCTCGGGCAATCGGGGCGCCCGGCCGAGCAGGCGCAAAATTCCTTGGAGGGTGAGCAAAATTTTAGGATCGCCATTTGCCGCCTGCCGGCGCAAGCGCAGATAGGCGTGGGCCCGAACGAGCGCGTGGCTCGGAGTGCGGACGTCCATGCCGACGTCGTGGAGGTCGAGGTCGTCGAGGGCCGCGAGCTCGCCCTCGGCCCAGAGGGCGGCGCAGGCCTCGGCGGCATCGGCCCGGGCGAGGACGCCGGCGCGGACGGGCGAGGCGCGCAGCCGCTCGTCGAGCCGGGCGAGGGTGTCGTCGGCGGCCGACAGCGGCCCGATGAGGTCGGCGAGCGATTTGTGGGCAAGCGCGAAGACGCTGCCGGGGCCGTGGCGGCCGGGATCCCGCCCGGCGGCCCCGGGGGCGCCTGCCTGCACAGCGGAAAATGAAATAGAATCATTCATGAAAAGGATATAACACAATGGAATAGGCACTTCCATTGTGTCACTCGCTATGCCCGACAAATGGGGTTATCCCCATCGATAATTAGCGATTATCGATGGGGATGGGTTTGGGGGCTTTGGCGGCGGATTTCGGGGCTTTTGGGGCGGGATTCGTGGGAATCCGGGCGCAAAATTGGACGCCAGGCGGCCGGTGCGCCGCGCCGTTTTCACCGGCCGTAAAACCCGCCGCGGGGCGCTAGGGAGGGCCGCGGGCGGCCGCTCCGGATCGTCAGGGCGCGGCGCCGGGACGCCGGTAGAAGATCACCCGCCCATCCGGCGCGAGCTGGTTCAGGAAGTCGAAATCCCGGACGTTGGCGGTCAGCACGCTGGCGCCGAGCCGCCGCGCC
>Ga0182030_10009544_pt1 | contig 19848 bp, 17 predicted proteins | sample 812S3MmetaG_FD_121299 | JGI IMG/M metagenome (GOLD analysis project Ga0182030, IMG submission 121299) | Permafrost microbial communities from Stordalen Mire, Sweden - 812S3M metaG (Illumina Assembly) | ecosystem: Environmental > Terrestrial > Soil > Wetlands > Permafrost | place: Sweden... | reverse complement strand
CGCCTCGGTGCTCGTGCTGGCCACCCCGGTCTACCGCGCCACGTTCAACGGGACGCTGAAGGCGTTCCTCGACCGTTTCCCCACCGGGGCGTTGGAGCGGACGGCGGTCGTTCTGATGGCGACGGCGGCGACGCCGGCCCACTTCCTCTCCCTCGACACCGGCGGTCGCGCCGTGGTCGCCAGCCTGGGTGGTTGGACGGTGCCGACGGTCGTCTACGCAACCGGGGACGACTTCACCGACGGGCGACCGTCCGGAGCGGTCGTCGAGGTCGTTCGGGCCGCACTGGACGAGGCGCGGTCCGTGGCCGAGGCGATCAGCCGTCGAGGAAGCTGAGCCGGACCTGCCGGCGCGGGTTGTCGCCGTTTGTGTCCACGAGGACGACGCTCTGCCAGGTTCCGAGCTGCACCCTCCCGGCCAGCACCGGGATCGAGAGGGACGGGCTGATGAGTGCGGGGAGCAGGTGGTCCGCACCATGGCCCTCTGCCCCGTGGCGGTGCAGATAACGGTCGTCCCGGGGGAGCAGGCGTCCCAGGGCCTCGACGAGGTCGCGGTCCGAGCCCGACCCTGTCTCCATGAGGGCGAGACCGGCGGTGGCATGGGGGGCGAATACATTGACCAGCCCGTCACCGTGGGAGGCGCAGAACCGCGAGATCTCCGCGGTCAGGTCGACCACGGTGCGCGCCGTGGTGTCGACATCGATCAGCGAGGAGTCCATGGCCTATGTTCGCACCACCCGGCCCACCTTCGCCGCGGGAGCCGCCAGTGCCGCCGGTGTCGCCGGCGTCCGTGGGGTCGCCAGCAGGCCCACCTCATACTTTCCTCATCGAATCCGAACCCGCCGATGACAACGGCGTGGAGAATTGGGGCATGCGGCTGAAGGCGAGGGAGACGGAGCTGATCGACTCGTCAGATCTGGTCGGGGACCCAGGAGCCCTGCGGGACCGCATTGCCGGGGACGGCTATGTCTTCGTTCGTGGACTGCTCGATCCGGAGGGCATCCGGTCCGTCGGTCGCAGGGGCCTCCGCCACCTCCAGGCTGCCGGGTGGACGGAGGATGGGTTCGATCCCGTTGCGGCACCGCCTTCCGGCTCCGTCCGTGCGGTGAGGATGCGTGACGCCTTCGGTGACCCCGGCTACCAGAGGGTCCTGGCCGATCCCGGCTTCAATGCCATTCCCTTCGTGTCGCCGCTCGCCGAACTCATGGGACAGATCCTCGGACCCAGCGCGTTCTGTTACCCGCTGAAGGTGCCGCGCATCGTGTACCCGATCACCCGGGCGCCCCACCAACCGGGGAACGTCGTACACAAGGACTACCGGTCGGTCCAGGACATGTTCACCTCCTGGGTGCCCTTGGGCGAGGTGCCGAGGACGCTCGGTGGACTCGCCGTCCGACCGGGCAGCCAGCGGACCGCCCGTGTGCGGCACCGGGCCCTCGATCGGCTCGAGCCCGGTTGGGTCACCACCGACTACCTGCCCGGTGACGTCCTCGTATTCCACTGCCTGACCACGCATGCTGCGCTCCCCAACCTGGAGGGCCGGATGCGCTTCTCCGCCGAATACCGCTGGCAGCTCGCCGATCAGCCCGCGCCGAGGAGGGTGACCGTCGGTCCCCGGGGCCACGAGTTCGGTTCTCGCCTGTTCGGCCGGACGGACTGGTGGCACTCCGTCACCGGGGGTCTCACCCTGTTCGACGACGGAGGAGCCGGCGGCGCCCCCACACTTCCCGCGCCGCCATCGAGGTTCGTGTCGTTCACCAACTGAGTCCACGGGACGTGGCCTCCCGCTGGCTGACGAGCCCGTCCGGCGATCCGCCCGGCGACCCGTCCGGCGACCCGTCCGGCGACCCGCCCGGCGACCCGCCCGGCGACCCGCCCGGACAGCCCTGTGGGCAGTGGCCACCGGGTGGCGAACCGGGCGCCAGGGTAGGGTCCGGGGGATGCTCTCGTCGGACGAGTGGGTCACCATCTCATCGCTTGCCACCGCCACGGGGACCCTGGTGCTGGCAATCGCCACCTTCGCGGCCGTGCGATCGGCCAACCACGCGGCGCGGGTGGCCGAGCGGTCGTTCCAGTTCTCGCTCCGCCCGGTCCTGGCCCCGAGCCGTCTCGAGGATGCCGAGGTGCGGATCATGTTCGGGGACCGGCACTGGGTGGTGGTGCCGGGCGGCCAGGCTGCGGTCGAGATCATCGACGGGATCGTCTATCTGGCCATGCAGCTGCGCAACGTGGGCAACGGACTGGCCGTGATCGAGGCATGGTGTCCGTATCCCGGGCTGAGGACCGAATCGAGGGTGGAGATCGGAGGCGACGGGTTCCGTCCACAGTCCCGATCCCTGTGGGTCCCGCCGGGTGACGTGGCCTTCTGGCAGGGGGCGATGCGTGACCCCTCCGAGCGGCTCCACTCCGAGATCGTCGCCGCCGTGGAGCTGGGCGAACTGAGCGTCGACCTCCGGTACCGGGACCACGAGGGTGGCCAGCGGACCGTCAGCCGGTTCAGCATGGTGCGTGACGATGACGGAGTGCGCTGGTGGTCGTCGATGACACTCCATTTCGAGGAGGACTCGCCCAATCAGGGTCCCCCCACCAAGACCGCGGCCGGTGAGGATGCTTCCGGGAACGGCGAACCCGATGGGGGAGTGACCGGCCGGAGGGCGCTCGGCCGCCTTCAGCCCGACCCGGCGGAGGGAGTCGGACAGTGATGCACTTCGTCGACCGATGACCGGCGTGCGCCGAGGACGCCTGCGCCCGACGGACGATGCACCTGCCGCCGGCGAACGGATCGAGCCGGTGGCACTCCTGTCCGGGGTCCGGGTGGAGCAGATCCTGAGCGGTGAGCTCGCCGACCCGGCCGACTACCTCCAGGACCACGACGAGTGGGTGGTCGTCCTGTCGGGTGGGGCCGTCCTCGAGATCGAGGGCAGCGAGGTGAGGCTTTCGACGGGGGAATGGCTCGTGCTGCCCGCCGGCATCCCCCACCGTCTGGTTCAGACCGATCGCGGGACGAACTGGTTGACCGTCAGAGCGCCATCCCCGACCCGCTGAGCACGTCCGTTGGGCGCCAGCATCGACCACTGTCGTGACGGTGCCCGCGCCCAATGGGGCCCCTCGTGACCCGGATGGACCCGAACGGCTGCCGTCAGGGCGTCGAGTACCACGCGGTGGACGCTGGCGATGCCGACGGGACCCCAGGTCATGCCCGCCGGCTGCGTGCCGGCGAGGGCAGCCTGCAACAGGCGGATGCTGCCTCCGTGCGCGACGACGACCACGTCCCCGTGGCGAGGCAGCGCCACGAGCCAGTCGATGAAGTCCCGGCAGCGGAGTGCGAGATCGTCGATGGACTCCCCTCCGGGCGGTCGGGCGTCGACGTCGGTGACGCGACCTCCGCATATGCCGGTGGTCTCTGCCGTTGGTGCGCCGGTCGGCGATCCCTCCAGCTTGCCGAAGTTGCGCTCGCGTAGGCGGCTGTCGGCCACCACCGGCCGGCCCAGCCGCTCGGCGATGATGTCGGCCGTCGTCCGGGCCCGGCGTAGATCGCTCGAGTACACGACGCCGACATCCTTGGTCACCAGCAGCGAGGCCACGCGGCGGGCCTGTTGGCGTCCGCGACGGGTCAGCCTCGGGGAGTCGAGGTGACCCTGCACCTATCCCATGCGGTCCCAGTTGGTCTCGGCGTGGCGGACGAGCCACAGGACCTGCTGATTCGGTGCTCGAACGATCATGTATCGATCGTGACCACGGGGCCTTGGAAACTACTGAGAACTCACTGGGAAGTGTCTGGGAGTATTCGCACCACGCAGCGCTCGTCGCCGCCCGTCCGGTCGCCGGTCCTGACCGGCCCGCAGCTCGCTGCATGGGAGCTCGACGGGGACGACGCAGCCCTACGGGTCAGGTCACGTGGTGCTGTGCTCGTGGACCTACGACTTGGTCACCACGAAGGTGGCCGTCCCCGACTTCTGGTCGTTGTTGCCGGTGGGCATGAAGGCGCTCCCGGAGACCCGCAGGTCGCCGACCGTGCCGTGAAAGTGGAGCGCGCCCTTGCCCCTTGTGATCTGTGCGACCGAAGGGGTGGTGATCTGCCCGGCCACCGCCTCGTCCCCCCACGTCCCGGAGACCGCCAACGAGGGGATCGCCGGCGCCGACGAGCTCGGCGCCGTACCGTGCGGGAACGCGATGGAGAGGTCAAGATCGAAGGGCTTCTTCCCGAACCACCCTTCCCAGCGGAACACCACGACCCTGCCGGGAACCGAACTCGAGGAGGCCGCGCTCACCGGGGTCGTGGCAATGCCGGCGACGGGGATGTCCTCGATGGAGCCGGTGAACGGCTGAGGAGGGTTGCCGTTGCCGTCGATGGGTCCGGTGGCGGGCTTCCACCTGATCGTGGCGGTGCCCGGTCCAACGGAGATCGTGGACGGAGTCGTCGACGTGGAGAGGGCAAGACCTGCGATGACCCCGCCGACGACGATTACCGCGACAACGGCGACGACCACCCCGGTGGCTACTGGTCGGCGGGAGGTCTTCTGCTGTTGAGTACTGCCGTCAGCCGGAGGGCCGTCGGTTGCAGCCGACGCGTCGGAGCCGCCGCCCTCGGCCCCCGGGAGCGGTGAGGACCGCCCGTCGCCCGGAACTGGCTCGTCGACGTCCACTGGACCTCCGGATCGTCAGGGGTTGCGCCGGAAGCATGGTAACCGTGGGGTCCGGTCAAGCCCGGGATGTCGTGCCGGTGCCCGGGCTGCTCCCCGGTGGGGGCACCGTGTAGCTTCGTGTCGTGACGCCCGGCCCGGCCACAGGAGATGATGCGCCGCCAGGAGCGGGTCCGCACACTGGCGATGGCCCGGACGGTGGTCCTGCAGCGCACGACCGGGACGCAGTCGTCCGGTGCGACTGGGCCGAGGGATCGGAACCGATGCGCCGCTACCACGACGACGAATGGGGCCGCCCGTCCCATGACGACACCCACCTGTTCGAGATGCTCATCCTCGAGGGTGCCCAGGCCGGGCTTTCGTGGTCGACGGTGCTGAACAAGCGAGCCAACTACCGGCAGGCGTTCGACGGCTTCGACCCCGAGCGTGTGGCCACCTACGACGAGGCGAAGATCGTGGCCCTGCTCGAGGACTCGGGAATCATCAGGAACCGGCTCAAGGTGCGTGGCACCGTGACCAACGCACGGGCGTTCCTCGCCGTGGAGGACGAATTCGGCTCGTTCGACTCCTACCTCTGGTCGTGGGTCGACGGCACGACGGTGGTGAACCACCCGAGGGTCACCACCGACCTCGCGCCGCGCACCGAGCTCTCCGATCGCGTCGGCAAAGACCTGAAGCGCCGGGGGTTCACCTTCGTGGGCTCGACGATCGTCTACTCCTTCCTGCAGTCGGTGGGGGTCGTGGACGACCATCTCGTGCGCTGCTTCCGGAAGGCGGATGGGGCCGCGACCAGGTGAGGATCGGACGCTCTGCGTGCGTCTCCCTCCTCGGACGGTCCGAGCGCGGGGTACTTTCGACCGTTCATCCCCGGCGGGGGGTGGACGCGGTACCGGCGTGCTTCGTCCTCGAGGGCGCGCTCGTCGCCGTCCCCGTCGACACGGTCAAGGACAAGGGCACTCCCGACCTCCAGCGGGTGGCGAACGTCGAGGCCGATCCCCGCGCCTCCCTGCTCTGCGACCATTGGGACGCCACCGACTGGTCACAGCTCTGGTGGGTCCGGGCGACCCTCGTGCGCATCGACGCCGATGCGGGTCGGCGGGCCTCGTTGGAGGACCTGCTGCGTGCCAAGTATCCCCAGTACGGCATCGACGCGCACCCGTTCGCGAGCCTCCTTGTGTTCCGGATCACCGAACTCACCGGATGGTCGGCAGTCGTGCACTGACGGCACCGGCGACGCCGGGCCCGCGGGTCGGTGGCTCCATCGACCGGTCCGACGTCCCGTCCGGGTCCTTGCGTCCCCGGGCGAGCCGCGGCCCCGGGTGAGCCGCGTGCTCAGGTGAACCGGCTCGGTTCGAAGAGGGAGATGTCGTGCCCGGTCCGCCCGGTGGTGGCCAGGTCGGCGAGGATCTCCCCGACGACGGGGACGAACTTGAACCCGTGACCCGAGAACCCGCCGGCGACGATCACCCTCCCATCGGTGCCCGGCACGGTGCCGATGACGAAGTGACGGTCGGGCGTCATGGTGTACATGCAGGCCTTCCCCGACAGCCAGCGCCCGGCGAGCCCGGGCAGCCGCCCCGCCAACTCCGCTCGGAGGGCGTCACCCTCGTCGGCGGTGACCGTCCGGTCGAGTCGGTCGGGATCGGCCGGCCGGCCGTGATGGAAGAAGGCGGCCTTGGCCCCCGCCGCGCCCGGCAGCACGGGGAACCCGTAGAGCTCGGCACCCTCGGCGTACTCCCACAGGTACACGGGATGGTGACCGAGCCCGAACCGGGCGGCATCGCCGGTGGGGGCGAACCAGTGGAGGGCATGGCGCTCCACGGACAGGGGGAGGCCGAGGTCCTGGAGCACCCGACCCGACCAGGGGCCGGCACAGATCACGAGCCTCCTGGCCGACAGGACGCCACCCCGGGTGCGCACGGAGACCGTCCCGTCAGGCCCCGAGCCTCGGCCCGACCGTCCCAACGACCAATCGAGCACCTCGGTGTGGAACTCGAGCCGTGCCCCGGCGGCAGCGGCCAGTTCGACATGGGTGGCCACGGTCGACTCCGGGTCCACGAAGCCGGCACCGGGCTCGAAAACCGCTAGCTCGTCGGCACCCAGTCGGAACGTCGGAAACCGGGAGGCCGCCTCCCCGGCGTCGAGTACCTCGTGGGGAATCTGCCACCGTGTGGCGCTGGCGACCGTGCCGGTGACGACGGCACCGCCCGCCGGTCCGACCATGAGGCCGCCGGTCCTCGTCAGGTGTGCCGTCCCGGTGATCGACCCCAACTCGTCCCAGATCTCATAGGACCGCAGCAGGAGGGGAACATAGCGGGGATCCTCGAAGTAGGCCTGGCGGACGAGTCTGGTCTCCCCGTGGCTGGACCCGCGGTCGTGGGCCGGTCCGAACTGCTCGACACCGACCACCCGGTGCCCCCGACGGGCCAGGTGCCAGGCCGCCGAGGACCCCATGCCGCCGAGCCCGATGACCGCGACGTCGCACTCGGCGCTCGCCGGCCCCACTCGGCCCACCCCACTCACTGGTCCGGCGAGTGGGGCCCGGGCTTCGGTGGGGAGGGCCGGTCCCACCGGGCCGGTCCCGACAGGTGCTCCCAGGCGGCCCAGGCGAGGAGCCCGGCCATGCTGGCCATCGCCGCTCCCGTCCTCACCCGTCCGGTCGCGGGGTCCCACGACTCACAGGCCAGGCCTCCGTCCATCGGGACCGACGCCAGCTGTTGGAGCGGATCACCGTCCACCGGATCGCCGTCCAAGAGCCGGTTGGCCAGGTCGAAGCCCGACGGGTGGGGGAAGTGGGCGGAACCCGAACCGCCGAAGCGGCCCTCGTAGTGATGGGGGTTCCGGTGGTCGAGCCACCAGCGGGTGGCCGACTGCACCGCGTCGGTGTGGTTCCCGACGCCCCAGTAGGGGAGCGTGCGCAGGCTCAGCGGGGGCTCGTCGCGGCATTCGGTCCTCCCGTGCTCATCGCACGCCCACGCCCACATCCGCCGCCCCTCGACCTCGATGACGAGCCGCTCGGCCATCGCCGACCGGACCGCGGCCGCCCGTCGGTACCATTCGGCCGCATGCCCGTCGCCCGCCGCGGCCGGGCCCGCCGGTTCGCACCGCCCGGTCACGACGGCCGGAGTGGCCTTGGCCGGGGAGGCCAGAGAAGCCATGGAGGCCGGGGAGGCCAGAGAAGCCAAGGAGGCCAGGGAGGCCAGAGCATCGAACGCGGCGGCAACCAGCGCGTTACCCGTCGTCGTGTAGGCGAACCCGGTGGGGTCGTCGGTCGGCAGCAGGAACGTGGCGTAGAGATCCCACCGGGGGTGCCGCCAAGGCTCCACCGAGGCGACGAAGCCGTCGAGCACGGCCCGCACCGCCCGCTCGGAGAGGATGGAGCGGTCCCCGGTCACGGACAAGTACCGCCAGACGGCGATGACCGGTGCGGCGGCCTGGTCGAGCTCGAACCCGGGGTAGAGGGACGTGCCGTTCAGGTAGAGCGCGTGGTCCGCCACCCTCGGGCCGACGGACTCCAGGGTGGCCACCAGCACCGCCCGGGAGCGTCGGGCATCGGTGAGGAGCAGGGCGGGGAAGGTCCAGCAGTAGGCGTCGCGGCCCCAGAACGCCGCGGCCACGTAGTACCGACGACTGCGTGACGTGACTAGGACGGGACGGCCGGAGTCGAGGCAGTCCCCCTGGGCGAAGAAGTAGTTGAAGAACAGGTTGGCGTTCACGCGGGCGGCCAGGCCCGGCCTCGGATCGGAGACGGTGAGCGCCCGGTCCTCCAGCCAGTGGACGGTCTCCCCCCACAGCCGGTCGTATCCCCGCCGCCGGAGGTGGAGGGCGGTGGTGGCCGAGCCATCAGATTCAGTGGCGACCCCGATGAACAGGTCGGCGGTGAGCGACTGCCCACCGTTCAACGATGCCACCCGCCGGGCCTCCCACCGCGGCGCGTCACCGTCATCGGCGATCTCCACCCCCTCGCCGCCCTGCCAGGAGATGGCGAGTAGGGGGAGTCCGGCACGGGTCGAGACGGTCCTGCTCCCGGTCCACGGGTCGGTCCGGCCCTCGGGTTCCTCCCCGACCGGTTTCGGCCGGAGGTGGGTGAGGGTGGTGGTCTCCCAGGACCCGGTCCAACCCAGCTCGACGGTGCGTGCCGGTGTGGTCGTGCTGTGAAAGGCGAGACGCAGTACCGCGCCGCGCTCGTCGACCGGCGTGCAGAAGAAGCCCTCCAGGACGCCGGTCGGAGTGCGGCCGACGAAGTGGGGCAGCCAGTCGCCCACCCGGTCCCACTCGAGCGGCCCGACGGTGGTGCTCACCCCGCCGACGGTGAGGACCGGTTGTACGAGGGGCATCTCGGACGAGCCGCCCGCCTCCACCAGTCCGAGGGCTCGCTCGACGAGGACGCCGATGGTCCGTACCGACCCGTCGGTGATGTCGATGTCGGGAAGCGAGACCCACAGATTGCCGGTCGGGACGGCGTGGAGGGGTTCGTCGATCTCCGGTGCGAAGGTGGTGAGGTTCCCGGTCGGCTCGTCGGGTCCGGCGCCGGACCCGGACAATGGCCGTCCTGTCATGCTCCACCGCCCGGCTCGGCATGAACGGCGCGCCCGATCCTGGAGGGGCCGAGTCGGAGCAGCCGGGCGGCATTGCCGGCGAACACCAGGTGGCGGTCCTCGTCCGCCAGCCCCAGTTCGGTCACGATCCGCACCTGTTCGTCGTAGTACCGGCGGACGAGACCGCGGGGGAAGTGCGACGAGTCCGACCCGAACAGGACGCGACCGGGCCCGACCGTGTCGAGGAACCTGGCGAACAGGTCGGTGAGGGTGAGGGGGTACGGCATCCACCGGACCCACTCGTTGTTCCCCGACGAGTCGACGTGGATGTTTCGGCACGCCCAGGCCAGCTGGAGCAGCTCGCCCGGATAACTGCAGCCGAAGTGGGGGATCACGAAGGGGACCTCGGGGAAGGCCTTGGCCACCGGGTGCAGCACCAGGGGATCGATGTTGGGGTGGGCGGCGGTGCCACCACCACCGTCCAATGTCCCGAAATGGATCAGCACCGGTATGCCCAGCTCCTCGGCCACCTCCCACAGCGGGTAGAGGGACTCGTCGTCGATCCGGCCGTCCAGCGCCGGGGCCAGCACCTTGTAGCCCCGCATCCCGTCGTCGACCACCGACCGCCGGAGCTCGGCGGCGGCACCGGGTACGAACGGGTCGTGGTGGGCGAAGCCCACCATGCGCGCCTGGCCGGCGATGGCCGCGGCCAGGAGCCGGTTGCCGCCACCGGTGACGAAGGCCACCGCCTCGACCTGGGCCGCCTCGATCTCTTCGGACCACCGTCGGGCCTGGACCTCTGGACCCGGCTCGTCCGCTTCGGGGAAGGGAAAGGAGTAGGCGGTCCACCACTGCTCCTGGTACCAGCGCCAGTTCCCGCGGAGGATGGCCGCCTTGCGCTCCCCGTGCCGCCGGGCGTACCGCTGCTCCGCCCCCGAGGGGTGCTCGTCGGGGACCGGGAAGTGGGCGTGGAAGTCCACGATGGGAAAACCCCACCGGCTGACGCGCATGCCCGCGGCTCCATCCTCCTCATCCACGGTGGCCACCCAGGTCGTGGGCGCCGCCCACGACACCTGCGGTGCCGTCGGCCGCCCGCATCGCGTCCCGGGCGCCGTCGACGGGAGCCGGGCCCTCCACACCGTCGAACAGCGAGTCGGGATCGTGGACCGGGCGGCCGCCGATCATCGTGGCCACCACCCGGATGTCCGCGATCCGGTCGGACGGCACCGCAGTGGGATCGTCGTCGAGGACCACCAGGTCGGCCAGCTGCCGGCCGGCGAGCATCCCCAGTTCGGCCTCGGTGTGCGCGGCCCTGGCTCCGCCCACCGTGTAGCAGGCCAGTGCCTCCGCGGCGGTGAGTGATTCGTCAGGACCGAAGACACGGCCTGCCGCAGTCCTCCGCTGGACCATCTGCTGGATGCCACGGAGGGGTGGGCCGGCGGCGACCGGCCGGTCCGAGCTCCCGACCACCGGCACCCCGGCGTCGATCAGACTCCTCGTCCGGAAGAACTGTTCGACCCCCGGGCCCCCGTCGAACAGCTGGAGGAGCGGGTCGCCGAAGTCGTCCACGAACACGGGCTGGGTCACGACCGTCATGTGGAGCTCGGCCAGACGGCGGACCTGGTCGGGTCGGATCATGACGCCGTGCTCGATCCGGTGCCGGGGCGACGTGCCCCCGCGTGCTGGATAGGGCCCACCCCGGTCGGCCTCCTCGATGGCATCGAGGGCGAGATCGACGGCACCGTCACCGATGGCATGGCACGCCACCTGCCAACCACCCCGGTGGGCGTCGATGATCGATTGCCTGAGGATCGCCGGATCATTGTCGAACCCGCCGGCCGCCTGGTCGTCGTCCCCGGTGGTGGCCGCGGTGTGGCCCAACCCGGACCCGTCGATCCAGACCTTCATGGCTCCGAGCGAGAGCCAGTGGTCACCGAAGCCCGTGTGCACCCCGAGGTCGAGTCCGGTGGCGATCCGGTCGTCGGGGTGTGACGCCAACCGGTGGAACAGCTCGTTGTGCGCCATCAGCCGTGCCCGGGTGCGCAGCCGGCCGGTGTGGCGGGCCAGCTGATAGGCGGCCAGCTCGACCGGCGAGTGGTCGATCCCCGGGCAACCGATGCCGGCGTCGGTGAAGCTGGTGATCCCCTCGGTCAGGTACCGGCTGGTCGCCCGGTCGATCGCCGCGGCCAACTGCTCGATCGAGGAGGGCCCCACGTGGTTCTTGACCAGGTCCATCGCCGCTTCCTCCACCAGCCCGGTGGGTCGACCGTTCCCGTCCAACGCCACGCGCCCCCGCTGGGAGGGCCCGAGCGCACCGGTGATGCCCACCGCGTCCAATGCGGCGCCGCTCACCACGCACGAGTGACCCGAGAGGTGGGTCAGCCAGACCGGCCGACCTCCCCCCGCCCGGTCCAGTTCCTGGCGGTGGGGGTACTGGTCGGGGGCGAGACCGTTGCCGTAGCCGAACCCGATCACCCACTCGTCGGGCCCCAATCCGGCGGCATGGGCCGCCACGGCGTCGAGGGTCGGTCCGATGCCCGTGACGTCGCTCAGCTGGAGATGGACGAGGCCCAGTCCGTACGAGGTCGTGTGACAGTGGGCGTCGTGGAAGCCGGGGGTGACGGTGGCACCCTCGAGGTCCAGCGTCACCCGGGACCGGTTGCCCTCGACCTCCTCGTCGAGGCCGACGATCCGATCGTTCCAGATCCCGATGGTGCTGGCGGCGGGCCTCGCCGGGTCGACGGTCACGACCCGAGCATTGGTGATCAGCAGGTCGAGCGTCACCTGGTCGCTGTCCCGACCTCGAGGTGGCCCCGGGCATCCGACGTCTTCAACGGAGGCGGCCGGTTGGTAGTTTCACACTGGGACCGAGTTAACGGGAAGCACCGATTGCTTGTCAAGGTGGACGATGTGAAGGTCGGGGGACGCGAGATCGACAGTGCTCGGCCGTACTGCGCCGGGGCGGCCACCGGCCCGTGGTGCCCGGGATCGGCCCTGTCGTGGCCCCGGTCGCCGTGTCTGGGGTCATGCCTGGGGTCATGCCGGGCGTCGTGCCCGTCATTGTGTCGATCCGGGGTGGATGGGCCCGAGCCGCTTTCCGTCCGGTCGGACCCTGCCGTCCGGGGCCGTGCCCATCGGGGGCCCTCCCGTGTGTGACTCGTTCGTAACCATCACCGACGGCGGGGTCCTGTTCGCGAAGAACAGCGACCGGGACCCGAACGAGGCCCAGCTCCTGGAATGGGTGGGTGCCGCCGATCATCAGCGGGGCGACCGGGTGAAGTGCACCTGGGTCGACGTGCCTCAGGTGGGCCACACCCACGCCGTGTTGGTGTCGCGACCGTGGTGGATGTGGGGAGCGGAGGTCGGCGCCAACGAGCACGGGGTGGTGATCGCGAACGAGGCGGTGTTCACCAAGGGGCGCAGCGGTGAGAAGGCCCTCCTCGGGATGGACCTCCTTCGACTCGGACTGGAGCGGTCGACGACGGCCCAGGAGGCCGTGTCGGTGATGGTCGAGCTCCTCGAGCGCCATGGGCAGGGAGGCCCGTGCAGCTACGAGCACGCCCGGTTCACCTATGACAACAGTTTTCTCGTCGCTGACCCGAGCGGGGCGCTGGTCCTCGAGACCGCGGGCCGACGCTGGGCGACGGAGGCGGTGACCGGTGGTGGGAGGAGCATCTCGAACGGCCTCTCGATCCCCGCATTCGCCAAGGAGCATGCCAATCCGGTCCGGACCTGGGTGGCCTCGGCGGGGGAGCGCCGGCGCCTGACCGAGTCGCTCGCCTGCCGGGCCACGGGACCCCAGGACCTGATGGCCGCGCTCCGCTTCCACGCCTCCGGAGCCCCGGACGCCTCGCCCGCGTGGTCGATGGTGCACGGCGGCCTACGTGCCCCGTGTGTCCACGCCGGCGGCATCGCCGCGTCCAGCCAGACCACGGCGTCGTGGGTGTCCGACCTGCGCCAAGGTCGACGGCACTGGGCCACGGCCACCTCGGCACCGTGCACCTCACTGTTCAAGCCGGTCGACATCGATACGCCGTTGGACCTCGGGCCCGAGCCCACGAATGTCTTCGATGCGGTGAGCCCGTGGTGGAGGCACGAACTGCTCCACCGCCGCACGATGGCCGCGCACTCCACACTGCTGCCGCGGTACCGCCAGGCGCGGGACAGGACGGAGGCCCGGTGGATCGCCGACCCGCCGGCGTCGGCATCGGCGTTCCGGCATGCGGAGCTCCTCGAATCGTCGTGGCTGGCCGACGTCCTGGCCGCAGACCTGAGCGACAGCCGTCCATCGTGGGTCAGGCGCTCGTGGCGGTCCATCGACAGTGCGGCCCGGATCGACTGGCCAGAGCAGCCTCCGCGGCTCCACCTCGTTCCGTCCGGGACGGGACCGGCCCATGACGGGTCGAAGGCATGACCGGGTCGGGGGCAGGACTGGTCGGACAGAAGGGTGGGTCGGACAGATGAGTGATACTCGGGTCGTGGTGATCGGCGGTGGGCTCTCCGGCCTCGCCGCGGCGAGACGACTGCACGGCGCCGGCGCCGACGTCGTCGTGCTCGAAGCCCGATCGCGCGTCGGCGGTCGAACCGAGGGTGGTCACACCCTGGACGGAACCCCGATCGAGCTGGGTGGCCAGTGGGTCGGTCCGACGCAGACCCGCATGGAGACCCTCATCGCAGAGCTCGGACTGCAGACGTTCCCGACGTACAACACCGGCCAGCACGTGATCCGGCTCGGTGGGAGCCAGAGCCGGATGGCCTCCCATCGGGGAGCGGTGCCGAAGCTCAACCCGTTCGTGCTCGCCGACCTCTTCCAGGGGCTGACCCGGTTCAAGCGGCTGGCCGACAGGGTCCCACTCGAGCGCCCCTGGACGGCTCCACGGGCCGGGGCACTGGACGGTCAGACCTTCGAGACCTGGATAAGGCGGAACCTTCGGACGCAGACGGCGCGGAACTACTTCCGTGTCGCCACCGAGGCGGTCTTCTCCGCCGAGAGCAGCAACCTCTCCGCGCTGCACGCCATGTTCTACGCCCACTCCGGCACCGATCTCGAGGGACTGCTGAGCACCGACCGGGGTGCCCAACAGGATCGGGTCGTCGGTGGCTCCATCCGCATCAGCGAGATCATGGCCGCCGGCCTCGGCGACCGGGTCCGTCTGGACAGCCCCGTCCGTCGGATCGAGTACGGCGACACCGGGGTGTCGGTGATCACGCGGACCGGCGAGGTATTCGAGGCGGAGCGCGCCATCGTCACCCTCCCCCCGACGCTGGCCGGACGCCTCGAGTACTCGCCAGCTCTCCCGTCACCGCGCGACCAGCTCACCCAACGGCTGCCGGCCGGTTCGGTCATCAAGCTGTACGCCGTCTACGACGAGCCGTTCTGGCGCCAGGAGGGACTGACCGGTCAGGCGGCATCGGACGAGGGCCCGATCAAGGTGACGTTCGACAACTCACCTCCCAGCGGTTCCCCGGGGATCCTCATGGGGTTCATGGAGGCGAGCGACGGCCGGTCGGCGGCGCGACTCACGGTCGAGGAGCGACGTGCCGCCGCCATCTCGTGCTTCGTCCGGTACTTCGGCCCCGGAGCCGGCCGCCCCATCGAGTACATCGAGCGTGACTGGATGGCCGAGGAGTTCAGTCGTGGCTGCTACGGGGCGCACTTCACCCCCGGCGTGTGGAGCGACTTCGGCCCGGCGCTCACCGAGCCGGTCGGTCGCATCCACTGGGCCGGTGCCGAGTGCTCGCCGGTGTGGAACGGCTACATGGAGGGTGCGGTGCGATCCGGGGAGCAGACGGCGGAGGACGTGCTCGCCGCGCTGGGCTGAGTCACGGAAGGTGGCGCGTCCCGGTCGGTGACCGCCCGACAGCCTTGGGGTCGTGAGCAGACCGGAGCCCCCATCGGGCGAGCCGGAAGTCGGACCCCGTCCTCGGCGGAAGCCTTGGTGCCGACCGCGGTCGGTCGGCAAGGGGGCCGGGGACCGCAGCGAGGGGCCGCCGATGCCGTCACCGGCTAAAGCCGCACGCTCCTGGGGCCGATACCGGGCAAGGCCCGGTGGCCCGTCCTCGGATCCGCACCAGTGGATCGGCGGCCGCCGATGGGGCCCCGAGGGGCAGGCGTGTGGATGGTCACGACGATCGAGGGTGGTGCCGGGGACCCCGTCCCCCGACCCGAGGGGTCATCAGAGCGGCGCGCTGACCGGGGTCCGCTCGGGGGCAGGCGGTGGCATGGCCGGGGCACCTTCGTCATCCTCGCCCTCGGCTTGATGGCTTTCGTCGGCGCCGGCCCGGTCCCGAGCAGCGCTACGGGGAGCGGACGGGTCGAGAACGCCCTGGCGACGTACAGTCCTGCTTCGAACGGCGGGGCTTCCGTCAACCTGGCGCCGGTGGTGGCATCGGAGGACGTCCGGTCCACGGTGAGCCCGCCGATGATCATCGCCGGGGGCGCCCCCCGGGGCGACAAGGCGTCGACCACCGCCATGCGCTCGTTCAATTGGGCCGGCTACGGCGTCGACGGGGGTACTGGCACCTTCGCCTCGGTCGGGGCGTCCTTCGTGGTGCCCGCACTCGTGTCGTGCGGAGCCGACGAGGAATCCGCCAGCTCGTTCTGGGTCGGTCTCGACGGTCTGGATTTGCAGACCGTCGATTCGCAGACGGTCGAGCAGGACGGCGTCGACGTCTCGTGCGACGACGGGACCGCCCAGTACTTCCCGTGGTACGAGGTCTATCCGAGCATGCCGGTGCTCTTCCCCGGCATCACGGTCCACGCCGGTGACACCATGCGAGCAACGGTGACCCACCAGTGGGGGAGCTCATACAGCCTCGGCCTCACCGACGTGACCCGCTCCACCGGCGGATCGGTGACGGCGTCCATGCCCGGCGCAACCAACTCCTCGGCCGAGTGCATCGCCGAGGACCCGGGATCGACGCCGGTCCCCTACTCCGAGTACGGATCGGTCTCCTTCTCCGGCTGCACGGTGAACGGCACGGCGATCGGAGCGCTGTCCCCGTGGGCGATCAGCACGGTCTCCTCGGGAGGGTCCACCGAGGCCGTTCCCAGTGCGTTAGAGGGCAACTCGGGGTTCTCGGTGACGCGGACCGCGTCGGGGACGACGAGTTCGGCGCCCCCGTCGCCGGCACCGGCCACCGCGCCCACCCCGCTGACAGCTCCGGTGGTCGGCATGGCGGCCACCCCCTCGGGGGACGGCTACTGGCTGGTCGACGCGTCCGGGGCCGTCAGCGTCCACGGCGGAGCGAAGTACTACGGGTCGATGGCCGGGGTGCGGCTCAACTCGCCCATCGCCCACATCGTGTCCACCAGTGACGGACTGGGCTACTGGCTGGTGGCCGGCGACGGTGGCATCTTCAGTTTCGGCGACGCCCGCTTCTACGGCTCGATGGGCGGCCGCCCCCTGAATGCTCCGGTGGTCGACATGGCGCCCACCCCCGACGGACTGGGCTACTGGCTGGTGGCCGGGGACGGCGGTATCTTCAGTTTCGGCGACGCCCGCTTCTGCGGCTCGATGGGCGGCCGCCGCCTGAACGCCCCGGTGGTGGCGATCGCCGCCGACGACAGCACCGGGGGGTATTGGGAGACGGCCTCCGACGGAGGTGTCTTCGCCTTCGACGCCCCCTTCCACGGGTCGACGGGCGGGCTGCGCCTCGACCAGCCGATCGTGTCGATGGCGACAGTGGCCTCGGGCACCGGTTACTGGTTCGTCGCCGGCGACGGCGGCATCTTCAGCTTCGGGGTGCCCTTCCACGGATCGGGGGGTGGCCAGCCCGTCCCCGCCCCGATCGTCGGCATGGCGGCTGACTCGGCGACGGACGGCTACTGGATGGTGGGCAGCAACGGCTCGGTCTACAGCTTCGGTGCCCCCTTCTACGGGGCGGACTGACCGGCTTCTACGGGGCGGACCGACCGGCTTCTACGGGGCGGACCGACCGGGGACCACCACCGAGTTCACGGCCTCGATCAACCGGTCGAGCTCGTCCTCGGTGTTGTAGTAATGCGGGGAGGCCCGCACCACCGACGTCGGGTTCGGGCCGGTCATGTCGAGGCGGGCGTTCGTGGACTCGCTGACCGAGACGTTGATGCCTGCGGCCGATGCCGCTGCAGCCACGTCGCGGGGGGTGGTGGAGGGCGCGGTGAACGTGACGATGCCCGACCGACGCGCGCCACCGTCGTGCACCTGCACGCCGTCGATCCCGACCAGCTGGCGGCGCAGTCGCTCGCCGAGCCCGCCCACCCTTGCGGCGATGGCGTCGACCCCCAGGGCCAGGGCGTGGTCGATGGCGACGCCCAGCCCGAGGTGGGTGGCGACGGACACCTCGAACTCGTCGAAGCGGTCGGCCCCGCTGCGAAGGGTGTAGTGATCGGCATCCTCCCAGACCGCCGAGCGCGAGCCGAGGCCCGGCGGTCGCATGCATTCGGCGAACCCGCTCCGGACGTAGAGGAGGCCGGTGCCCCGCGGTGCACGCAGCCACTTGCGCCCCGTGGCGGTGGCGACATCACACCCGATCCTGTTCACGTCGACCGGCAGCTGTCCGAGGCTCTGGCAGACGTCGAGGAAGTAGGGAACGCCGGCTCGGCGGCACAGCACCCCGGCCTCCTCGACCGGGTTGACCAGTCCGCGGTGGGTCCCGACGTGGGTCAACGACACGAGGGACACCCGGTCGTCGAGCAGGGCACCCTCCAGCTCCTCGAGGTCGACCGTGCCGTCGTCCCGGCTGGGTACCACCCCCAGCGTGGCCGCGGTGAGCTCGCACACCTGGAGCAGGCCGAGGTAGTGGCTGTCATAGGCGATGCGGTCGACGAGGATGTGCCCACCCTCGGCGATGCCCCCACCGAAGGCGTACCCCAGCACTGCCTTGGTCCAGGCCTGGGTGTCCGAGCCGGCCACGACCACCTCGTCCGGTCCCGCACCGAGCAGGCGGGCGGCCGAGGAGCGCAGGGCGGCCAGACGGTCCGAGGCCATGGCGGCCGCCTCGTAGCCTCCCCGTTCGGACTCGAGCCGGAGATGCCCGATGACCGCGTCGAGGGTGGCCGAGGTGGGCAGGGCCGCTCCGGCGTTGTTGAGATGGACGACCTTCGACGAACCCGGCGTGGCGTCCCGCTCGGCGTCGACGTCGATGGCACCGCTCACGGGAGGCCAATCTACCAAGGGGTCGGCCGCCCGGGACCGGTGACCCTCCCGGTCGCCCCGTGTCACTAGGGTCGAGCCATGATCCAGCCCCCGGTGCCACTGCTCGAGAGCACGGTCGACCCCGACCCGGTCACCCAGTTCGGCCGGTGGTTCGGGGACGCGGCGGAGGTCATGGAGGCTCCTGAGGCCATGGCGGTGGCCACCGCCGACGCCGAGGGCCGGCCATCGGTCCGGATGGTCCTGCTCAAGTCGTGGGACCACGACGGGTTCGTGTTCTTCACCAACTACGACAGCCGCAAGGGCCGGGAGCTCGAGGTCAACCCCCACGCCGCCCTGTTGTTCCACTGGGAGGCGACCGGGCGCCAGGTGCGGATCGAGGGCCCGGTCGAGCTGACCGACGCTCAGGAGTCCGACGACTACTTCGCCTCGCGGCCCCACGGCAGCCAGATAGGCGCCCGTGCGTCCCGCCAGAGCGAGGTCGCCGCGGATCGGGCGGAGCTGGATGCGCGGATCGCAGAGGTGCGCGCCGAGTACGAGGGTCGCGCCGTGCCCCGACCACTCTGGTGGGGCGGCGTGCGCATCGTGCCCCGCTCGTACGAGTTCTGGCAGCACCGCGACGACCGGCTCCACGACCGCCTGCGGTACACGCCCGACGGCGCCGGCTGGCGGATCGAGCGCCTCCAGCCCTGAGCCCCGGCTCCCTTGACCCGGCTCCCTCGTTCCGGCTCCCTCGTTCCGCCATCCTGCCGTCCCCCTTCTCCCCGGATGGGCGTGCTCCCGACATCCCCTGCTGAACGCTGGGACGGCCGGGGGGAGCACCCCGACCAGGGTCCCCGGGGACCCCAGGGGCCGGTGTTCCGACGGCGAAGTATGTTCTATCCATGGCCGACGATGCGACCCTGGTGCACGACAGGACCAGCCAGCTGCTGGAGGACATGGACCCTCGGACGACACCCACCGAGAAGTTCCGTGAGCGTCAGTTCGACCTGGGCCTGGCCTGGGTCTCCTTCCCGGAGGGATGGGGCGGCCTCGATCTGGCGCCCAACTTCCAACGCGAGGTCGATCGACGCCTCGGCGAGGCGGGCGCCACCCCGCCGGGAGCCCGTGAGTTCTTCGGGCTGACCATGGCCGGTCCGACCGTTGTCACCCATGGCACGGACGAGCTGCGGGAGCGGCTCCTGCGCAGGATGTTCACCGGCGAGGATGCGTGGTGCCAGCTGTTCAGCGAGCCCGGGTCGGGCTCGGATCTGGCCGGCTTGGCCACCCGGGCCGTGCGCGACGGCGACGAGTGGGTGATCACCGGCCAGAAGGTGTGGAACACCCTGGCGCACATCGCGGACCGGGGGATGCTGGTGGCCCGCACCGATCCCGAGGCCCCGAAGCACAAGGGGCTGACCTACTTCGCGCTGGACATGCACGCGACGGGCGTCGAGGTCCGGCCGCTTCGCCAGATGACGGGTGAGGCCGAGTTCAACGAGGTGTACATCACCGAGGTGCGGGTGCCGGACGCCGACCGGATCGGCGATGTCG
>Ga0182030_10009543_pt1 | contig 19849 bp, 13 predicted proteins | sample 812S3MmetaG_FD_121299 | JGI IMG/M metagenome (GOLD analysis project Ga0182030, IMG submission 121299) | Permafrost microbial communities from Stordalen Mire, Sweden - 812S3M metaG (Illumina Assembly) | ecosystem: Environmental > Terrestrial > Soil > Wetlands > Permafrost | place: Sweden... | reverse complement strand
CGGACGTGGCGTCGGACGAATCGGACCAGGCGGCGGTGTTGCGCGGAATGCGCCGGAGGGCCGCATGGCTGCGGCTTCAGGCCCGGATTTGCCTGGTGACGCTGGCGGTACTGCTGGCCGGCGGCGGCGTGATCTTTCTCGATGCCCGGACCATCGCGATGACGGAACTGGCCTTGCTGCCGGCGTTGCGGCCGCCTCCGGCCGTTCCCGCCGATGTCAGGCCCGATGCCGGCAAAGCTGATACCGCCAAACCCGGCGTGGATACTCTCAACGGGGCGAAACAAGCCTCGATCGCCGCCGATGAAGTTCGGCTCACGCGCGGCCGCGAGGCCCTCGCGGCCGCGCGTCAACGCATCGTCGATCGCGTGGCGGGCGAGGTGAAACTGAACCAGCAACGACTGGGCTCGTTCGCCGCCGATACGTCCATCACCAGCGTCACCTTCGCCGATCCCACGCACGGGTGGGCCGCCGGTATCAATGGCACGATCCTGCTGACCACCGACGGCGGCGCGACGTGGCGAATCACCCCGAGCGGCACCACCAACGATCTGTTTTGCGTGCGGTTCGTGGACGCTTCGCGTGGTTGGGCGGTGGGCGATAAAGGCACGATCCTGTCGACCAACGATGGCGGGACCACCTGGCGCGCGCGCGACAGCGGCGGCACGGCCACTCTCACCGGCGTCGCCGCCTTCGGTCCCGACCGGGTCTGGGCTGTCGGCGCGGCCGGCACGATCCTGGTCAGCACCGATGGCGGAAGTTCCTGGCGGCGCGGCGTCAGTGGCATCGACAACGCCCTGACCTCGGTGCATTTCGCCAGCGCCACGCAAGGCTGGGCCGTGGGGCTGAACGGCACCATCCTGGCGACCCGGGACGGCGGCACCACCTGGCAGAAGCGCGAAAGCGGCGTCACCGCCTCGCTCGCCAGCGTCTTTTTCACCGATCCCGGCCGCGGCTGGGCGGTCGGCGGCGGCGGCACCATCCTCGCCACGCTGGACGGCGGCGCCACCTGGTGGAAACGCCAAAGCGGCACGGCCAATTCGCTCACGGAGGCGCGGTTCGCCGACGCGAAGCACGGCATCGCCGTTGGCCGCGATGGCACGGTCCTGCTGACCGCCGACGGCGGCTTCGCCTGGAAGAAATCCGACAGCGCCACCGCCAACGACCTGTATGGCGCGACCTTCGCCGACCTCACCCACTCCTGGGCCGTCGGCGTGCGAGGCACCATCGTCAGTTCGGACGACGGCGGCGCGAGCTGGGAAATGCGCGACAGCGGCGTGGCCCATGCTTTGTCCGGCATCGCTTTCTCGACGCCCGATTCGGGTTGGGCCGTGGGCGATTCCGGAACCATCATGCGCACGACCAATGGCGGCGCGACCTGGAATGAAACCGAACCGGTCACGCGGGCAAGGCTGCGCGGCGTGTTCATCGCCGATTCAGGCCGCGGGTGGGCGGTCGGCGCCAACGGCACGATTCTGACCACCCCGGCGGTCCCGGACCAGGCGGCGCCTTCCCAGAACCCATCACCGGCCGGAGCCGCGCGAGACGGCTGGAGCAAACAAACGAGCGGCGTCACGGTTTCACTCGTCGGCGTATCTTTCTCCGGCGATACGAGCGGATGGGCGGTTGGCGCCGGTGGCACGATCCTCGGCACGGCCGATGGAGGCGCCACCTGGGCGAAGCAGGACAGCGGTGTTCAGGCAAACCTGTATGCGGTGTCGTTCATCTCGCCGTCGGCCGGGTGGGCGGTTGGCAATGGCGGCGCGATCCTGGCCACCACCGATGGCGGCGCCACCTGGCGAAGCCGCGACAGTGGCACCGAGGACGATCTGCGCGGGCTGTATTTCAGCGATCCCACGCACGGTTGGGCGGTGGGCGCGAACGGCGCCATCCTGGCGACAACGGATGGCGGAGCCAAATGGTCGCGGCGCGACAGCACGACGCCGTTCGACCTCTACGCGATCCGGTTCACCGATCCGGTTCACGGTTCGGCCGTGGGAGCGCACGGCACATTGCTGCTGACCGGCGATGCCGGCGCGACCTGGCGGCAGCAGGACACCGGCTCCACGGTGTCGTTCGTGAGCCTCGCCGCCGCCGGCCCATCGCGTCTTTGGGCGACCGGTGGCGACGGTTCGGTCCTGTCGATCACGGCGCCGGACACGGCCGCCCTCGCGACGGCCGAGCATCTGTCCGCCATGCGCGCGGCCTTGCGAGCGCTGGACGTCACTGACGACCGGATTGGTCAGCCGCTGGCGGATTTTATCGCGGCGGACACCGACCTGGCGGATCGCGGCGCCCAGGTGGAGCGGGAGAAGGCGGCGGCGGCGGCAGTGACGGCGGCGGTTCCGGCGCCGGCCGCGATGAAGGAACCGCCGGCGAGCGACGAACGGATCCTGACCCTGGCGCACGATCCGATGATACTGGCCAGCGTCAACCGCGCCGCGATTTCCGTCTATGTGCTGTTGGCCGCTCTGATCCTGGCGGGCCTGACACGCCGGGCGACGCGGCTGACCGCGCACCTCGACGCCTGCGCCGACGCGCTGGCATTGAACGGCACCGGGAGCAACGCCGACTACATCGCGCTGGTTCGCGCGCTGTCGGCGACAACGACAATCCCTGACGAGTTGGCTTTGCGCGTCGACGGATTACGCGGAAAGTGAACGTCGCCGGCCGGTGACGTTCGCTCCCGGGCCGCCGCCGCGCGAAACGAGGACCGTTACTTCCGCGTCGTTCAGTCGGCGTCCGCGTCGATGATTTCACCGAAATAGGTAAAGCGCTCGCCATCGAAACGAACCATCCGCAGCTTGCGCATCGGCTCATAATTCGTCGGACTGGTGGTGAGGTCGACCCCGTCGATCAGCATCGCGGGATGGAAGTGCTTCAGATTGGCCGCCTGCCGCATGACGTTTTCACGCGTCAGATCGTCGCCGCATTGCTTCAGCACCTGCACCATCGTCTGCGCCTGGGCGTAACCAACCGCGTTTTGCGGATCTTCCAGGCTGCCGTCAGGAAAGTACTTCTTCATCCACGCCAGCCATGCCTTGAAGTCCGCATCGTTCTGAAACTGCGGATCGGTCGGATCCTTGACGAAGCCGGTGGACAGCACGCCTTTGGCCTTCTCGACTCCCGCCGGCCGCATCACTGGCCCGACCGAGGCGGCTGGATTGTCGATGAACTGCACCGGATGCCAGCCAATGTCGAAAGCCTTGCGAATTGCCTGCGCGGCGAATTTCGGCGTCGCGATATTGAAGAACACCGTTGCCCCGCTGCCCGCGAGATCGACGATCTGCGAATCCACCGTCGCGTCGGTCACTTCATACGTCGCTTCTTTTACGATCAGGCTGGAGGCTTTGTCGCCAAAGCGCTGCTGGAATCCCTTCAGAAAATCTTTGCCGAAATCGTCATTCTGATAAAGGATCGCGATCTTCGCGTCCGGCATGTGTTTCAATACGTAGCTGGCATAAACCCGCGCCTCGGCCTGGTAGGTCCAGGTGAATGTCATGGTCCAGGGGAAATGTTCGGGGTCCGCCCATTTCGTCGCGCCGCTGGCGAGAAACAGTTGCGGGATCTTCTTGCCGTTGAGGTATTTTTGCACCGCGCCATTGGTCGCGGTTCCGAGCGAGCCGACGATGGCGAGAACGCCGTCCGCCTCGACCAGTTTGCGGGTCTGTTCGACGGTTTTCGGCGGGCTGAATCCATCGTCGATGGATAGCATGGTGATCTTGCGGCCATTCACGCCGCCCTGATCGTTGATCATCTGGTAATACGCGGCCTCGGCGCGGCCGAGGGTCGCGAACGCCGACAGCGGACCGCTGTAGGGCATGGTCTGACCGAGTTTGATCTCGGTGTCGGTGGCACCGGTATCGTAGCGTTTCTGCGCTGACGCGGCGGACGTCACGGCGATGGCGCACAGCGCCACGATGATGAAACGCGCGGACATGATTTCCCCCATGTTCGGTTCAAACCGAAGTTGAGTCAGGGCTACTCCGAAAGACGCATGCTGGCCACCCCGGGAATGGCGGGTCAGCGATTCTCATTTTGGCGGAACCGCTTGAATTTCCCGTCATCCTCCGGCCTGGCCGGAGGATCGGCAGCCACGCGCCCGTCCGAAAATGTGTGACCATTCAAGGTTGTGCGGAATTGACTGATCCTCCGGCCAGGTCGGAGGACGACGAATTGGGGAGGCCGATCGGCAATATGAGAACTGCTGATGGCGGGTGGCCTCCGGCACCGGGGAGCGGGTGGCGGTGCTTACCGCGATACGCGCGGCGCGCTGGTTCGCTGGATCAGGTCGAACACCCGGCGCGCGTCGCCGATCGCCAGAAAGCGCGGCGTCGGATCCAGGGCGGGTGTGAGATTGCCCAACCCCTGATTGCCCCACCGGGTCGCTGATTGCCCGAACTGAATGGTGCCACGGCCGCCGCTGCCCTCGTCCAATCGCACATCGGGCAGCCGTTCCAGACTGATGGCGATGAAGCGGGCGAACGGCGCCGGCCGGGCGATGAGAACGCGGCGATCGGTAACCGCGTACGCCATGTCGCGCCGGAGCCAGGCGTCGAACAGGAAACGGCCAACCACGAAATAAAGCCCAACACAGACGAACATCGCGCCGAACAGCGGAAAGAAACCGGGCGCTCGCTGGTTCGTCACCGACACCTCCCAGAAGATCGCGAAACCGCACCACATCAGGCTGAATGGTATGAGCAACGCATCGCGGGGCATGAGCATGAGTCCCTGGCGCGGCTGACCCGACCAGAGCACACGCTCCCCGCTCAGCATCCGGCCCGCGAACAAATCGGTCGTCATGCCTGTGGTCCTCCGGTGGTTCTTTGCCACGAAAATCTGTATTCATGCCATTCGGCTCGTTGCCCATGCGAACGGTGGACGCGTCGAGCGTGAACGGTTCAGTCCTTCCGGAGGCGACGGATCATGGCGATCAACCTCAATCGCATTGGCCAGATCGCGCTCGCGGTCAGCGATGTGGATCGGGCGGAGGATTTCTATCGCAACTCGCTGGGACTGCGTCATTTGTACCGGTTCGGCGACCTGACATTCTTCGATTGCGCCGGCGTTCGGCTGCTGCTGGAAAAATCCCATGATCCCACGGCCGCCGGGCACGGCTCACCGATCTACTTCGCCTGTAACGATATCGCGCTCGCGGTGAGCGAGTCGCGGCGGCGCGGGGTGACGTTCGACGGCCCGCCACATCTGATCGCGAAGATGGACGATCACGATCTGTGGATGGCGTTTTTCCGGGACCCCGACGGGCACACGCTCGCGTTGATGCACGAAGCGCCGAAGGGTTATGTCCCATCGGACACCTGATCCGGCGAAATCCGGTCTGAGTTCGTCTTCCTGGCGGCGGTTTCCGCGCCGGGAAGTATAACGCCGAACCACATCTCGCCGGTCCGTTCGGCGCACCAGATCAGTTCTCACAAAAGGGCTCCGATGGCCACCCCGTTCGCGACGACTTCGAGCGATACGTTCCTCACATGGGCTGGTCTGACCCTCGACCGGCCGCGTGTCATGGGGGTGCTCAACGTCACCCCGGACAGCTTCAGCGACGGTGGCCGTCTCGATCCGGCCGCCGCCATCGCCGCGGGCCTCGCCATGCGCGACGACGGTGCCGACATCGTCGATGTAGGCGGGGAGAGCACGCGGCCCGGCGCCGCGCCGACCTCCCCGGAGCTGGAGCGCGCCCGCGTCCTGCCCGTCATCCGCGGCCTCGCGGCGGAAGGGGTGCGGATTTCCGTCGATACCCGCCACGCGGAGACCATGGCGGCCGCGCTCGACGCCGGCGCTTCCATCGTCAACGACGTCACCGCGCTGACCCATGACAAGGACGCCGCCGCGCTGGTCGCCGCGCGAGGCTGTCCGGTCATCCTGATGCACATGCGCGGCACGCCCGAGACGATGATGGGCCTCGCGGGCTATGATGACATCGTGGCTGAGGTCATCGCCGAACTCGCGCGACGGCTCGCGGAAGCGGCGCGCGCGGGGATCCGGCGAGAGGCGATCGCCGTCGATCCCGGTTTCGGCTTCGCCAAGCATCCGCCCCATTCGCTGGCGCTGCTGCGCGGCCTCTCCGTGTTGCAATCGCTCGGCCGACCGATCGTCGCCGGCGTTTCGCGCAAAGGTTTCATTCGCTCCACGAGCGGGGAGCCCGATCCGGCGCGCAACTTCCCCGGCTCCATCGCCGCCGGCCTGTTCGCGCTGAGCCAGGGCGCCGCGGTGCTGCGCGTCCACGACGTGAAGCAGACGGTGCAGGCGGTGCGCGTCTGGCACGCGCTGGTGGTACGATGAGTCGCGTACCTGATCGTCTCGCGCGGCCACCGAAGCGGGGGAAATCCGCGACTGACCGGCGACGCGACGTCTGGCCGCCGGACGAAATTCTTCCTTTTCCGCCCTCCAGGGGGTAAACGAATCCGGGTCGATTGTTCCAACGGGGGTTCCCCCGGTGGGCGGCGTCCCCATCGGGGCTTCACGGAGAGAGCATGAACAACGGCAGGCGCCTGTTCGGCACCGACGGCATCCGGGGCACGGCGAATTCCGACCCCATGACCGCCGGAATCGCCCTTCGCCTGGGCCAGGCCGCTGGGCTGATGTTCACCCGCGGCACCCATCGCCACCGCGTCGTGATCGGCAAGGACACCAGGCTCTCCGGCTACCTGATCGAGCCCGCGCTGACGGCGGGTTTCATCGGCGCCGGCATGGATGTGACGTTGCTCGGCCCGCTGCCGACCCCCGCCGTGGCAATGTTGACCCGCAGCCTGCGCGCCGACCTCGGTGTCATGATCTCCGCCTCGCACAATTCGTACGAGGACAATGGCATCAAGCTGTTCGGTCCCGACGGCAACAAGCTGTCCGACGAGATGGAGCGCGAGATCGAGGCGCTGATGGACGCCGACCTGCACCATCGCATGGCGCCACCCGCCAAACTGGGCCGCGCCAACCGGCTGGATGACGCCGCCGGCCGGTATATCGAGGCGGCGAAAGGCAGTTTCCCACGCGGCCTGCGGCTCGACGACCTGAAAATCGTCATCGAATGCGCTCATGGCGCCGCCTACCGCGTCGCCCCCACCGTCCTCTGGGAACTGGGCGCCACCGTGATCCGCACCGGTGTCGAGCCCGACGGCTTCAACATCAACAAAGGCTGCGGTTCGACCGTGCCCGAGCATCTGTGCGGCCTGGTCGCCGAGCACAACGCCGATCTCGGCATCGCGCTGGATGGCGACGCCGACCGCCTGATCATGGCCGATGAGCGGGGCGAGATCATCGACGGCGATCAGGTGCTCGGTCTGATCGGCCGCTCCTGGCAGGAATCCGGCCGGCTGCGCGGCGACGGCATCGTTGCCACCGTGATGTCCAATCTGGGCCTGGAACGCTTCCTCGGCGCGCGCGGCCTGAAACTGCACCGCACGCAGGTGGGCGACCGCTATGTCGCCGAATACATGCGCACGCACGGCCTCAACATCGGCGGCGAGCAATCCGGCCACCTGATCCTGTCCGACTTCGCGACTACCGGCGACGGCCTGCTGGCCGCGTTGCAGGTACTGGCCGTGCTGGTGGAGCGTCAGCGCAGCGCCTCGGAGGTGTGCCAGGTCTTCCGACGCCTGCCGCAGCGGCTGAAAAACGTGAGATTCTCAGGCATTTCGCCGTTGCGTCTGGAAACCGTGCAACGCGAGATCAAAGCCGCCGAAATCCGGCTGAATGGTGCCGGCCGCGTGCTGATCCGCGAAAGCGGCACCGAACCTCTGATCCGTGTCATGGCCGAAGGCGAGGATGAAGCCGTCGTCCTGGAAGTGGTTGATTCGCTGTGCGCGATCATCGCCGACGCCGCCCGTCAGCCCGCCTCCGCCGCCGAATGATCCCGGTGCGTGACGGCGGGCGGAACCACGCCGCCAACGGACGCAACACGTGAACGGGCGCGTGCTGATCGTCGCCGGCTCCGATTCCGGGGGCGGCGCCGGGATCCAGGCCGACATCAAAACCGTGACCGCGCTGAACGCCTATGCGGCGACCGCGCTGACCGCCCTGACGGCGCAGAACACGATGGGCGTCCACGCCGTTCACCCCGTGCCGCTGGACTTCATCGCGCGCCAGATCGAGGTCGTCATGAGCGATATCGGCGCCGACGTGATCAAGACCGGCATGCTCGGCGACGCGGCCGTGATCGCCACCGTGTGCGAAGCGCTGGAGCGTTACGCTCCCGGCATCCCCGTCGTCGTCGATCCGGTGATGGTCGCCAAAGGCGGTCACCCTTTGCTGGCCGCGGAGGCGGTGGACACGTTGCGGCGTCAGTTGCTGCCGCGCGCGGCCGTGATCACGCCGAACCTGCCGGAGGCTGAGGCGTTGTCGGGCATGACCATCGCCACCGTCGCCGACATGCGCGTCGCCGCCGCGGCATTGCTGGCATTGGGCGTGCCGGCGGTGCTGCTGAAAGGCGGTCACCTGCCGGGCGATGAACTGGTCGATCTGCTGGCGACGCCGGATGGGATCGAGGCGTTCTCGGCGCCGCGTATCCAGACCCGGCACACGCACGGCACCGGCTGTACGACGGCGTCCGCGGTCGCGGCGGGACTGGCCCAGGGCATGACGCTCCGCGACGCCGTGCTGCGGGCGAGGGCCTATGTGCGCGCCGCGATCGCCTCCGCGCCAGGCCTCGGCGAGGGTCACGGTCCGTTGAACCATGCCGTCACGGTCGATCCGGGATCGCTGGCCGCTGCCGCGGATTGAACGGATTCGGCGGTGACGCGGAGAGGACATGCCTCGAAGCGAATTCGGACGGAACCTTCCACGGGACATAACAGGAACAATACGAACCGCTCGATGAATTGACCGATCGGCGCCGCCGCCCAATCCGTCATCGCCGCGCCCGTATGGCGTTTCGTCTTCTGAGGTGCGATATTGTACAGTCCAAAGACATCGACGCCGGACATACTTGCCGAATCTTAAGCGCGATCCGCCAGGCCGATCGGCCCACGGTGTCGATCGTGGCGCCGATCGTGCTCGAAAGGAGCCACGAGATGCTTGCCATGCCGGCCAACCAGGCCGCTCACGCCAACCGACTGTTGAGCTTATTGAGCCGAGCGGATTATGAGCGCCTGCGTCCGCATCTTTATCCGGTGGTTCTGGACTACAGAAAGGCGCTGTATGACGCGGACACCAGGATCGAGTTCGTGTGGTTCATCGAAACCGGCGTTGGCTCCCTGGTCAACACGATGGAAAATGGCGACGCCGCCGAAGTCGGAACGATCGGCAACGAAGGCATGGTGGGCCTGCCAATTCTCCTGGGCGATCATCAGGCCCCCACCAGCGTCTACATTCAGGTCCCCGGTCTCGGCCTGAGAATGCGCGCGGACCTGTTCGCGGGCGAACTGGCGCGCAGCGCGTCGATGCGCACCGTGATGCTGCGTTACAACCATGCCTTCTTCAATCAGGTCGCCCAGTCGGCCGCGTGCAACCGGTTCCACTCGCTGCGGCAACGGTGTTGCCGGTGGTTGCTGATGACCCACGATCGCATGGCCTCGGACGAATTCCTTCTCACGCAGGAGTTCCTCGCCATGATGCTGGGCGTGCGCCGGTCTGGCGTTTCCGTGGCCGCGGGCGCGCTGCGGAAAATTGGTCTGATCCGGTATTCCCGCGGCAATCTCACAATCATCGATCGCGCGGGGCTGGAGCGTGAGTCGTGCGAATGCTACGCCATTTCAAAGCGCGAATTCGATCGGCTGCTGACCGAGCGGCCGTTGCACTCCGCTCCCGCGGCGGTCTGACCGTGTCCGGCCCGATGGCCTGACTGGCGTTTGTTCGGTGTCCGCCGGTGAAACGTGATAGAACGTTTCTGGTAACGAACGTTTGGCTCGGGCGAGCGGGACAATTGGCCCGCCACGGCCGGGTCGCCCCGCTTCGTCATGGAGCCGTGACACGATGACATTTCCGCTGAAAATCCGCGGCAGGCCGGCTTCGACACGGGCCGGCACGCAGCGGACCGCCGCTGTCGCGCTTTGGAGATGGCGTGCCCAGTACGGGTCCGGATGCAACGGTTCCGCCGCGAGACCGTTACGCAGGGACCCGGCAAGGCCCGGCCCGGCGAGGAAAACGAGGTCCGCGGGGCCGTGAAGACGGGGTTGTTCCGAACTTTCCGGGGAGCAGAAGCGCCATGCCCGAACTGCCCGATGTCGAAAGCTTCCGCGCCCTGGCACAGCGCCGGTTCATCGACGACGCGGTCTCCCGTGTCGCTGTCCCCGATCCGGCGAGCCTGGAAGGCGCGACCGAGGCGACGTTGCGTCAGAGGCTGAAGGGCCGCCGGTTGCGGAGCGCTCATCGCCACGGCAAATACCTGTTTCTCGACTTTGGCGAGGCAACGGTGCTGGCGATGCATTTCGGCCCCGCCGGGTCGCTTCGCCACATTCCAGCGGGTCAGCAGGAGCCGGATTATGTTCGGTTTCGGCTCGATTTTTTCGACGGGCAAGGGCTTGCGTATCTCAATCCGCGGCGGATCGGCCGGGTGCGCCTGATCGATGACGCCGCGGCGTTCGTGAAACGGATGAAGCTCGGCCCGGACGCGCTGGATGCCGGCTTCGAAGCCGACGATTTCGTCGCGCTGCTGGTGGGCCGGACGCGACCCATCAAGCTTCTGCTGATGGACCAGTCGAAGCTGTCCGGGATCGGCGATACCTGGTCCGACGAAATCCTGTTTCAGGCGCGGATCGATCCCACGATGCCGGCCGCCGAACTGGATGCCGCGCGACGCCGTGCGCTGTTCCGTACCATCCAGAGTGTCCTTCGCGAGGCGATCGAACGCGACCCGTCCGCCGAGGATTTTCTCGAACGATTGCCATCCGGTTTCCTGCTGCCGCATCGCCATCCCGGCGGTCATTGCCCACGCCGCGGCGGCGACCCGCGGCGCGTGAAACTGGGCGGTCACACCGCGACGTATTGTCCGCGCTGCCAGCAACCGGAGCCCGGCCGACGCGGGTCTAGGTCTGGATAAACCCGCTCCACCACTGCGTCATGCCGTTCGTTTCTATGTCGTAAGACCGGACGAACGTCAGCTTTCCGTCGTCGCCGATCCGATACGCCGACAACGTCGCGGGCTGGATCCTGACCGCGTCGCCATCGCGCACCGGCATCGCCATCAGGTTCGCCACCACCAGCATCTTCCCGCCGGGATCGATCGAGAAGGTGCGGGGATGATAGCCTCGCGTATCGATCGTTTGCATCATCCGCGGCTCCCCCGAGGCGGCATCGATGCTGAACACCGCCACGCTGTTCTCCCTGCCCGCCGCGACCTTCTTGCCCTGGGCTTCGATCATCCCGCTGGCGCGGTTGCCCAGATAGACGAACCTGCCGTTGGGATGCACATGAATCGGTCCCACCATTTGCTCCGGCCTTAGGTTGCCGGGTTCGCTCAACGTGGTGAGGACGAAGGCGGGCGCGGGATCAATCCCATCGCCGCGCAATCGATACATTTGCAACTGGTTCTGCCGCTCGATCGAAACGTACATCCAGGGCTTTGACGGATGCAAATCGAGATGCCGCGGGCCAAACCCATATCCCGAACCCGGCGCGATCGAGGCGATGTCCGACAATTGCCCGTTCTTCAGCGCTTTTACCTTCAGCGCGCCGGGGTCCTCGGACTTCGTTGGGGTCGCGTTGTTGCCGCGGGTGACCAGCACCAGCGCTTTGTTGGAGGGCAACACGCGAACCTGATGCGCGTAGACGCCGCCGTCGATGGAGGCGGCCTGTTTCACCTCGTCACCGATCGCGCCGTCCTTGCCGAGCGGATGCACCGACATCGTACTGGGCACGTTATACGCCGTCAGCAGCCACTCGCCTTTGGCGTCCACCGAGATGTTGATCGGACGGGCACGGATCGCCACCGGCGCGCCGAACGGGCTGAGCGCGCCCGACGCCGGATCGATGTGAAACGCGGTGAGGTGATGTTTGCCGCCAGGATCGCCCATCGGAACGAAGTTGCTGGAGGCGACGTACAGCACCGGTTTCACGGGATTGCGCCACGCGTATTGCACCAGGCCGGGTAACGTTACGCTCGCCTGCCGGGTCAGGCCGGCGGCGCCGATGTCCACCTGCCACTGGGTCAAAGTGGGACCGACCGCGTTGTAAAACGCGACCCCCGTCGCGGAACCGGCGGCCCAGACGGGCACGGTGGCCATGCTGGCGAGCAAACTCGTGGTGGCGCGGCGTGTGAGCATGGGCGGGGTCCTTTCTTCGAAGGATTTGGACGTTTCCTGGGGCATCCTCCGCCGATGCCGGCGGGGTGGCAACCAACCAGCAGTTCTCATTTTGACGCAACCGCTCAGCTTTCCCCGTCATCCTCCGGCTCGACCGGAGGATCAGTCGCGGCACACCCGTCAGAAAACGTGTGACCATTCAATGTTGTGCGCGGGGCTCGACTGATCCTCCGGTCGAGCCGGAGGATGACGAATTGGGGAGACCGGCCGGAAAAATGAGTGCTTCTGGCAACCAACGGCGCGGCTTGTGGCCGGGGAGCGCCGCGGCCTAAAACCCCGCGACCCAATGAACCCGCGGAGCCCAACGTGCTGCCCAAAGCGATCCTGTTCGACCTCGATGACACGCTGATTTCCGCCTATAACCGGCCGGATCTCGCGTGGAATTCCATCGCACGCGAATTCACCGTCGAGTTGCATCCGCGCGACCCGGCGGAGGTCGCGGCGGCGATCAACCTGGCCGCCGATATTTTCTGGGCTGACGCGGAGCGTCACCGGGTCGGGCGGCTGCAACTGATCGACGCCCGCGCCACCATCATCGCCGACGCGTTCGAGGAATTGGCGAAAACCGGCTTCACGCATCCGGGCGATCCAGTGGCGCGGCGCATGGCCGCTCGTTACAACGCGTTTCGCGAGGAGCAGATGCATCTGTTCGACGGCGCCCATCACGTCGTCGATACGTTCCGCGCGCGCGGCGTGATGCTGGCGCTGATCACCAACGGTGCCGCGGCGCCTCAGCGTGCGAAAGTCGAGCGTTTCGATCTGACCCACCGCTTTCACCACATCCAGATCGAAGGCGAGCACGGCTTCGGCAAACCGGAGGAGCGCGCGTATCGCCACGCACTGGAAGCGCTTGGGGTCGATGCCTCCGAGACCTGGATGGTCGGTGACAACCTGGAATGGGAGGTGATCGCTCCCCAACGATTGGGTATTCACGCGATCTGGCACGATCTGGTGGGGGAGGGGGTGCCGGAGGGTTCGCTGGCGCGGCCCGACCGGGTGATCCGATCGTTGCATGAGTTGCTGGAGGGAATTGGGTGAGGGGAGGCGGTGCGGGACAATTGTCGCTCTGGCAACCTGTCGAACTTAACGCCTCAACGTAACAATCGTAAATCCTCGCGTCAGGAAATGTCATGATATTTTGTGGAGCAGCTTATACCAGCCAGCGTTGACATTAACCCTCGGTCGTGACCTCCATGTAACGTCATCCTCGGGCTCGACCCGAGGATCGGCCTGCACCACGAGATGCCAGGGCCTGACCCATGGGCATTAAGATAAGCCCAGCGAAGGCGATAACCTTCCGCCGAACGTCATCCTCGGGCTCGACCCGAGGATCGGCCGGCCCAGACACTTCATCCGACTTTCGACATCCATGGCGCGTCGAGAGATCCTTGGGTCGAGCCCGAGGATGACGGGAAGGGGCCCGCTTTCCTCTCCCGACGCGTTATCTTGATGCCTATGGGGTCAGGCCCTGGCATGACGGACGGGTGGCCGGTACGTCATTTTTTTCGCCGGTCGGTATTACACCAGGCGTCCGAAACATTGACTCTCGATCGCCCTGATCGTCATGGCCCGGCTCGACCGGGCCATCAGCAGACGCACAGTTTGCGTCGAGCGATGGCTCGGTCAAGCCGAGCCACGACGTGGGTCAATGTTTCGGGCGCCTGGTATTACACGGGATATAAACCTCCAAAAATCATGAATTATTGGCTAAGTCCGACAGGCTGCCAGGTCGTGGTCGTCTGCCGGGACGCATGGATCCTCGATCGCGGCGAGCGCCTTGAGATCAAGATCGACAATCGCCTGAAGCGACTCAGCCGTCGCCGTGCCCTTCAGCGTCTCAAGCAGAGCGCAAGTGCATCATTTAGGTGATTGCGTATTAGCGGTTGGAGGAGGAACAACCGAGTGGAGATTGCCTCCAGGGGCAACCACATAGAGGCACAAGTCCTGTTGGCTTTTCACACCGTTGCAGATACAAGCCACGAGTTGGTCGTGGCATTGCCCCTTCGAAACGCCTCTTAAAGGAGTGTAGCCGGGCGGTATTTTGCAGTCGGTGCATTCCTGCGCGCTCGCCGGGCCAAACGAGACGCAGGCAAACATTGCCACCGCTGACAGCAGCCTTGCACTTATCGGTGAGTAAGTCACGAGCTTCGTCCCAAACCGTATGACTGATCTGATAACTCTTTCGCCATCGCGAGCGATCCAAAATGACATTGGGAATCTCTCCTCTTTGATGTCCACTTCACTGCTGCTTTGTCGAGCCATCCGCTGATGGCTTCGAAGCTGGCGGCGCCGCGCAATTCCGACAGGGGGAGGGGGGAGGAATGACCACGACTTTATGTGGTGTGGTATCACAATATTTCTGTCCATTTTTGCAAAGACCGGATGCATGGGAAGCACCTGACGTAATACAGAGTCCAGCAAGCGTGACCGTCACCAGCAGCGTGGTTTTGAGGGGCAAAACAAAAACCTCCCTTGCAACGGAAAGAGCAAAAGGTAATCCGATCCATGACAGAAATAATTACAGCGCAAGATGACAGGCTGTCAAGCGATTTTGCGACGATTGTTACCGCGAAGTTAGAATGCGCCCCCAGGCTCCCCGGGCGGGCCGAGCGGATTCCGCGAGCCCCCGAAATCCAATCAGCCGGGTGACGTCTATATTCCCAAACAGACCCACGCGTTCGGATTACAGAAAAATTTGTTCAGGGTGCGCATCTATCTCGATCCGGATTCCTGGCCGCCGCGACCCGGCCATTTTCCTCAAACGGCGCGGGGTTTCCTTGAGCCGCTTATCCGGTTCGTTTACCAGCGCGGCTTTTATTGCCGCCTGCTGTTCGTGCGCGGCCCTGACCGGGAATCATCGAAGGTCAGCCTGACCGGATGGCATTGCATAAGCCTGTTCATATCGAGCCGTGAAAATGCAGAAAAAGTAGACCATATCTATCATCTTCGTTGTTCCATATCTCTTGGGTCATGAAACGAAGCCGCGAAGAAAATCCCGGCGTCCGCCGCCGCCCGCGCGTCACGCGGCCTTGGTGACACCCTGATCGTCCTCGATCGGCAACGGATACCAGTTCCGCGACACTACCCAATCCGGCCGCGGGTTCGCCCCCAGCACGGGCTTGTTCGCCACCGCGTTGCACGACACATAAATGTGCCAGCGGTCCTCCGCCGACAGATTATGTCCCGACGCGTGCAGCACATTGCAATGGAACAGCACCGCGGTTCCCGCTCGTCCGGTGACCGCGACCGGAGGCGGCGAGGCGCGCATCACCTCGATCATTTTTTGTTTCGGAATCGTCCACAATTTATATGATGTTGACGTGTCCTGAACCGACTCCAGCAACCCAAGTTTGTGACTCCCTGGAATGATGTAGAGCCCACCGCCGAATTCCGACGTATCGTTCAGCATCACGTTGAACGTCGCCATGTCCGGCCGAGGACAGCCATCCTTGCTCCAGGAGTTGTAGTCCTGGTGCCACATCCAGATCGTGCCCTCGATCGCCGGCTTGGCGTTGATCTTGGTGTGGTAGACATACGTTTCGCCGGTCCCCAACACCTGTTGAACCGGCCGCAGCACCCGCGGCGTCCGCACCAGAGCGCGGAACGGCGCGGACCGCGTGGGTCCGTCTTCCTCATGCACGCGAAACAGGCTCTTCACGCCGCCGGTATGCTCGCGCACGACCTCCTCGGCGTCGATCCGCGACAGCCGGGCGACTTCCTGACGCAGCACCGCGATCTCCGCCGGAGCAAACAAATCCGGAAATATCAGAAACCCATCCCGCTCGTACTGTGCCAATTGGGCCGCGCTCAGTTCCATGGTTTTCCTCCTGGCCACTCACGCTCTCCGCCGCTGTTCGATCGGCGGCGAGGCAAACCATGTGCCGTTCCCGGCCGCGATTCAACCACGCCGGCCACCGACAGTCTGTAACGCTCGCACCGTCGTCAGGCCGATCATTTCGCTGGCCATGCCTGTTGAGTCGGATATTCATCGATGGACGGGTTGATCCACGTGCCCCGGACCGCCATCTTGCGCGGCCCGCGACCGCGCGGTTCAGTCTGTTCAAAAGGGAGGCTACCATGGGACAAACCATTCAGCTCAAAGCGAGCGACGGTTTCACGTTCGACGCTTATGTCGCCGGTCCGGCGGACGCGACGAGCGGCATCGTCGTCATCCAGGAGATCTTCGGCGTCAATCATCACATTCGCGATATGGCCGACCGGTTCGCCGCCGCCGGCTACGCTGTCGTCGCGCCGGCTGTTTACGACCGTGTCCAGAAGGGCTTCGAGGTCGGCTATACCGCCGAAGACATCGCCAAGGGCCGCGACGTGCGCATGAAGCTGGAAGACAAACAACTGATGCTGGATGTCGAGGCCGCCGCCGCTCATCTCAAGGGCAAGAAGCTCGGCATCGTCGGTTATTGCTTTGGCGGCACGGTCGCCTGGTGGGGCGCCACACGGAGCACCAGCTTCGCCGCGGCGGCGACCTGGTACGGCGGCGGGATCGCCGGCACCAAGGACGAGAAACCGAATTGCCCAGTACAGATGCATTTCGGCGAGACGGATGCCTCAATTCCGATGACCGACGTCGACGCGGTTCGCGCCGCGCAGCCGAAGGTCGAAGTGTTCGTCTACCAGGGCGCCGGCCACGGCTTCGGCTGCGACGAACGCGGCAGCTACAGCAAGCCCGACTACGATCTGGCGCAACAGCGCACGTTGGATTTCTTCGCCAAACATCTCGGCTGACCGAGGCGCGCGTCACCCCCGTCTCCGCGAAAGGCGGGGGACCGCGGCCCAGGATCGCGTCGTCAACCCTTATGACAAACGCTTTTCGGTGGCCTGTGTCTTGCATGGTGCCAGTCCCGCATTGTGCTACACTCACCTTGTCCACCGCCGAGAAGCCATCGCCCTCATGACCACCCCCACCGTCCCGCCGCCTGGCTTGCTCGACCCTCCCGGCCTGCTCGAAGCTTATGATGCCGGCGGCTACTACTGCGAGATGGTCGATGGCGCCGCGCGCGACCCGCGCATCGCCGAGGTGCTGCGCCGGTTACGCCATGTCGCGCCGGACGATCTGCGCCGCCGCGCCGAAATCGCCGAAGCCGAGCTTTACAATCTCGGCATCACCTTCACGGTTTACTCGGACCGCGACGCGATCGACCGCATCCTGCCGTTCGATCTGGTGCCGCGCATTCTGACCGCGCCGGAATGGGATCATATCGAACGCGGGGTAAAGCAGCGCGTCGCCGGATTGAACGCGTTCCTGTGGGACATCTATCACGACCGGGCCATCCTCAAGGACAAGGTCATTCCGGAGTCGCTGGTTCTGGGGAACGCCAACTACCGGCCGGAAATGGTCGGCCTGGACGTGCCGCACCGCACCTACGTCCACGTCTGCGGCATCGACCTGGTGCGTGACGAAAAGGGCGATTTTTTCGTCCTGGAGGACAATGCCCGCACCCCGTCGGGCGTCTCCTACGTGGTGGAAAACCGCCACATGATGGCGCGTATGTTTCCCGACCTGTTCGATGGCATCGCGGTGCGAAATGTCGGCGATTACGGGATGCGCCTGCATACGGCGCTGTCCGAGATCGCCCCTTCCGGCGACGCCGAGCCGCGCGTCGTTCTGCTGTCGCCCGGCATCTATAACTCGGCCTATTTCGAGCACATCTTCCTGGCCCGCGAGATGGGCGTGCCGCTGGTCGAAGGCCGGGACCTGATCGTCGAGGACGGCCGCGTCTGGATGCGTACCACCGCCGGGCTCGCGCCGGTACACGCGATCTATCGCCGGCTCAACGACGACTTCCTCGATCCCGACGTCTTCAATCCCGATTCCAAACTGGGCGTGCGCGGCCTGATCGACGTGTGGCGCAACGGCCGCGTCGCCATCGCCAACGCGGTCGGCACCGGAGTCGCCGACGACAAGGCGGTCTATGCCTACATGCCTCGTATCATCCGATACTACCTGTCGGAGGAACCGATCCTGCACAATGTGCAGACCAATATCTGCGCCGAGCCGGAAGGTCTGGCCTACACACTCGATCATTTGCAGGAGCTGGTGGTGAAGCCGGTGGGCGAATCGGGCGGCTACGGCATCATCATCGGACCGCGCGCCACCGCCGAGGAATGCGCCGAGTTCCGGCTGAAGTTGATCGCCGATCCGGGCAATTTCATCAGTCAGCCGGTGGTGAAATTGTCGGTTTCGCCGACGCTGATGGGCAGCAAGCTGGCGCCGCGCCATGTCGATTTGCGGCCCTTCGCGGTGACCGGAAAAAGCACCTGGGTGTTGCCCGGCGGCCTGACGCGCGTGGCGCTGCGGGAGGGCTCTCTGGTGGTCAATTCGTCGCAGGGCGGCGGCTCCAAAGACACATGGGTGCTGGAATGAGCGAGCCGTTCAACGCCGGAACGACGGGGCAGTCCCAGTCGCAAGGGCAAACCTCGGGCGCCGCCGCGCAATCGCAATCGCAACAGCAGTCCGCCGATGAGGCGCGGGACCGGAACAACGGTATCAGCCGCGGCGGGCCATTTCTGCTGTCACGCTCCGCCGAATGCCTGTTCTGGCTGGCGCGGTACATGGAGCGGGTGGAAAACCTGGCGCGCATCCTGGAAGTGACGGAAACATTCGTGCGGCACGGCGCGGATCAGTCGGGTTGGCTTTCGATCGTGCAGATCAACGCGGACGAGGAACGCTTTCTGGAAAAGCACGGGAAGGCGACCCCCGAAACCGTGCTGCGTTTCTATTTGACGGACCGCGAAAACCCGAGTTCGATCTCCGCCTGCCTGTTCGCCGCGCGAGAAAACGCCCGCACGCTGCGCCCGATGATCTCCACCGAAATGTGGGCGCAGATCAACATGTTTTATAACCGCGCCCGCGAACTGATGGCCGATGAAGCCCGGCCGTCGGATGTCTCGCGGATCTGCGATTTCCTGAAGGAAGGCTGCCAGTTCCACACCGGTATCACCGAAGGAACGTTTTTCCGCGATCAGGGCTGGGCTTTTTATTCGATCGGCAAATACATGGAACGCGGCGACCAAACCTCTCGGTTGGTCGATATCAAGTATCATACGCTGCTGCCCTCAGTCCGCGATATCGGTGGCGCGCAGGATGTCAATCAATGGCATGCGCTGTTGCGCGCCGCCGCCGGATATCATGCGTTTCGCCGGGTTTACCCCAGCGGCATGACGCCCGCCGCGGTCGCCGGGTTCCTGCTGTTGAACCACTCGTTCCCGCGCTCGATCGTGCTGAGCGTGCATCAGATCGAGCTGTATCTGTCGCAGCTTGGGTCAGGCTATGGTCTGCGCGGCGCCAACCGCGTTCTGGAACAGCTGGAGGATCTGCGGGCGGCGATCATGGGTCAGACGATCGAACAAATCCTCAGCCGTGGACTGCATGAGTTCCTGGATTGGGTGCAGACGGAGTTCATTGGGCTCGCCGCCACGATGGCGGACTCGTTCTGGCGTACCAAGGAAGTTGATGGGTAATACCGGCCATCCAAACCCTTGACTCATAGGGGGCCAGGAATCGGCCGTGAAGTTCGATCCGCTGCTTCCGTTCATCGGTTCACGACGACGGAGGCTTTGATGGGAGCGGCAGTCGAGAT
>Ga0182030_10009542_pt1 | contig 19850 bp, 13 predicted proteins | sample 812S3MmetaG_FD_121299 | JGI IMG/M metagenome (GOLD analysis project Ga0182030, IMG submission 121299) | Permafrost microbial communities from Stordalen Mire, Sweden - 812S3M metaG (Illumina Assembly) | ecosystem: Environmental > Terrestrial > Soil > Wetlands > Permafrost | place: Sweden... | reverse complement strand
TGTGGTTCGGAGCACTGGAACCACAAAGTTGCGGTAACCTCCTGGGCCAACCAGAACGCAATTCCTAGTTCATCGTCTGCGTCGCTGCTGATTTGGAGATATTGCATGGCCTCGCGGTAAGCGAAATCCTCAGCTTCCTCTGCGGCTTCTTGCAGGACTGGGTCGCCTGTGATGGCTAGGTTCATATTCATGAGCAAGTGGATATCCTGCCGGACCGCTTCGGCCAGTTCGCCCTGAGTCTTCTCGACGTGGTCAAGTACCCAGGCTCGGTAGGTGGCTCGAAGGGCAGTTGCAGCATCCGGTGAGAGTCTGGGAAAGCTTGCTGAGTCAAGAAGGGCTCGGTACGCCTGACTGGAAGTTTTCATGGTTGGGTTCGCTGTTGGCATGTTCACTCCTGATGGAGTAGTTTGTTGTGGGGGCTGAGTGGCTGTTGACGGGGAGCGGAGGGGCGAGGCTTCCCGGAGGCATTACGCTTCATTGCCTTTGGGTCCCGTTCCAGTGGCCTCTGGATCATCGTCCGGATCGGTGTCCGTGGTATCAGCCGAATCGACCGTTCCCAGGGAATCGTTCACAACCTCTTCGGTGGGCTCATTATCGACAAATCCATCGGGCGGCGTTGTCTTCGGTTCCTGAGTCATTTGCGGCTCCTCTGAAGTTGGATGCTGTAGATGTCAGACGTAGGCGCACGCGTACAACCATCCGCACCTACTGGATCCTCATGTTGTGCTCAAAAACGAACTTCGTGCCCACCACACGGTCATCGCCCTGGGCAAGTCCAAGCAGGGTCCGGGCATGAGCACCGGCGGGGGTGTTCCCCTCCGCAACGTTCCCCAGCCATTGGATCGCTGTGACTGCATCATCCATGTTTCGACCTTCCGGCCTCGCCGATTCTCGCGATCCGATGGCAGCGGCTTCAGGGCCTACATCACGGCTGGTTCCTTGGGGGCCTTCTTCGCTGTCAACGATAACGGCCTGAACGCGAGAGAGACGAAGAAGCAAGGTCATCAGAATCTGGTGGACGGCGTGATCCTGGGCCAGTTCATCGACGATTGTCGCGATCCAGCGTTCGAGCATTCAAAGTTTATCCGTGAGGGTCGGGTAGGTTAGACAGGTGGGGTGTGATGCGCTAAATACTCCCCGGCCGCGTCCAGATCATGCAGAATATCCGGCTCCCTCAAAAAGTGCCGGCGGCCTGGAAGAGAATTCGTGCGTGACCGCAATAGGTTTCGCTTTGCTCGTGGAGTGTCACAAGGCTTTCACAGATCACGCTGCGCAGAACGTTGAGTTCAATGTTGGGCAACGGCTGTACTAGCATTTGATCCTCACTTCCGCGCACGGCAACACAACTCCACCCAGCACCACTGTACCCTTTCGCACGCCCTCGCCCTGCTCTCCCCACGATCTGGGCAGGCCCCAGGTCACAGGGAGGTGACAATCGCGTGGCGGGGCTTGTGGAGGGATGCGGCGGTCTCCACGCCAGCCTCTTCGGTGAACACCTGGCGTCAGCAACACTTGTCACGGAGCCGAAAGACCTTTAGCACCTGTGAGCTGGGTGCGGCATCGGGGATGGCAAAGCCGTTGTTGGTGGATCAACCCTGAGTTCTCGATCGGCGGGTATTCGCATCGCATCACCCTCCTGATTCATCCAATCATCACGGTCGACGGGTTGGTCATCTCGGTTCTTGATCTTGTGGGCATGCGGGCAGGTGAGTCAGCAGGCTCTGCAATTGCTCGCTCAGTAGATTTGGCCCAGCATGTAGAGCGATGGGGATACAAGCGCTATTGGCTGGCTGAGCACCACGCTATCGGAGGGCTGGCTTGCTCAGCCACGCCAGTGCTCATAGGTCACATTGCAGGAGCGACGAAGACGATCCGAGTGGGGAGCGGCGGCGTGATGCTCCCGAACCATGCGCCGCTGGTAGTTGCAGAACAATTTGGGACACTCGATGCACTCTATCCTGGGCGAATTGATCTGGGCCTAGGACGCGCTCCTGGCGGGGATTCACACACCATGCGGGCGCTGCGGCGGGACTTGCACCAAGGTGGGGACGATTTTCCTGAACTTCTGGAGGAGCTGCAAGGCTACCTCGGAGTGGAAAGGCCAGGCCAGTTGGTGAAAGCGATTCCTGGTCAAGGCAGCAATGTGCCGATCACGCTGCTGGGTTCGAGCGGCTTCAGCGCCCAGTTGGCGGGAAGGCTGGGGTTGCCGTTTGCATTCGCCGCGCACTTCGCTCCCGACTATCTTTACGCTGCGGCAGAGCTGTACTACGAGCAGTTCCGGCCGAGCAAAGCACTCGCGAAGCCCTATTTGATGGTGGCGCTACAGGTGATTGCGGGGGAGACGGACGCGGCGGCGCAGAGACTGTTCACAACTTCGCAGCAGCGGTTTCTGCGGTTGATCCGGAATCAGCCGGTAGAGTTGTTACCCCCCGTAGACTCGATGGAACCACTCTGGAAGGATTGGGAGCGGGCGGCAGTCGCGAGCAGGATTAGCGCAGCGATTGTGGGATCGGATCGTACTGTAAAGGCAGGCCTGGAGAAGCTGGTGGCTGGAACCGGGGCCAGCGAGGTTATTGTGGTTTCTGATACCTATGAGCACGCAGATCGGCTGGCGTCATATCGGCGAGTGGCCAGCGTCGCCAAGACAATCGGGCCCGCGTCGACAGTAGAGATAGCGTGATTTCCCTCTAGATCTCAGTCGTCCGATGGTATGCGATCCTCTGTAAACCCTGTTGAAGATTTCGTGCGCCAAGTCGATGGGCTCCTCAATGGCCTTGCCGGTGGGTACCACCCGCACGTTGACCTGCCGCTCCCGTGCCACCCGAATCCCGGCGATGAGGCACGCGCCGAGGTAGACCATGCCACGGTTGATTCGGGGCATACCGGCGTCAGGGTCGGACATCACCGGCCTCCGTCCCGCTGCTGGTGAACCACAAGTTGGGCTGGCCGACCGAGGAATACCTCAGGCGGGAGGTACCGTCGCAGTTCGCCGCACAAGGGGCACTCGACGGCGACCGACTGAAACGGGAATTCATCCCGACCGGACGGCACATCGCGGCGGCATCGCTTGCAGGTGACCACGAAGGTCTTGCGGCCTGACGCGGTTGGAAACATGGAGACATTATAGGCGAAGATGAGGCGAATAAATCCACGCTCTGTTCTGCCCTCGCTTCGGTATAATCCGGGCATGACTGCCTCCATCGCCGCGAGTCGGGCAAAAGGAGACGGGCATCAACACACGCCGGAGATAGGTCAAACGAGGATTTCTGTTACGACTCGTTACTATTTTCGGTCATAGTCGGTGTGGCTGAGAGTTCGCGATTGTAAGCGACAGGTCAGAGCCTAGGCACAGAAACGATTGAGCTTAGCGGCGTATGCTCCACAGAACCAGTAGCTTGCTGAACCGGCGGTTCGAATCCCTCGCTCCGCCCGCTCGCTATCCGCTCGCATGAGTTTTCTAGAGTCCGGAGAGTGTGCCGCATCAGGACCGAATAGGCCGCCATGCGGTTCCAGGATTTTTTCTTTCCAATATCTTCTATTTTGATAGCTGGCGCCAGTCGAGCGCCGCAGTTTCCGACCGTTCCCACGCATCGCCACACCCGGAGAATCTCTCCCGGCTGACGCCAACCTGCGCAAAACAGCAAATCTCAACGGAACAGTAGAACCGCTCTAATGCTTGGCCGGCCCTGTCGACTCGCGAATCACCAGCGTGGGCTCAACCGTGATTTCATCGGGTGGCGTGGCCGTCCCATGGATGCGATTGAGCAGGCTCTGCGTGGCGATTCTGCCAATCTCCTCAAGCGGCTGATTGATGGTTGTTAGCCGGGGAAGCGTATAGGCGGCGGCCTTGATGTCGTCGAAGCCGATCACCGAAACATCCGCCGGCACGCGCAGGTTGAAGTCCTGGAGCGCGCGAATGGAGCCGATGGCCGCAATATCGTTGAAGCTGACCAGTGCGGTGAACGGCAGCTTGGTGGAGAGCAGCTGCTGGATGACCGGATAACCCAGTTCCGGTGAGCTGATATCGCGATCCAGGCTCACGGCAAGCTCCGGCTTGATCTCGATGCCCAGCGTCTTGGCCACCGTCACCAGCGCGTTCCAGCGCTCGCTTGAGTCGGAACTAAAGGGCTGCCCAAGCATGAAGGCGATCTTGCGATGCCCCAGCGAATACAAATGACTCAGGGTTAGTTCGGCGGCGCGCAGGTGATCGAGCACCACATTGGTGACGCCCTGGATGGCGCGATGACCGGCCACGGCCACCACCGGCACGGGAATTGAATGCTGCAGCAGTGTATCCACCGCAATGATGCCCTGCGCGCCGCGGCCGATGAACATGCGCGTGTAGTCTTCCACCAGGTTCTTCTGGTGGCGGTGATGCGCCGTGAAGTAGAAATAGCCGGCCTTGATCAATTGGTCGCCGATGCCGCTCATCACCTGGGTATGATACCCATCGCCTAACTCGGGCACGAGGATGCCGATGGTCTGGGTCCGCTGGTTGCGCAGGGAGCGAGCCAGCAGGCTGGGCTGGTAGTTCATCTCCTTTGCCGCAGCCTTGATGCGATCCCGCGTGACCTGGGGTATCGACCGCCCGGGAACATCGTTCAGGACCACCGAAACTGTCGCAGGATTAAGCCCAAGGTGAGCCGCCAGCTGCTTCAGGCTCACGGACTTATAAACCGGCGGCTGCTCGGGTTCCTGGAGTTCCTTCTCTCGTGCAGGATCCTTCATTGACTCATCTCACTCGCTGCAGTCTTCGCGATTGCAATGGATTATCTTACTAATTCTACATTCATAACCGCCCGATTTTGCAGCGGCTAGAGCAGTTCTCCAATTCATGTGCTCTGTCTAGTTGCGTGCGAGGTAACTTTTTCTTGGGGAAAAAGCCAGTTATCATTCTGCTTTCGGTGTACAGCAATTGGAGAACAGCTGCGGCTGGAAACCCGCGTGTCGCTCCCGCCTAGCGCCACTTATGCGCAGCGGCCTGTCGAGTCAGCCCACAGGAGTGAATACGGGAACGGTCCCACCTTGGTTCCATGCGGCTACAACACTTCTGAACCGATCTTAGCTCAGTGCTCTGTGGCTGGTGCAGCCGCTGCTTCGGTGGAAGAAACGACTCCCTGGCCTTCGCGCACCACATAAAACCTGTCCGCGGCAAGATGAGTCAGAGTTTCCACCTTCCCGCCCGGCCAAATCACTTCCGCCTTGTCCAGTTTGTCATGCGCACCCAGTCCGAAATGGATGCGCAAATCGTTCTGTGACAGATAACTTCCCCCACTTACCACCTCGCCCGTCTGCACCAGGTCGCCGGCCGTGGCCCGGATGCGTGCATTCAGGGCCACGCGGTTACTCTTCACGCCCTGCAACTGAAAACTGATCCAATGATTCTGCGGCCCGCCCTCGGGACGGAGGATCATGGGTTTGCCGGAGAGATTCTCAACCACCGCCTCCAGCCTGCCGTCATTGAACAGGTCTCCAATCGCCATGCCGCGGCTTACCTGAGGAACCTTGACCGCCGCGCCCACCTGGTTGCTGACGTTCCTGAACGACCCATCCCGCTGGTTGAGGAAGAGTAACTTGGGCTCCTGATACTTGACCCCGAGATGTGCACTGTCCACCTGCGGATACACGTGCCCATTCACCAGAAAAAAGTCCTGCCATCCATCGTTGGAGAAATCGACAAACGCATCGCCCCAACCTACATATCCCTGCGTTCCCCTGGCTATGCCAGACAGGACAGAAACGTCGGTAAAGTTCATTCCGCCGTCGTTGCGATAAAGGGCCGCATACTCGATATCGAAGTGCGAAAGGGCCAGGGACATGCGCCCTGTATGGAGATAATCTCCAATGGCAACGCCCATGTTGGCCTGCTCGCCGCCGTCCTCATTCACGGCTACACCCGAAGTAAGAGACGCATCGGTAAACTTGCCCGTCCCATCGCCCTGGTAAAGATAGTTGGCCTGTCCGTCATTGGTGACAAACAAGTCGAGCTGCCCATCCTGGTCAAAATCAGACCAGATCGCGGTCAGGCCATAGCGGTGCTCCGGGTCGCCGACACCGGATTTCTCCGAGACATCCGCGAAGGTTCCATTGCCATTGTTGTGGTATAGGTTGTCAGCCGAACCCCTCAAACCGTGCGGCCCGCACTGCACGTCCAGCCCCAGGTATTTGCATGATTTGGACGAACCGAATGTGGGAAGGTCGTCAAGGTGGAAGTCGACATAGTGAGATACAAACAGATCGGCCCATCCATCGTTGTCGTAATCGCCGAATGTGGCTCCGGTGGCCCAGCCCGTGTCGGCTCCCAGTCCCGCACTCTTAGTGACATCGGTAAAAGTCCCGTCGCCGTCATTGCGATAGAGAACCACGCCGCCAAAGCAAGTTATCAGAAGGTCGGGCAAGCCGTCGTTGTTATAGTCGCCCACCGCTGCGCCCATGGCCCAGCAAGGCGTTCCTACGCCTGCCTTGTCGGTAACATCGGTAAATGTCCCGTCGTGGTTGTTATGGTAGAGCGCGCTCCGCGACTTGTTGCCGTGCAGCGCCATATCAACGCTCTGCGCGTTGGTGAAATAGATGTCTGGCCATCCGTCGCGGTCATAGTCGATCAGCGCCACGCCGCCACTCATTGACTCAACAATGAACTTCGCCTCGGGACTGGAAAGATGCTCGAAAGCGATGCCGGCTGAAGCTGTAATATCCACCAACTGCGGATAGTTGGGGAGTTGGCCGCTTGCCTGCCGCTCTGCTTCAGCCCTTTGCCGCTCGGCCGGCGGCAGCGGCGTGTTCACGCCCATCTGTGCCACTCCAACTGCCTGCGCGCATAGCAGCATTCCAATCGCCGCGCAACCGCAGAATCGGCGCGCCTTCGGCATTGCACAATCCAGCGCGGATCGCAGCCTGGAGTTACTTCTCATCCGGCTGATCCGCACGAATCTCGCTTGGTTGCACCTGCAAGTCCTTGTAGACCGCACGCAGCTTCTCTTTCATGTCTTTATATTTCTTGTAGAGCTCAACCTCGCGCTTAGCATCATCCATGCGGCCCCGCTGGCGGTAGAGCATGCCCAGCCGGTAATGCGCAACCGCATTGGTCGGCTCCAGTTGAACTGTCTGCTCCAGCAGCGCCTGCGCCTTGTCCTGCTGATTCATCTCAATCAATATCTTGGCAAGCCCCAGCTTTGCGTCCGAGTCTGCAGGCGCTAACTCTACGGCCTTCGAGTATTCGCTGAAGGCCTGATTAGTGTCGCCCTTGGCAGCGTCGATTTGGGCAAGCCGGCACTCCGTCTTTTCGTCGAGCGGATTGGCCATGAGCGCGGCGCGATACTCCTTTTCTGCCTCGCCTTTGACTTTCCCGTCCTCTGAAGTATTTAACAGCTCGGCCAGTTCGAAATGTATCCCCGGTAGTTGAAGATTGATCGCGATAGCCTTGCGGAACTGGGCGATTGCGCCGTTGGTATTGCCTTCCTTCAGTTCTTCATGGGCCATGACCTGGTGCATCTGCGCGGAGTCGGGCGCGACCAGCGACAGGGAAAGCATGGACTCCCCGGATAAGTCGGCATAAGTGCGGTATGCGGCATAGAGTACCTCCGCATTGTCGGGATTTGCTTTGCGTAACTGCGCGATAACTTCAGCCGCGTGTTCCAGGTCACTGGCCGCGGTATAGATCCCAACCAGTTCCAGTCCCACCTGCACCTGGAGCTTGTTGTCCTTCAGCTGAGGAAACGAGGCTTCCAGATCCTTGCGTGCGGCGGTAGGGTCGGCGGTATGCTCTTCAGCCATGCCTAACAGCGCCTGGATTTTCCATAGGTCGGGTTGTAACCTCACCGCGGCCTGTAACTCCGGAGCGGCTGCCGTGTAGTTACCACGAAAGAAGAACAGCACTCCGAGATTGGCATGGGCGTCCACATTGGCCGGATCAAGAGCGGTAACTTTCTGCAACTCGGGAATCGCCAGGTCAGGGCGCTGCTGATGCAGGTATTGCTGCGCCATCTGCGCGTGGTATTTGATCTGCTCCTGGCTGTCCGTCGCCTGCTGGCAATATGCGGCCATGGAGCCAGCCGGCAGCAGGAGCGCGGTGAACAGAAGAGTCTTGGCGAACATGGCAATCACATCATAGCAAAGCAAGATTGTGCACGAGCTCACAAGCGAAAGGACGGCGATTGCTCGCCGTCCTCTCGGGTTGGAGTGGCTGTTGGCTTAGAACGACAGGCGTCCCACAATCTCCCACACTCTGCCACCGACCGTTACGCCGGTGATCTGCTCTGGCGACGAAGAGCCAATGGTGTTCGGTCCTGGCTGGCCGAAGCTGGGGTGGTTAAGGATGTTGGTCGCTTCCCCGCGCAGCTGGAATTTGACGCCCTTCTCCGGCCACAGATCGAAGCTCTTGCCGAGAGAGAAGTTCACATTGGTCAGATCGGGGCCATAGATGAGGTTCCTGCGGAAGGTGCCATATTGGTTTGGATAGTCGGCAGGGTTTTCCCAGACAGAGGTTCCGGGTTGGCCCGCGGGATCAAAATCATCGTTGAACCACGAAGCCAGGCTATGGTAGGCACCGTTTGCTCCCGCCGTCTTATAGTTCCCGGTGAGAATTGCTTCCTGCGTGTACCCACCGGATAGGTTGCCGGAAGTGTTGTTATTTCCTGTGGTAACTCCCATCGGGTTTCCCGCCTGAGCCATAAAGGTGGACGAAATTTCCCAGCCGCCCAGCGCCTCATCGAGGATCAGGTTGTCGTTCATAAACTGCATTCCCTTGCCGAAGGGCAGTTTGTAGACGACTTCACCCTTGAACATTTGCCGGATGTCGAAGTTCGAGTTGCTGTAGTTCTGGGAGATATCGTACGCGTTCTGGTAGTTCTGGTAACCTTCGCGGCTGCCCCATCCTGAGGAGTCCATATCGTCCAGGAAGTGCGACCAGGTGTAGTTGACGCTGAATTGCAGCCCGTAGGTCAGGCGTTTGGTAAGTACGGCCTGCAAGGCATTGTAGTTGGAGATTGCATTGTTGGTGCTTCCGGTGATCTGCCCGAAGATCGGATACGGCGTGGCCGACTGGCCCTGCCCCAATTTGCTCTCGGGAACCTGATTGATGTCGATCGCGCTGGTGTTCAGATGCGTGCCGTGATTGCCCACATAAGAAACCGAGGCGACAAAGTCCTTCATGAACTCCCGTTCCACACTCACCGAATACTGATAATTGGTAGGCACCGGGGTGTGGTACTGGTTATAGCTCACGTTATTGCCGTTCTGAGCCCAGGGAGTTGTCGGAGCAGTAACGTAGGCCTGGGAAATCGTCTTCGGGTTAAAGCCGACGCCTCCGCACCCCGGATCGAGAGTATTGGGCGTGGTGTAGGTGGTTGAGGTCAACGTAGTTGAGTTCGAGTAGAGGGTCACCGCGGGGCAAAGGCCGTTCGTCGTGGCCGTATCGTCAATGCCACCGTTGCTGCCGAAGGCGCTTCCCAGCCCTCCGCCATAGCTGTCTTCGCTCCAGGTAGACGTATAGACGCCGATGCCGCCGCGAAGAACCATGTTGCTCAACAGCTGCCAGCTGAACCCTACGCGCGGCATGACGATGTCGTACTTGGGGGCCTGGAGGGTTGTGCGACCGTTGGCCCCGTTGAAGCCGTACCACATTCCGCCTTGCACAGGGGCGCCAGGGGCAATTCCGTTAATCGCCGAGGAGGAAACGTTGAAGTTGGATACCGCTGGGTCGAAGGTGGTTTCGTTGCCATGAACGTCAGACCACCCGGTCATGACTTCGTAGCGCAGGCCCAGGTTGATGGTCAGATTGGGCTTCATCTTCCAGTCGTCCTGAACGAAGAGCTGCGGGGTCTTCCACCGGCCGCCGTACTCCGGCGTATTGTTGGCGCTCCATTTCTGCGTCTGGCCCAGCAGAAAGTCCGCATAGGAGAGGCCGTCAATGGAGCTGGTATTGCCTCCACCTTGCGACGTGTAGGTTCCAGCATAGGTAAGGGCTGCCGAGGTGATGTTCCCCCAGTTGGTGGAGTCGGCGCGGTTGATCAGGAACTCACCGCCTAAGTGGAGAACATGCCTGCCCTTGATGAGGGTCACCACGTCGGATGGGTCGAAGAGCATTTCCTTATAGACCGCGTTCGTGCCCGAGGCAAGGTTGCCGTCGAAGCCATTGATGGTCAGATTGGGCATCACATCCGCTTGGGAGAATCCCAGCCCGAGCTTGGCCGGCCAGCCCTGGCCAATCGTTTGCGGCACAAAGAAGTTCAACTGGTCTGTAAAGCCCAGGCGCGCTTCGTTGATGAAGTGCGAACTGACGGTCCACACGTCAGAGACCGAGGCGTTGTCGCGGCTCACATCTCCGCTATAGCAGTTGAACGGGCATATCCCCTCGTTCACATTTTGCCCGGGGTTGTCGCTTTCCGTCTCGGCGAGGGTCAGGCGGTTAGATGATGTTACGTCGTAGTCAGCGCGGCCAAACCACTTGATGTAGGGGTTGGTGCTGGGCGAATTGTAGACGTAGTTGTTCTGGTAGTAGCCTTTGCCCGTCAATTCTCCCGCTGTATTCGGCGTGGGGAAAAGCTTTTGAAAGGCCAGCGCGGTCGGGCTCATCAGAGCGGCGGGAATCTTGTTGCCATTTCCGTATTCCGAGGCAAAGCTCTTCCTGAGCACGCAGGGCGTTCCGGCCGCGACTGACACCGCCCCGTCCGTGTAAGTGCAGCCTGTGGTCGAAATGGTTTGCGTGAGCGGGTCGTAGAGCGTAGGCATGCCTGCGGCGGTGAAGTCGCCGCCCATCATTGCAGTGGTTGGCTCGGTTGAGAAACCGGTGCTTGCTCCGCCGTGGTCGATGGTCCGATCGTAATCGAAGTAGAAGAACGCTTTGTGCTTGAGGATGGGGCCGCCAACCGCGGCTCCGAAGTTGTTGAAGTGAAGGACTGGAATGCCTATTTTTGTGCCGAATCCATAGGGCGCGGCCGCCAGGGCGGTGTTCTCCAGGAAATCGTAGCCAGCGCCGTGAAACTTGTCGCCGCCGCTCTTGGTGATCTGGTTGTACACGATGTCGCCGACACCGTACTGCGCTGAAAAGCCGGTGGCGCTCACTTTGACTTCAGCCGTGGTTTCAAAGACAGTGACGTCGGTGTTCTGGCTCATCGGCAGCGTGGTGGTAGCACCATCCTGAAGCACGCTCGCAAACGGCAGATTCCCGTTGATGGACGAAATCGTTCCAGGGTTAAGAGCATTGGAGGAACTCTCAGGCGCGCCTGCCGCGCCGGGCATGAGGATGACGAAGTTTTCCCAGTCGGCTCCGCCGCCATTCTGGCTGCCGTACTCCGGCAACTCCTGCATGGTCGCCGCCTCCATCGTGCCTTCCTTGGCTCCGGATTCTGTCGTGAGCATGGGAACATCGGTGCTCACCACAACCTGCTGCGAGATCTTGCCGATTTGCAGGCTGGCATTCACGGTCACGATGCCGAGTTCCAGCGTGATGGGACCGCGTACATAGGTCTCAAAGCCTTCCTTGGTAAAGGTGAGCAGGTAGTGGTCCTCGACAATCGGGCCTGTATCGTAAAGCCCCACGCCGTTTGAGACGTATGTGGACGTCACATCCTTGTCCACGTCCTTGACGGTGACTGTTGCCCCGGGAATCAGGGCGCCCGTGGCATCGGTCACCGTGCCGCGGATGTCGCCTGAGTTTGTGTTCTGCGCAAAACATACCCCGCTTCCAAAGATCACCAGAAGAAGGGGCAGAATCCATCGCATTGTTGTTCTCATGTACTGCCTCCTGAATGGTTACCGTTCCAACTGCTTCGGCCTTGCGGTTGGGCCCTCTGAACCGGGAAGTGTGCTTTCACTTTCCGGCGGCCCGCTCCATGCCGCTGCCAGCCGCGCATGCGACCGATCAGGCAAATCCAGAAAACAACCTTCGACAATCGGTTGTTTACTGGACAATTGGCGATCCATTTCCCATGCGGCCCGGATTACAACACGTCCAAATAACCGTTGTCAAGCGTGATTATTTCTGCATTTCCCCATAGACAATCGGTTTGTCTCAAAATGCGGCGGCTGTGCGCCTGACTCAGCGCCCCGGCCGCCCAAAATTTGCGGGAAGCATGAAGCAGGTCGCGTAACTCCAAGAAAACGTTTGTCTTTTCCTCGGCGTCGTGGGCGCAGCCCAAATCGGCAAGCACGGGTAAGAGAACCAAGAGGGCTGCCTGGCGGCGCACTTTTCTGCCTCAATCGGCCACACTGGCCCGCCACGCTCGCCCGCGCCGGGGAGTTGCCTGCCCAGGCCCGGGCAGCAGCTTCCGACCCCGCCGCCGTGCGCATGGATCGGGGCCGGACGAGGCGCGCTTTCAGCCGCTTACGCTGCCGCGATGGAGCGCTGCAACCGGGGCATCTACCGAGTCAACAGTCAGCGTAGATCGGGGCAAGCGATTCCAGTGCATCCTCGGCCTCTCCGGCATCTTCGCCGGCAGTCTCAACGACTGGGCGGGGTGCATCGTGTGCTGGAAACTTGGGCTCGACGAGAAGAGCAAGCCAACATTGGGCCGTTCAGCTGCGGCTGCGTGGTCAGGTTGGGGTCAAAGATGCAGCAGACCGCACGGAGCGTGGGGGGACGGCATAAAGGCTGGAGCGCTGCTGGAAGGACGATACCTGGAGGAGAGACAAACGTTTCCCTTTGTTGAGAAAAGGGCCAAAAAGCCTGCGGTGGCGGAGAATAATCCACGTAAGAGCGCAGGCCTCAAGGGAAAGTGCGGCCTCTTCCATGAAAAAATCGGTTGTCTTTGTGCAGGTTATCTGGAATTACGGGACCAAGATGGGTGCAGGGGACTCCCCTGTGTGAACGCCCGCAAAAGACAGGGCGATCATCAACACCGCCGCGCCGCACGGCGCAACGAGCCCGTAGTGCAATGATCCGAAGTGCGCCGAGAAGAGGCCGGTAATCCAGGGCAGGAGCGCCGAGCCGATCCCAGGAACGGCAAAGACCCATCCCCGCGCAGTCCGCTGCAGGATGAAGGAGAGCAGCAGCGGAAAGAGCGGGCCAATACAGAGCCCGGCCAGAAAGGCGGCCACGCGGATGGGCGTCGGGTGGTAAGCGGCCACCAGCAGCGCCAGGCAAGCAGCGACTCCCCATAGAACTGCGTGAAAGAGACGGCGGCGGCCGACGAACTCGAGCAGGCGGGTAGAAAACGCCAGCCGGCTGAGCATGATGCCGAACCAGAACAGCGAAGCCGCGAAGGCTGCTCCTCCGGCGCCGGCCGAGTCGGCGCGGTGGGAGTAGGTCGTAAGCCAGCCGCTCAGCGAAGCCTCAATGCCCACTGAGCAGATGCACATGAGCAGCAGCGGCAGCAGAGACGCAGCCCTGGCGCGGCCCTGGCTGGGCGATGCATGGTCGGGAGCGGGTACGGGCAGCGGTGCTTGCCTCTCGCGCAGGATCGCCCACAGCAGGAACAGCAGGCATAGCACGAACAGAAGAAAAAAAAGCGGTTCGAGACTGCGCAGCCTCAGAAACGGCAAGAACAGGATGGGGCCTGCCGTGGCGCCGACTGCCCAGGCAAAGTTGAGCCGCTCCAGTTTGGCAGCGCGATCGAGGGGGTAGCGGTCAGAAAACAGCAGGCTGGTTGCGGTCATGGTCGCGCCCAGGCCCAGGCCGAAGAAGAAGAAGATGGCAAAGGAAAGATACATGCCGGCAAACGCCAGCGCGCAGGCACACGCAGCCAGCAGCGCGTAGCCGCCGATCAGCGCGCGCACCCGCCTGGAGCCCACCAGGAGCGCACCCAGCGACGAACCTAGAAATTGCAGAAACAGCAGAAACCCGGCCGCGTCGTCGCGCAGGCCCCACTTGAGCGAGAGCGCGGGCAGCAGCACGCCGAGCATCACCGTTCCAGCGCCGGTAAGGCCAAAGCCCAGGCTCAGCACCAGGCTCGAGGCGGCCCACTGGTCCGTATCCTGAAGCGCGACCGGCAGCGCCACCGGCTGATTGTGATTGGTCATGGGCTCGCTCCCGGTTCTCTGCTTCATTCCGCGCCCAGTGCCGTCGCGGCATAGAGCGATGTCCGCGCCAGGATGAACAGCGTGCGCCCACTCCTGCCGCCGAAGACCATGCTGGTGGGCCGGTCGGGCACATCGATCTCACCGACCTCGGTGCCATCCGGGCTATACACATAGATCTCCCCGGCAGCGATGTACACCTTGCCGTCGGGACCAACCGCGACGCTCTCGCCGCCGCGGTTGGCAAACAGCCGCACCTGGTCAAGTGAACCGTCGTCCCTGACGCGGCCAGCGTAGGTGGTCTCCTGGCCTTCGTCGGAGACATAAAAAGTGCTGCCCGCCTGCGCCTTGCCCAACGAGAAGGCGCGCAGCACATCGGCCATCTTGACGCCATAGTAGAGCGCGCCCTCGACAAAATCGTCGCCGGCCGGCAAAAAAGTGGTTCCATCCGGCGAGACGTACTGCCAGGGCCGCGTCGCGCCCATCTCGGTCTTGCGCTCGTTGGCGAAGCGCCAATGATCGATGGCCAGCACCGCGGTCATGCGTGGCCGCGGCGCCGCCGGCTCCGGCTTGAGAACCTGCATGTCGCCGATGGGGCCGTCGGGCTTGATGGCGTACACCGTGCCCGTGCCCGCGTAGGAGACAACCATCAGGTTGCCGCTGCGATCCAAGAAGAGAGTGGCTGGGTCAGTGGCATTGTCGCGCACCACTTCCAGCCTTTTTTCAACGAGCAGATAGCGGTAGATGGTCTGCTTGACGGGATCGACAAAGTAGAGCCGCCCCTCGGCATCGAGCGTGGCGCTGGCGGCGTTGAAGAACCCGCCGGCCAGTTTGACGGCCTGTGGATGATGGCTGGCCGCCGCAGCCTGTGCTCCGCGGCCGGGCAGGTCGAGCGCGGCCATCTCCAGCTGGCGGTTGGCGATTCCGCTGTCGTCGTCGCGGACCGATGCGTCGAAGGCAACTTTGCTGTCGCTGTAAATGTGCAGGTTGCGGAAGCGAATGTCGTGCGAGTGCGTCACGTGGATGGCTTCAGGAAACGGGACGAAGCTGCTCACCACGCGATAGGCGTGCATCTCGGCCACGGTAATGTTCTCCGAGTCCTCAATTGCCAGCGGCAGGCACTGTGGTCCCTCACCGCGCTCCTCTTCAGTTTGCAGAGCCACCAGCTTCCAGTTGGCGGCGCGCATCAGCTTGACCTCGTTGCGCAGGTGATGCTCGCTGGAGAGCTCGTAGACGCGGCCTTCGGTGCGCGTGTCGGAGACGTAGAGGCCGGCCTGCGCAAACGTGTCCGGTGTCCAGATATCGGCGAAGGTCCCGCCGCCGCCGTTGAGCACCCACAGGCTGGGATACTGCGCATCCCAGCGATAGAGCGGATTGGGATCGCCGCTGTGCGTGTTGTTATAGGGATTCATGCGCGTGCCGTCGGCGTTGTTGGTGCCGTGCCCGCCCAGGAAGCGCACATCGTCCATCATCGAGTTCTTGCCCGCCATCCACATAGCGGCCACGGCGCGGCTGTTCACGCCGCCGGTGAACAGGCCGATGCCGGTGACGATGGTGGACCCGCCCTGCGGCGCCAACAGCATGGCCTTGGGCGGCCCGATGCCGTCAAAGCCCGGCGTGTTGTCGGCCAGGTCGAGCTGCGTGGTGCTGGGATGCAGGCCGATGAGCACTGTGTCCGCGCGCAGGCGCAGCGTGTCCGTGAGCCGATAGCGCCCGCTGGGCAGGTACACGACGCGCTCGCTGTCGATGGCGTGCTGCAGAGCGGCGGTGTCGTCGCTTGTGCCGTCGCCTTTGGCGCCCAGGTCGCGCGCATTGGTCCAGCCGGCCTGCGCGGGCAGCGCATGGATGACAGGCTCATCCACGGGCGGCATCGCCGCGATGGTCTCCGCCTGCAGGCGCGTGTCGATCGTACCGCTGGCGCTGGGTGAGTCGTAGATGAGCCCATGCGTGAAAGCGGCCACGCGATAGATCGGTCCCTCGCCGCTGAACTCCCGGCCGCTCTCGCGCAGCTGCGCAAAGACCTTGACGTGCCTGCACAGCGCGCCTTCCACATTGACCTCGGTGAGGCGCGAGTTCTCATTGCTGATGAGGATGGCCGGGCCGGTGATGTTTTCGAAGCGTCCATTCTCGATCCACAGTTCATCAATGGATTTGGGCTCGATCTCGACCGCAGTCGGCACGTTCGTGAAGCTGTCATGGACCAGCGCCAGGCCGGCCTCGTGCTCTTCAATCGCCGCCTCGCGTTGGCCATCGAAGGAAGAATCGATCAGGGTGAATTGCCAGCCGGGAGACGGCCGTCCGGTAATGATGGCGTGCGTGCCGCCATAGAAATGCAGGTCTTCGCCTTCGTTGCCGATGTCGTAAAGCGCGGCCAGGCCGGAGCCGATGTGGAAGTCCATGTGGGTGAGGAAGCAGTGCTGGGCCACGTGGAAGCGAATGCCGACCGCGCCCGCATTGCCCTCGCCGATAACAAAGTCCACATTGCTCATGGCGGAGTAGAAGGTGCCGGGGTTGGCGTCCACAACGCCGGTAGCGGCGAGCACGGTGCCGGGAAAAACCTCCGGCACAGGCGGCGGTGCGTTGGCCGGCGGTTGCATGCCGCCGCGGCGTCGCTCTCCCGTTCTGCCGCCCGTGAACAGGACCATGTAGGCCGGCCCGGTCCCGAAGCCGGGTGTGTTGGCGGCCAGCACAAATTGCGGCCGATGCGCGCCATATCCGATCAACCGCACACCCGGCCACACGTAGAGCGTGTGCGTGAGCCGGTAGCGGCCTTCAGGGATAAACAGCACTCCCTGGTGCGTCGAGTCGGCCACCGCGTCGATAGCCTTCTGCAAGCCGGCGGTGTCGTCGGCAACTCCGTCGCCCTTGGTGCCGAAGCTCGCCTCGGAGAGATAGACCGCGGCCTTGTCCTCCAGGCGCACGGGATAGAACGATGGGGCGTGAATCTCCGCCGCGCCAGTCGCGGCAAGCCATCCGGCCAGGATCAACCAGGAAAAACGGAACATGGAAGCCCCCATGAATCATGGCCCGGAAGAATGGAGTCTCAATTCATCCCCGGCCAACACCGCTCAGTAGTTGGCCAGATTAGGCGGCTCAGTGTCAACAGCGGTCGCGATGAGTCGGCGGCGTGGCTTCCTCTCTAGGCAATCGATTGCACCAGCTTGTCCATCGCCTCTTCCTGGTGCTCAATGGACTCGACGAGCTTGAACTGCGTACGGCAGCGGTCAAGATTGTGCCCTTCGCGATGCACCTTGAAATAGATGTCCCCGGCAAGATAGTCGGCCAGAAAGCGGATGCCGATCTCGAACGTGATCAACTTACCGGAGAACGCGAGAAGCTGCTTCTCTTCCTTGGTCAGCACGCCGCCGGCCGCGCTGAGATAGCCGCGCACGAGAGCCTCGAACATGGGAAACTGCATGGTGACCTTCGCCAAATCCTGCTCGTCTTCGCGCGACGGGCTGGTGGTGGTGCGGACCATGTCGCCAAAGTCGTAGAGCGCTAGGCCCGGCATTACGGTGTCGAGATCGATCACGCAGATGCCTTCGCCGGTCGTGTCGTCGAGCATCACGTTGTTGAACTTGGTGTCGTTGTGCGTGACGCGCTCGGGCAGACTTGCGTCCAGCAGGACACTCGTGATGGGCCGATGCGCGAGCGCGAAATGGATCTCCGCTTTGGCCAGGGCGGCGCGGTCCACTGCGTCCGCAGCGATGGCCTGCTCGAGCGCCAGGAACCGTTTGGGCGTGTGGTGAAAATCGGGAATTGTGTCGTGCAGGCGCGGCGCGGGCAGATCGGCGAGCAGCTTTTGAAATTGCCCGAAAGCCCGGGCCGCCTGGAACGCCTGCGCGGTGGATTCAACGGCGTCATACGTGCGCGCATTTTCAATGAAGCGATACAGGCGCCAATAGCTGCCCTCCTCGTCCACATGCCAGGACAGCCCGCCGCGCGCGGGGATAAGCGTGAGCACGCGGCGGCCGCAATCCGGCTCGCCGGCCAGCCTTGTCGCCAGGTGCGCTGTGACGCGCTGGATGTTCTGCATCAGCGCCCGCGGGTCTTTGAAGACGTTGCGATTGATGCGCTGCAGAATGTAGCGAGCCTGTGGGCCGGGCTGCTGGAAGACGGCACAATAGGTGTCGTTGATGTGGCCGCTACCGTAGGGCGCGACGGAGACAGGTTCGCCGTCGATCTGAAACTGCCGCAATGCGGCGATGGCATTCTGTTCTTTGCTCACGGCCATAGTCTTTCAGGATACTTGCCGTCATGGATTAGCTGACGGATGCTTGCCGCGACGCGTGGCTGGTCGTCGCGATAGGTGACGCCAAACCATGAGTCAGCGCTGCCGAGCACCTTGACCCGCGCCTGCCGTGAGGCAACCAGTTCATTCACGGCGCTGGGAATGTAGCACTCGGACCGCATGTCCGCGCCGCCGCGGGCAAGAAACTCGGCGAAGAAAGCCCACAGCTGGCCAAACACTTGCGGAGTAAATGCCCACATGTTCATGGAGACTGGCTCGTCGCCGGTGAGGCCGGTTACCAAGCCTGCGGCGTTGGTGTTGCGCGCGTGCGCGCCGTCGCGCTCGATGGTCGTCATCTCCACCACATCTTTGAGAAATCCGTCGCCGGTCACCGTGCACACGCCGCGCGACACCGAGCCGAAGTCGGACAGCGTATTGCGCAGAATGAACCCGACCATCGCGTAATCCTGGGCGCCCGACTGCAAATGGCCGGCCAGCGCGCGATACGCCTCTGCGCCGTAGAAGTCGTCGGCGTTGATCACGGCGAAGGGATCGCGAACCACATCGGCGCCCATCAGAATCGCATGCGTTGTGCCCCACGGCTTGGTGCGGCCTTCGGGGACTGCAAAGCCCGGCGGCAGCTTGTCCAGCTCCTGAAAGACATATTCGACCGGCACGCGCTTTTCAAACCGCGCGCCCACCACCTGTTTGAAAGGCTCTTCAATTTCCTTGCGGATGACGAACACGAGTTTGCCGAAGCCGGCGCGCAGGGCGTCGTAGATGGAGTAATCGATGATCGTCTCGCCACCCGGACCCACGGGATCGATCTGCTTGAGGCCGCCGTAGCGGCTGCCCATGCCGGCTGCCAATACAAGAAGCGTTGGAGTTTGCATCGGTTTCATTAAAGCAGATTGGACTCGGCGCAGTCTCCGCACCGGTATTCCGGCGCGTGAGCAAACCGGCGAAGCCAGTCCCGGCCTTTATACTGAGATGTTTGCTGAAGACGGGCGCGCGGGCTGCGCAATTACCCGCGAGATCGAGTTCTCATCGTCCGAAAGAGAAGGAGCAGGACATTGGCGCAAGCGGAGATCGGCATTATCGGCGGCAGCGGGCTTTACTCCATGCCGGGCTTCACCAACGTGCGCGAAGAGCGCGTGGAGACGCCCTTTGGCGCGCCTTCCGACGCCTTCGTGCTGGGCGAACTGGAGGGCCGCAAGGTGGCTTTTCTGGCCCGCCATGGCCGCGGCCATCGTATTCTTCCCTCCGAGCTGAACTTCCGCGCCAACATCTACTCCTTCAAGAAGCTCGGCGTCGAGCGCATTCTCTCCGTTTCCGCCGTTGGCTCGCTCAAGGAAGAGCACAAGCCAACTGATTTTGTGGTGCCGGACCAGTTCATCGACCGCACCTTTCACCGCATCTCCACTTTCTTTGGCGATGGCATTGTGGGCCACGTGGCCTTTGGCGATCCAGTCTGCGCCACGGTGGCCAAGGCCGCAGTGGAGGCCTGCGCCGCAGTCGGCGTGGTGGGCAAGCTGGGCGGCACGTATGTCTGCATGGAGGGCCCGCAGTTCTCCACGCGCGCCGAATCGAATCTTTATCGCAGCTGGGGCGCCGACGTAATCGGCATGACCAATCTGCAGGAGGCCAAGCTGGCCCGCGAAGCGGA
>Ga0182030_10009538_pt1 | contig 19854 bp, 19 predicted proteins | sample 812S3MmetaG_FD_121299 | JGI IMG/M metagenome (GOLD analysis project Ga0182030, IMG submission 121299) | Permafrost microbial communities from Stordalen Mire, Sweden - 812S3M metaG (Illumina Assembly) | ecosystem: Environmental > Terrestrial > Soil > Wetlands > Permafrost | place: Sweden... | reverse complement strand
TTTGCTCATCACAAATATTCTATTGCCTCGCCGCCCCGCCGAATACATTTCCTCTCAATTTTGTTTTGTACCGACACCACCAACCAGGGGCTCTGGATCCGGAATTTTGCAAGTCCCTAGCTTCCGCCTGCCAACTGGTTTGACGGTTGCGGCTCGGAGATAACGCCATGCGGATTGACCGCAAGTACACGCTGGAGACGCTGGCCCGCCTGGTCCGGATCAATTCCATCAATCCTACGCTCTCTCCCGCCGCGCCGGGAGAGAAGGAGATCGCCACGTTCATCGCGGAATCGCTACGCGCCTGCGGCCTGGCGGCGGAGATTTTGGAACCCGCGCCCGGGCGGACCAGCGTGCTGGGACGCTTGGCGGGCTCTGGCGGCGGGCGCAGCCTGATGCTCCACGCGCACTCGGACACGGTGGACACTGGCGGCATGGCCGAACCGTTTAGCGGGGCGACGCGCGACGGCAAGCTCTACGGACGCGGCGCCTACGATATGAAAGGCTCGCTGGCGGCGTGCATGGCTGCCGCCAAGGCGCTCCGCCATTCGGGCACGCGCCTGCGCGGCGACGTGCTGGTGGCGGCGGTGGCTGACGAGGAGTATGGCAGCCTCGGCACCAGCGACATGATCGCGCGCCTCATCGCCCACGGCAATGTGGATGGCGCCATCGTGACCGAACCCACGGGGCTCGAAGTCTGCCTGGCGCACAAGGGCTACCTGTGGATCGAGGTGGAGACAGCCGGGCGCGCGGCCCACGGCAGCAAGTTCGAACTGGGCATCGACGCCAACATGAAGATGGGGCACTTCCTGGCCGGGCTGAGCGACCTGGAGCGCGACCTGCGCTCGCGCGCGCCCCACCCGCTGGTGGGGCCGCCCTCGCTGCACGCCGCCATGCTCACCGGCGGCACCGGCCTCAGCACCTATGCCGCGTCGAGTGTGGTGCGCATCGAGCGCCGCACCGTGCCGGGGGAAACGGCGTCGCAAGCCACGGCGGAAATTCAGGCCATTGTGGACCGGCTGGCCGCGCGGGATGCGGATTTCCACGCGACGGTACGGCCCTTCTTCGTGCGCGACCCGTTCGAAGTGCTGGCGTCCGCGCCCATTGTGCAGGCGGTGGACCGGGCCGCGGCCAAAGTGCGCGGTTGCCCGCCGGCCCACATCGGCGATACCCCGTGGATGGACGCGGCGCTGTTGCAGGCCGCCGGCGTGGAGACTGTGGTGTGCGGAGCGGCTGGCGCCGGGGCGCACGCGGACGTCGAGTGGGTGGACGTGGAATCGGTGGTCACGCTGGCGGAGATTCTGGCGGAAGCGGCGGTAGATTACTGCGGTTAGGCACGTGTCGGAATATATCACCGTAATCTCCATCAGGTATAGTACAATCTGATAACAGTGGGTCACAAAGAAAGCCATTACCGGAGCATCGTCAAAGCCGTCAGCTACCGAATCCTCGGGTCGGCCACCACGGCGGGGATTTTCTTTGTGTTAACCGGGAAAGGCTCGCTCTCGTTGGGTGCCGGCGCACTCGATATGGTGCTCAAAATCGGCGTGTATTTCGTGCACGAGCGCATCTGGAATCACATCAATTTTGGGCGCAGCACGAGCACCAAGGCGCCGGAATACGAGATCTGACGGCGCCTAAGCTATACTCGTAGTTTCCCGTGTTTCATTCCATTGAAAAGCAGATTGCGAGCGCGTTCCACGCGCACATACAGGTTCGCTACGGCATCGATCTGGCGGTAAACATCGAGCAGCCGCGGCAGAGCGGCTTCGGCGAAATGGCCGTGCCCGCGGCCTTCCAACTGGCCAAACAGTTGCGGCAGCCTCCCCGGAAGATCGCGGCCGAACTGGCGGCGGAGATGGGGCCGATCCCCGGCGTGGCCGCCCTGGAAGTGGCCGGCAACGGATACCTCAACATCCGGTTGGACCGTGGCGCCTATGCCGCGGACCTGATGCGCGGCGAGAACCCGGCGCAGGCCGTGCCGGACGAAAAGGTCATCGTCGAGCACACCAACATCAATCCTAATAAGGCGGCCCACATCGGCCACCTTCGCAACGCCACGCTGGGCGACACCTTCGTGCGCATGCTGCGCTCCGGCGGCACGCGCGTGGAAGTGCAGAACTATATCGATAATACCGGCGTGCAGGTGGCGGACGTGGTAGTGGGCTTCCACTACCTCGAACAGAAAAGCCTGGCCGATGTGGAGGAGTTGCTGGCCGACCCGGCCGTGCGCTTCGACTATTACTGCTGGGATCTGTACGCCCGCACCTCGAGTTACTACAAGGACCATCCCGAATCGCTGCCGTGGCGCAGCGCCACCCTGCACGCCATCGAAGCCGGAAAGGGCGAAGTCGCCGAACTGGCGCACGTGGTGGCCGATGCCATCGTCAAGGCCCACTTGAAGACGATGCTCCGGCTGGACGTGGAGTACGACGTGCTGCCCCGCGAAAGCGAAATCCTGCACCTGAAGTTCTGGGCCTCGGCCTTCGAATTGCTCAAGGAACGCCAGGCGATTTACTTCGAGACCGAGGGCAAGAACGCCGGCTGTTGGGTGATGCCGGGGCTTTCCGAAGAGGGCAAGGTGATCGTGCGTTCCGACGGCACGGTGACCTACGTGGGCAAGGATATCGCCTACCAGCTCTGGAAATTCGGGCTCCTGGGCAAGGATTTCTATTATCGTCCGTTGCAGACGTATGCCGACGGCCGCGTGCTCTGGGTGACCACCGATGAGCCAACCGCGGCGGGGCAGCAGTTCGGGCATGGCACGCGCGTGTTCAACGTGATCGACGCGCGGCAATCGTATTTGCAGGATGTGGTGGTGGCGGGACTGCGCGCGCTCGGCTACAACGATCAGGCGGATCAATCGATCCACTTCAATTACGAGATGGTGGCGCTTTCGCCGCGCTGCTGCGCCGACCTGGGCATTCCGCTGTCCGAGGAAGACCGCAAGCGGCCGTACGTGGAAGTCTCCGGCCGCAAAGGGCTGGGCGTGAAGGCCGACGATCTCATGGACAGCCTGATCTCTAAAGCGCTGGAAGAGGTCAGCTCGCGGCATCCCGATGACGCGGCGGACAAGAATCTCTACGTCGCCAGGCAGATCGCCATCGCCGCATTGCGCTTTTTCCTGCTGAAGTTCACGCGCAATACGGTGATCGCCTTCGATTTGCAGGAAGCGTTGAGCTTTGAGGGCGAGACGGGTCCGTACGTGCAATACGCGGCCGTGCGCGCCCGCAACATTCTGCGCAAACTGGAGGAGCGCGGCGAGCGGATTCCCGACTTCGCGAACGAACTCGAACCCGCGGCGATGGCGCGCCAGCTTCAGTTCGAAGACTTCTGGCAGATGCTGCTGGCGGCATCGAAGGTGGATGCGGCGCTGGAGAGCGCGGTGCATTCGGGCGAGCCGGCGCACGTGGCGAGATACGCCTTCCAACTGGCGCAGGCGTACAGCAATTTCTATCAGAAGTACCCCATCATTCACGAACCGGATCGCGAAAAAAAGGTGTTTCTGCTGTGGATGACGGATTTCTTCCGCCGCCAACTGGAGCGCACGGGTTCGATCCTGGGAATTCAGATTCCCGAGTACATGTAGTCAGCGCCGCAACGTTTCCTGCAAGGCCTCGAAGGAGATCGCCCAGGCGATGCTGGCTCCGTCGTATCCCTTGAGCTCCACTACCCGCCGGACGAAGCTGGCGCGCTCCGGGGAAGGCATTTCCCGATACGTGCGCTCGCCTATCGCCACGCCGAGGCCGATGCCCTTGGTGGCCGATTCCAGGCGGAAAGCCGCATTGACGGTGTCGCCCAGCGCGGTGTAATCGGCGCCGCCCAGAATCGCCGGACCGGTATTCACGCCGGCGCCGATCCGTAACGGCGCCGGTAACGCCAGCGTTCTGCTGATCTCCGCGGTGGCCGCGTCAATCTCGCTCACGGCGCGCAGTACGCGCAAAATGTCGGCGCCTGCCTGCTGGGGACGATCGTGCACCCATACGGCCATGACCGCGTCGCCGATGTACTTCTGCGCCCAACTTCCCAGCCGCTGTGCAATCTGCCCGCTGCGCAGGAACCAGGTGCCGATGATTTGCGAGAGCAGGGCTTCCGGCAGGCTGCGCGCCAGCGGTGTGAAATCGCGGATGTCCACCACCAGGATGGTGGTAAGAGAGTTGGTGTGCAGCGCGGTGGTGGGCGCGTTCCGCAGATCCACTTCGGGGGCCGTCCGCGGGGATTCGGAAGCCGCGGGGTTGCGGAAGATGAGTTGCTGATCGCCGAACAGGATCTTGTCGTTATCGTGCAGCGCCACCGGAAAACTCACGCGCGTCCCATTGACAAAGGAACCGTTGCGGCTGCCCAGATCCACCAGCGCCAGATCGCCTGCTTCCCTGCGCTGGATCAGCGCGTGCAGCCGCGATACCGAACGGCTGTCGAGCATCACGGCGCAACCGTCGCCGCGTCCGATGGCCCATGACTGCCCCTCGCCCAGCGGAAAACGCCGTCCACTGGATTCCACCATCAGGTGCGGGCTCGGCGCCGAAGGAGTCACTGTTGACCAATTTAGCAGACCGCTTTCGAACTACCAAAGAATACCCCCATAAATGGGGGAATGGCAGCCCGGGAGGGCTACGCTATGGTCCCAAATCCACTACTTTGTACTGGAACGAACGGCCGATTATTAGTACATGCGGTACAAAATTGCCGGTATTTTATAGGAGATACAGGCTAAACTGTTTGCGGAGAAGAGCCGATAAGTGATCAGGAAAACACTTAATGGGAATCTACCAGGTCTTCGTTTATCTGCAATTGTTGGATCTACTAACCACGCTCCTCGGTTTTCGAGTGGGCGCGGCCGAAGCTAGTCCGTTCATCCGATTGATGATGCATGCCGGACCGGCCGCGGGGGTGATTGCCTCGAAAGTACTGGCACTGGGGATCGGCGCTTTCTGTGCCTACGCCAACAAAGCTCACGTCGTTCGCTGGATTTCGTACTGGTATAGCGGGCTGGTGATCTGGAACTTGATGGTCATGCTGGCTGCCTCGGGGCACGCGCGCGGCTGACCGCCGCCAGGTTCACCCGCGAATCAGCAGGGAGGAAGTCACGGCTAGAGCCGCCAGCAGGCCGGCGTCCGCCAGGATCTTTCGCCACGGCCAGTCCGCAAGCCGCGGACGATTCAACTTGAGGGCGACAGTTCGGGTATCGACTACAGCGGTATGTTTCCACACGGCGCACCTTCTTTCCGATTGCTCGCGGCCATCGGGCCGTCCTGGCCCAGACCGATCGGCGGCAGAGGCTGGCTGGGCGAGACGCGCGACATCACTCTATCCATGCGGTCCTCCCTGGTATTGAGCGTTTTCTCGTCACGATACAGGAATCCGAAGAAAATCACCGCCACAAGCACCATGGCAAAATGCTGGAAGGTGCGCGGGCGGGCGCCGGCGAGTAGCGCACAGACGCAGATGCCCACCCCGAGCGACATGCGCTCGGCGATATCGACCAGGGCGTGCTGGAAACCCGGCAGGAGGACCGTTGTCGGCAGAATGAACACCGCCGCCGCGCTGATCACGCAGAACTGGAAGGCCACACTCGAAACGACAAGGCGCAGCCCGGAATCCTTCAGCAAATCCAGAAACAGCATCCCCCATACCAGTAGCAGTCCCACCAGAACCACGTAATACTTGCCGTCGAAAACCCAAACCTGGTCGGCGCCCGTCGTCATCTTGATCTGGTGGATCGACCAGTGCGAAGTCGTGGTTTGGCCCACCACAGCCTGGACCAGCACCATGCAAAGCAGCCAGCCCGAGGTAACGAAAACCCGGTTGCGTGGCGGGATCCTTCGCACCTGCCACTGGTACACCAGCAGGCCGCCCGTCCACACCACGGGCAGGGCGTGGGCCAGATAGGCCAAAACCAGAAGGGGCACGGCAATGGCGGTGCTGCGCGGATGCCACTCCCAAGTCGCGGCGAGCGCCCAGCAGCACAGACCCATACTCAGGTAGAAATTGAAAAAACCCATGTGGAAGACCCAGCCATAGGCCAGCATGGCGATGCAGGGCAACAGGTGCCACGCCGGCCGCCCGCCGACCACGGAGGCGAACCGGAAGGCCCCCCAGACGAACACCAGGACGGCGATAGAGACCGCCATGCGCAGCGCCGGTTCGGCGCCGAACAATCGGAACAGTCCGCCCAGCAACAGGTCAAACAAAATATCGGTGGTCTGACTGACGATTACCATTCCCTGAATGCGCCCGGTTTCGATCAACTGGGCCATCCACGCATTGTAAAAATGACTGGACAGATCGCCGGCCTGTACCCGCGGCTGCCAGAAGACCGGCACTAGCAGGAGGATCGAGAGTGCGAGGTACAACCACTTTCGCATTTAGGTATTCTCCAACCGCAATCTCTGGAACTGCGGAATCAACTCAAAAGGCATCGACACGCTCTGGATGGACTCGCCCATCTGGCGGATGTTTTCTTCGGCAATCTGCGACTGGCCGTCCCGGCTGGTGGCCAGTTGCAGGTAGCGGATTTGCATGGGATCGATCTTCATGACGCGGCAGCAGGTGGCGTCCACGGCTACCGGGTCGCTTCCCGCCACCAGCACTCCAGCGTGTTTGGGCGCGCCCTGGATGGGACCGTTACCCTCCATGCCGACGATGCCGTCGACGATGGCGAAGTGGCGCGGGAAGGCGGCATGCAGATCGGCAATGGATTCGTCGATTCCGGCCCAGTGAAGCACGTTCTTGGGCCAACCGTAAATGCCGCTGGGCACCACGCCGAACAGGTTCTTCATGGAGAGCGTGGCGCCCACCCAGTGGTGGGTTTTCATCTTCGCCATGGAGACCAGTAAGTCGGCGCCAAGGGCGCTGTTAGGGAGGTAGAGCTTCTTGATGCTGGAGAACTGCGCAGCCGGCCGCACGCGCGTGACCTCATCCAGGTTGAGATCGACGAAGTGGTCCTCGAAGTGCGGAATGGTGTGAAAGTATCCGGCGGCTTCGGCCAGGTCGAGGGTGTCGCGGCGATGTCCTGGCCCCTCGGCGATGCGCACCGTGGCGGCGCCCATGGCCAGGAATGCCTCGTAGGCGGCGTGAACCAGCATGGGGTGGGTGTTGATGGTGGTGGCCGGTTCGAACTCGACAAGATTAGGTTTCAGCAGGATGTTGCGTCCGCGGACGCTGCCCAGATGATCCACCAGCAGGCGGCGTACGGTGTCGTAGACGGTCTGGTCGTAGGCAGGCACCTTGAGGATGGAGACACGCGCCGGCGGAATGCTGCGCGTCTCGATTCCGCAGCCGGTCATCACGGCAGCGCCGCCGGTGGCGGCGGCGGTCAGGAATTCGCGTCGGGAGAGTGGTTGTGCCATGGGTCAGCCCCGGAGAAAATCGGTGCCTTTCTGGGCTGCCGCCACGAGTATATCCAGCGAGGTCTCCGGCAGGGTCCGGCAAGCCAGTTGGGCCGGCGGGCAATAGCCGTCGGGCAGCCGGCCGTGGGCCAGCAGGCCGATGCGCAGCCAGTTGAGCGCGTCGGCGGAACGGCATTCGCCGAGAAAGCGGCCGGCCACCTCCAGAGAGTGCGCCGTTTCGCTGCAACGAACGCCGCGCATCGCGGCCAGCGCCATGCCCGTAGTTTCGGGGTAGGGCGTCGACTCATAGCCAAGTGCCCGCACCGAACCGTGATTCCACCCGCCGCCCTCGCACATGCGCCGCAGCAGGAATCGGCGGCCCTGATCGACGCGCCGCCGAATCGCGGCCGAGGGACGGTGGTCCATTTCCCTTTGCAGCGCGAGAATGGCCAGCGCCGTGGGTCCCACCCACGCCGCCGAGCCGGGTATCCAGGGCCACCCGGGGAATTCGTGCTCGGGCAGTTGCGGAGAGCCCAAGAGCCACATGCGCACACGGTATAAGGCGGAGGATTCTTCTCCGCTGGTGTCCAACAGCCAGTCGATGGCGCGCGCATGGGCGCGGCTTCCGAGCTGGCCGGAGGGAAGCAGCGCGACCAGCGCCGTCACCCACGTGCTTTCGTCGAATCCGGCCTGCGGGGGCCAGCCTCCATCGCGCATCTGCGAGGCCCGCAGCCAATCGAGGCCGCGGCGCGCCGAAGCCGCTTCGCCGGCTGCCAACATAGCCAGGATGGCGTAGACCGTCGGCTCCGTCCAGGAGGATCCCCGGACGTAGGGCCAGCCGCCATCCCGATTCTGTGTGCTCAGCAGAAGTTGGATCGACATGGGAAAATCGTGGCTGGCCAAAGATCCCGGGCTGCCGGCCTTGGGCCAGCCGGCTTCAGATGGAGCATTACAGAACTGTCCGGCGCCTGCGGCGGCGCGAGAGAAGCATCACGAGCGTCACGCCGGCGCCCAGCCAGATCGCTCCTTGCAGCGCAAGATACATTTGGTTTTCTCCTTTCGTGGTATACGCGTTTTCCCTTGGTCGGTTAGCGGCTACTTCTGCGGGACCGCCGCCGTTTCAGAAAGAGCACCATAATGCCCCCTGCCGCGATCCAGATGGCTGCCTGCATAATTGCGTCGTTCATTCGTCCTGTCGCTCCTTTTGCGTGTCACCCCATCGATTTCATCATTGGGAAGAGGTATTTGAAAATCTGTAGGATGCCGGGTCCGGCCGCCACAATCAACATGGACGGCAATATAAAAAAGAAAATCGGAAATACCAGTTTGACGCCGACCTTGCCGGCGCGCTCTTCGGCTTCCTGGCGGCGCCGCACCCGAAGAAAATCCGAATGCGTGCGCAGGCTTTCCCCCATGCTGGTGCCGAAGCGGTCGTTCTGCACCAGGATGGCCACCAGTTTGCGGAACTCCGCCTCGCCGGTGCGTTCGGCAAAGTTTCGCAATGCCTCGCTGCGCCGTTTTCCGTGGCGCATTTCGAGCGTAACCAGGGACATTTCATCGCTTAACTCCGGATGGCTGGTGTAAAGTTCGCGGGCGACGTGCTGGATGGCCTGGTCCAGGCCCAGGCCGGCTTCGATGGAAACCACCATGAGATCCAAGGCGTCGGGCAAGGAGAGGCGGAGAACATCCTGCCGCTTGGAGACCTTCTTTTCCAGGAAGAAGCGCGGCAAAATCCAGCCGGCGCCGATGCCCGATGCCATCAGGCCGAGTTGCATCACCGGATTGGCCGGCATCCTGGCTTCCAGCGTGATGCACATCACCAGCATCACCAGAGTGCTGACGATGCGCAGGCCATAGAAAACCGCCAGCGCGTTCTCCGAACGATAGCCGGCGCGCATCAAGTCGATCTTCAGGTTGGCCACCTCGCCGTCGGAAGAGGGCACCCGCGACCCGATACCGTGGAGGAACGTCACCAGGGTGCTGGCGTCGCTTTCCCCTTCGGCGTCCGTGAGGCGCTTGGAATCGTTGGTGATGACCGGGCTGCCCAACTGCCGCATGAACTTTCCCGGTTTGTAGACCAGACGGTAGCCCACCCAGCTAAGGATGAGCATCAGCATGAGGAACGCGCAGGTGGAGAATAGTGCCGGATGAACCATATCAGACCTTTATATTGATGATCTTCTTGATGAAGAAATTGCCCAGGACCTGCGCCACGATGGCGCCGCCAATGAGATATTTGCCATCGGAATCTTCCGCCATCCCCTGCAAATAACCGGGGGCCACAAAGAGCAGGGCGAGCATGGTGACGATCGGCATCAGGGTGAGGATGGTGGCGGTCAGGCGCCCGTGGGCGCTGGCCGCTTTGACCTGGCCCTTCAGCCGGAAGCGTTCGCGGATGACGTAGGCCAGGCGCGAAAGAATCTCGCTCAGGTTGCCGCCCGTCTGTTTCTGCAGCAGCACCGACGAGGTGAAAAAGCGGACGTCAAGCAGCGGAACCCGCGTCGTGAAATTGCGCAGGGCGATGTCGATCGGGGCGCCCAGGTTCTGCTCGTTGAACAGGGCGCGGAACTCCTGTCCCAGCGGATCGGCCATCTCCTCGCCGAGCATTTCCAGGCTGATCGAGAAGGCGTGGCCGGCGCGCATCGAGCGGGCCAGAAAGTCCAGCGCTTCGGGAAATTGCTCTTCCAGCGTGGCCAGCCTCTTGGCGCGCTTGGCCCGCACCACCAGATACGGCGTCGAGCCGAACACCAGAGCCAAAGCGACGGCCGTGGTGGGGCCGTTGAGCAGGAAGGGCACCAGTAGGCCCAGGCCGAATCCCGGGACCGTCATCAGCGCCATGGTGGTCAGCAGGCGGCTGGACGACCAGGTCAGGCCGGCCTGCTGGATCTGTTCCGCCGCATGCTTGGAAAACTGCATGCCGGTTAGCAGCCGCTTCAGACCCGAGGGCTTCTCGGTTTCAATCTCCTTGAGCAGGTTGCTGACACTGACCGTGCTTTCGCCCGAGGCGGTGTGCAGCATGTCCACCACCTGGCTCTTCCGCCGCGCGTCGAAATACTTCAGCCCGACGCTGACGGCCAATAGCGCCAGGGCGAACACGACGACGAAAGAGACGACCACGCTGATCGGCATTAGTTAATCTCCACGACCGTTTGAAACATCTGCGTGGGCAGCACGATGCCGCACTGCTTGAGGCGCTCGTAAAACTTCGGGCGGATGCCGGTGGCCCGGAAGCGGCCCTTCACGTTGCCGGCCTCGGTAATACCGGTCTTCTCAAAGAGGAAGATGTCCTGCAGGGTGATCACTTCCTGCTCCATACCGATGACTTCGGTGATGTGGGTGATGCGGCGCGCACCGTCGCTGAAACGCGAGGTCTGCACGAACAGATCCACGGCGCTGGAGATCTGCTGGCGGACGGAGCGGATTCCCATGTTGGCGTTGGCCATCCCCACCATGACTTCCAGGCGGCCAAGACCGTCGCGCGGCGTGTTGGCGTGGATGGTGGTGAGCGATCCATCGTGACCGGTGTTCATGGCTTGCAACATATCCAGCGCTTCTTCCGAACGGACTTCGCCCACGATGATGCGGTCGGGGCGCATACGGAGGGCGTTGATGACCAGTTGGCGGATGTGGATGGCGCCCGTGCCTTCGACGTTGGCCGGCCGGGTCTCCATGCGCGCCACGTGCGTCTGCTGGAGGCGAAGTTCGGCGGCGTCCTCGATGGTCACGATGCGCTCGTCCTCGGGAATGTAGGACGAGAGCGCGTTCAGCAGGGTGGTCTTACCGGAACCCGTGCCGCCGCAGATCAGGATGTTGAGGCGGGCTTTCACGCAGCCTTTCAGCAGTTCCAGCATGCCCTCGGTCAGCGCCAGCTTGGCAACCAGGTCCTCGCCTTTGAGAGCGTGGCGGCCGAAGCGGCGGATGGAGAGCAACGGGCCATCCACGGCCACCGGCGGAATGGCCGCGTTGACGCGCGAACCATCGGGCAGGCGGGCGTCTACCAGGGGCGACGATTCGTCCACCCGGCGTCCCACCCGGGAAACCACCTTTTCGATGATGCGCAAAAGGTGGGCGTCGTCCTTGAATTCCACCGGAGTGCGGTAGAGTTTGCCGCCCCGCTCGACGTAGACCAGGTGCGGGGTGGTGACCAGGATGTCGCTGATGGTGGGGTCCTGCAGCAGAGGTTCCAGGGGGCCAAGGCCGAAGACCTCGTCGAGAATTTCCTCGATCACACGGTCTTTCTCCACCAGGGAGAGCGGCGTCTTCTCTTCGTCCACCAGTTTGGCCACGGCCGCGCGGATTTCGGCCCGCACGCGTTCGCCGGCCATCGACGACAGCGCTTCCAGATTGATACGGTCCAGAAGCTTGCGGTGCAGCGTGAACTTTAACTCCTGGTATTCCGGAGTGGAACCCTCCCGCGTGAACAGCCGATTTACCCAACCGGTCTCCCGGCTCTCCCCGGACCTTGCTCCGGAATCTAACATGGAAGCCATTGTGTTTTGCCTTTACCTAAAACCATTTGCGAGGCTTGTCCTTTACCACGGACTTGTCCTCTTCGAGATTCGCCAACTTCAGGGCGAGCTTCGCAATCTGCTTGCCCAGTTCGCTGCCGCGCGAGAGCATGCGCCCCTCCGCGTAGGTTTCGTATAACTCGGGATAGTCGTTGGGCACGCTGCAGAAAATCGGCGTCCCGAGCATCTTTTCGAGTTCCCCCGGCGTGATGTCGAGCCGCTTGGGGGCGCGGTTGAGAATTAATTTGATGCGGTTCTTGCCGTACCCGCTGTCGATCAGCGTCTGGATGATCTGCTTGGACTGGTGCAGCGCCGGGACTTCGAGCGTCGTGACCAGGCAGGCTTCATCGATTTCCTCCAGCGCCGCCATGCCCATGTGGGTGAGGCTGCGGCCGAGATCGACCAGCGTCCAATCGTAGTGCGGGCGCGCAAAGCTGAGCACCTGCCGGATCTGCTCGTCCTTGGGCTGCTGCTTGGAGGCCAGGGCCAGCGGAGAGGAGACGATCTCCACGCCGGGAATGCCGTTGGAGACGAGCGCTTTCCAGTAATGAATGTCGAGACGGTGCAGGTTGTTGACCGCGTCCAATATGGAGTAGACCGACTTGGTTTTGGTGATGAACGCCACCATGCCCGCATCCAGATCGAGATCCGCCAGCAGGACTCTCTGATTCATGCGGCCCAGTTCGCTGGCCACGTGACAGATGAGCGTGGTGGCCCCGCAGCCGCCCTTGGCGGACATGAAACCGAGGGATTTCCCTCCGCCTTTGGCGCCCTCGCGGCGCCGGCTGCGCTCCAGGCTGCGGCGTTCGAGCGACTTCTTGAGCGGCTCCTGCAACGGCGGGTAGAGATACTCATTGATGCCGGCGCGCAGCGATGAGAGGATGGCATCGGCCTCCGCCGTGGTATTCAGCGCGATGATCATCGGGTCGCCGGCGGCGGCCCGGATCGAGGTAACCAGACCCTCGAGCGGTTCCTTCCAGCCGCTGATGTCCACCAGCACCACGTCCGGTCGCATGCGCTCCAAACGATCCAGAAAATTGCTGACGTCGCCCACGTCCTGGTGTTCGACAATGATGCGGAACGGCAGGTCGGCCAGGGTCGCCTGTGCCTGATCCCACAGTTCCCGATTCTCGATTGCCAGTCCGATGGTCAGCGGATACATGTGATGTCTCCCCGGCGGTCGATCACTTGCCGGTGCCTCCGGTGGCAGGCGCAGGCGTCAAGCCCGGGTTAGGGTTTGGCGGCGTCGTGGTTAAGGGCACGATCTGGAACGGTTGCAGCGTGGCCGGCGGCGCCGCCTGGCCCGCCTTACGCTGCTGGATCAGTTCCTCCACCGGCATGGAATCGGTGGGCGGCTTCACCGGCACCGGTCCGGTCTGATCGATTCCCGGCTGGTGCATCTCCACATCGCTGTTCTTGGTCAGGAAGGGAAACGGCATCTTGAGCGCAGGCAAGGCCTTGTCGGCGGGAATGGGCCGCACCACTTCGGGAGTGACGATGACCAGCAGTTCGGTGTTATTGCGCGACCGCGAGCGGCTGGTGAACAGCTTGCCGAGCAGCGGGATGTTGGCCAGCCCGGGGATTTTGCTGATCGTTTCCGTCATCCGGTTGTCCATCAGGCCGGCGATCACAAAGCTCTGTCCGCTGTCGAGTTCGACTTCGGTCTGCACGCGGCGCGTGCTCAACGCCGGGATGGTGGTGCCGGAAATGGTGACCGCGTTGGAGTAATCGAGCGAGCTGACTTCCGGAGAAACCTGCAGTTGAACGGTCCCGCGGGGGGTGATGTGCGGCAGGAAATGAATCCGGATACCGAACTCGCGGAACGAGACGGTGATGGCGTTGCCTGTGGAGCCTGGCTGAATCATGGGAAAGGGGAATTCGCCGCCGGCGATGAAGCTCGCCTCCTTACCGTTGATGGCCAGAATATTGGGCTCGGCCAGAGTTTCCAGCAGGCTCTTGGCTTCCAGCGCCTTGATGGATGCCGCCAGGTTCAGGTCTTTGCGGAACAACAAAATGTTCAATGCGTCGGAAAGGCTGACGGTTCCGGTCGTGTCGACGCTGGGAGCGGCATACTGTCCGGTACCGACGGAGGTGGACTGGTTAAACGCTCCGGTGGCGAAACTCACGCCCAGGTCGGAGCTGACGCTGCGGTCCACGTCGCAGAAACGCACCTTCAGCAGGATCTGCTCCTCCACCGGAGGAACCTCGACCCGCAGCAGGTTGACCGATTTGCCGAGCGAAGCCGCGATGGCCATCACACGATCCGCGGCCACCACGTCCTTCACCGTGCCGCGCACAAACGCGGTTTCGTTTTCGAAGGTGACGTTGATCTCCTCGTTGGGGAAATCGCGCGCCAGTTGCTGGCGCACTACGTCGAGGCGTGCCGGACTCAAGCGCACGGTGAGATCGTAGAGCAGCCGGCTGCCGCCTTCCTGCCAGATGATGAGCGACGTTTCGCCGGCGTTCCTCCCATTGATGAGGACTTCCTTGGGATTGACGGCGACGGCTTCGATGAGCTCCCCGTTGGCGACGGAGATGCGTTGGATCTTCATCGGGCTATCGATGATCAGGCTCTTGCCCACAGTGACCATCAGCTTGCCGGGTGCGCCGCTGGGAGCCGCTTCCTGGGCCTTGGGATTCTCGGCGCCGCCGGCGGGGGCAAACCACAGCCAGACGGACGCGGTCAGGACGATTGCCATGCGAAGTCGCGACACTTATTTGACCTCCGGAGTTCCGCCGAATTTCTTTTCTGTCTTGGTGCTCCCGGAGATGATCTCCATGACGAAGGGGATCTCCTTTGGCGGCGGCGCCACGGCATGCACCGGGATTGGCGGGGCTACGCGCTGCGATGCCACGCGGGGGCGCGGCGATAGCTCGGGTGGAACCGGCGGCCTTCCATTGCTGAAGAGATGCTGGAGGGCGGTCCCGGGCGTCTTGGCGATCTCGTGGTCCAACGGGTTGCGCAGAACCAGTTGAATGCTGGTCTGGCTGGCGGCCAGGCTGAGTTGCTCGGCCTGCGTTGGGGTGACCAGCATATTGACCACCTGCACCATCACGGGTTTGCCTTCCGCATCCTTCTTAAAATCCTGGCCGGCGGAGAGAACTTCGATATTTTGCAGCAACGTTTGGGTGAGGGTCCCCAGATTGCCGTTGCCTCCGGGAGTGTTGCCCGAGATCAGGATGTCGACGTGCATGCCCGGCACCACAAAGCCGGCCACGCCCACTACCTCATTGACGCGCACGGCCACGGCGCGCATTCCCGGTGGAATCATGGCGGCCATTCCACCACCCGCGCCCTTGGGCGCAAGGCGCGATTCGATGATCGGCTCCTTGGCGAAGATGGCGGTGATCACGCCCCGGCCGATGATGTCTTTGATCTGTGTAGTGGCGCCCTGCGGGATGGCCGCGGGCCAGTCGGCCACCTTGACGTCGCCTTCTTTCACTACGGTGCCGACTTCGAGATCCTTGGTAGCGAGCGCAATTTGCGCCATCGCCGGGCCTGCCGTAGTGGTGGCCGGCCGGTTGATCAGGACCCGATACAGCACCAGGCTGGCGCCCGCCGCCACCAGAAACGCGAAAGTCAATACGCCTACAAATCTTTTATTCATCTGAATCCTGCTTCGCCCGGCTCGTTCTACCGGCGCCGGTTGCCGGACAACAGTTGTTTACCGCCGTCTTCGCGGAGGATTTTTCCGCAACGCGCCTCCGATTGATTGCCGGCGTGTTTACGCGTTGCGGGCTGTCGCCAGTGCCAGGGTTGCTGTCCCCGGGGCATGCCGGCGGCGACGGCAGGTGTGCCGGCATGCCCCGAGAGGCGTTAGCTGGCCGAAGTGTTCGCCGCCGTGAGTTGACTGTTGGACGAAGACCAGATGCCTTTGACGCTGTTGCCGGCGCCCAGGAAAAGAGCCGCCGAAGCCAACGCCACGAATGCCATGAGCAGGGTGTATTCGATGAGATCCTGGCCCTGTTCATCGGTCCAGAGATTACGCAAAAACGTCATTGTGTTCGCTCCTAAGTTTTGGGTTTGGTTTCTGTGATCGCGGGATCACTTGTCAGGGTTTTCGTGATCTCACGATCACGGCCATCTCCGCCGCCATTCTTGGCAACGGATACTTGAAAGCCCGGGGTCCGGGATACGCACCGGAACACCAGCGAGATGCCGTCGTCATATACCAGACGCCAACGGCTGGATTCCTTCAGCGCGCCGCTCAAGGGCGCGTTGGGGGGCATTAATATGGTGTCCACGCCGAAGCCGCTGAGGGTTTTCTCCCAGCCGTACTTCACATTCAGGACGTCGATGACCTTCTTTTCGAAATCGTCGCCGTAGAAATCGCTGCGGCCGTCGACGAAGACTTTGTGCGCCGGGTAGAGGCGCCAGATCAGATAGTCGCCCCATTCGTCGTGGGTGAAGATGCGTCCGGAAGGGTCGCTTCGCAAGGTCGCTAGCGCAGCCGCCGGATAGACTTTCGGATCGAACTCGGCGCGCAGGCTCTTGGGCGGGTGCGGCGCGTAAATCAGCGGCCACCAGGACCATGCCGAGGATGCTGACCAGGTGCAGACGGGGAAGCGAATCGGTCTCTTCCGTCTCCTCGGCCACGCGGTTGAACCTCGCGACCGCAGCGCGAAACCAGCCGGCCACGTTCAGTTCCGGCGCGCCCAGCAGCCACTGTTGAATGGCGGCGGCGATGGGCGGGGCGGCGGCGATGGCGAATATCGGGATATTGCGCGCCGCCAGCAGCGCGCCGTGGGCCCACATGAACATCAGGATCGTTTCGGTGAAGCGGCCCTGGCGCAGGTTCCAAACCGCCGTGGCCACGGCCAGCAGCAACAGCGACTCGAAGAAAATCGCCAGCGGATGGTGGAAGCTGGGCGAGAGGAATTCCACGATGTATTGCGAATTAAACGGGTCGCGCAGGTACTGCGCCATGTGCACGTGCAGGTGGTAGGTGTACGGGTTGAGCAGGCTGACGGCGAGGCAGGCCAGGCCGCTCAGAAAATACCCGCGCGCTTTCCGCCACGCCGGCCCGCGGCCCGCCGCATCCGGAGAAAAGACGAGGCGCAGGATCTCACCGCCGCCATAGGCCAGAATCATCAGCGCGCCGACGAAGAAACCGCCGTGCAGGTTCGTCCACAGAATGCTGACCACGGGGAGCACGGCCAGAATCGGCACGCCCAGCAGGCGGGTGCGGCCTTCCTGCACTTGCTCCAGCGCCGCATAGAACAGCACCAGGAAGAACAACGTAAACAGATGCGGCCGGGCCAGAAAGTGTATCGACGAGACGGCGGCGGCGAGCATTGTCACCACGATGGCCACGATGGGATTGGCCTTGCGCCGCACCAGCAGAAATAGCGCGCCGAAGGTCGTCGAAATCAAGAGGATGGTGCAGATCACCACTAACTGCAATCCGCCCAGCCAATAAATCCTGGCCATCAACACGTCGCTCAGCCACTCCCACGCGTACCAGGGCGAGCCCGGTTTGGTGAAAGAGAAAATGTCGCGCAGGGGCACCCATCCGTTGGCGATAATCCACTCGCCGGTCCGTATGTGCCAGCCCGTGTCGCAATCGCCCAGCAGCGTCTTCACTCCTTCCATGCATCCGAAGAGGAATACGATCGGCATGAGGAAGGCGAAGTCGGCCAGCGAGGGCAACAACCTGACGGCGAACTGGGGTCGCGATTTCATTTCTCGTGCTTTCCTAAGCCATCCAGGAACTGGCCACCGGCCGCATCGCCTCAAAGGCCCGGATCCGGTCGTGAAACGACCGGAAATCCATATAGTTGACCCGCAGGGCGATCAAGGGGAAATTCTCGGCGGAATTGGAGATCCGCATGACCGCGCCCTGACAATGAATACACTTTTGGCCGAAACCGTGATTGGCCGGCAATTCTATTTCGACGGTTACGATCTGGCCCATTGAGGGGACCGGAAGCTCCCCGTCGACTCCGCGCCAGGCAATGAGAACACCGCTGCGGCTGATGTTTTCCGTGTACATAGCGCTTTTTACCCAAAGCGCCGGCGACGAAACGTGGCACCGAAGCTCGATGGCGATTCGCGGGCTCTCGCGTCGATTAATGTTCTTCATTTCTTTTGTTTCGACACTGCCGAATTTAGCTCTGTCGGGCAGGCGCATCAATGCCGTAAATAGGCTATAACCTTATGTTGCCGAAGGATAGCAGAGGAAAATTATCACTCGTGGCGGGTGGCCGCGCTCGCATTCGGGCGGTTAATCCGGCACTCTCTGGTGCAATTTTACGATTACAGATTTCCCTTACTGAAGATAATAGGTGGCTATTGCGGAGTATTTGCGGGCATTAGCGGCCCCTTCACCTTGGTGGATATCAACCATACAACTATATGATAATAAATTACTTAAATAACAATAAAACCTGCATTTATTGAGGCACCATGCCGAAGGTCGTACGGAATATCAATGATAATTTTGGATATTTTTTCGAGAAGTTTGTTGACAACCGAAGTAAATAAATAGACAATTTGAGAGAAAAGCGAATACCAAATGCGCAAAACAGTCCGAAAAAACTTCGGATCGTGCCCAAGAACGGCCCTGGGCTCACGCGCCTTTGAGAGGTAGACAATTTATGACGCGAGTTCTTCTATATAGCGACGAACCCATCTTGGCCAAAGGCCTGGAGTCCGTACTACGCCAGATTGATGGGTTCGAACTCTTACCGACCAGCGACACCCTGGCCTCCCTGATGGACCAGATCACCAATGGCACCCCCGATCTGGTGCTCATGGACCTCACCGCGGAGATCACCTTCGCGGTACTGAGTGACATGAAGCACGCCATGAACCGCTCCCGGATCGTGCTCTGGGTGAACTCGATTTCCACCGAACTGGCCTTCCAGGCGATGGGGCTGGGCGTGCGCGGCATTTTACGCAAGACCCTCCCCACCGACCTGCAGGTAAAATGCCTGCAAAAGGTCCAGGCCGGCGAATTGTGGTTCGAGAAAGCGCTCACCGACAGCTTCCTCTGCGCCCGCCGTGTAGCCTTGACGCAGCGCGAAGGCCAGTTGGTAAGCCTGCTCTCGCAGGGCTTGAAAAACAAGGAAATCGCCACCACGCTCATGATCTCCGAGGGCACCGTGAAGGTGTATCTCTCGCGCCTTTTCCAGAAGGTCGGCGTGAAAGACCGTTTCGAACTGGCGCTTTTCGGCTTGAAGAATCTCACCACCGGACAACTGCCGGTTGGCGACAAGGGGCAACGGCTCGGCGCTAGCGCCATGCCCGGCCTGCGATCGCTGGTGCTCGACCGCCCGCTCGAACCGCAGCGCGTGCAGCAGGAACCGCAGCGCTTCGGACCGCCGCTGCGCCCGATCGTGAACCGGTACTGACGTGTCCTGTAGTGAAGTGTCTTGAACAGGAGTGAGCGGCAAAGAGGGCGGCTGGCAACGGCTGCCCTTTTCTATTGGGAGGAGCCGGTGGTGCCCACTGGAGTGTCCGCTGAGCCCGCAGCGGTCCTTGCGTTGCATGGCACGGGCAACAGTACGCGTGTGCCGGGCCTTTCCGGGAAGCGAAGTTGCATCCGTAAGGCCGCCTGGAGCATGGCGATTCTGGCTGGTGTGCTGTTTCGGGCGCACATCATCCATCAACTGCCGCGCGAGGTGGAGTTTTGCGCGGCGGACTTTTCGGCGTTCTATTCGGGGGGAGCCCTGGTGGGATCGGCGCAACTGTACTCGCCCGCGGCGGCGTTTGCGGTGCAGGAAAGGGCGATCGGGTGCCACCACGAGAATCTCGTCTTCATCAAGCCGCCGTTCTACGCCCTGCTGATGTGGCCGTTCGCGCAACTGGCGTTCGTTCCGGCCTTCTACCTGTTCCGCGCGCTGGTGCTGGCGGGCGTGGGGCTGTTCCTGTGGTTGTGGCCGGGCGACCGCTGGCCGGCGGCGGCGGCGTGCGCCTGGTCGGTGCCGCTGGCGGCCACGTTTACCGTGGGGCAGGACGTGATCTTCGTGCTGGTGGCGGCGATGGGGGCGTACCGGATGCTGCGTAAAGGGCGCGAGTT
>Ga0182030_10009537_pt1 | contig 19857 bp, 22 predicted proteins | sample 812S3MmetaG_FD_121299 | JGI IMG/M metagenome (GOLD analysis project Ga0182030, IMG submission 121299) | Permafrost microbial communities from Stordalen Mire, Sweden - 812S3M metaG (Illumina Assembly) | ecosystem: Environmental > Terrestrial > Soil > Wetlands > Permafrost | place: Sweden... | reverse complement strand
TTCGCTCCGATTCAGCGAGGTCGCCGCGCGCAGCAACCGCGGGTTGGTCCACATTTTCTCAATGTTCATGCTGCTTTTTTACCCCAAAATAGCCCAAAACACAATAACCCATAAAGTCTATTGTGTATTCAAGCAAAATCGGTTCTATCCTATCTTATTTTTTTATCCGTTTGGTGTCCGCTTTGGTGTCCATCTTACTCCGCTCCAAACCACAACTCCAGCGACGTCCCCGTGACTTCCTTCGCCTACGCGCTAAATTGTTCCGGCTCGTTTCCTGTATTTTTGAGCACCAGTCTGCTAAGGCTCCGCGCATCAGACCCGTTTGGGGTTCACAAGCAGCAACAGTATCCCGCCGACCAGCGCGAGCGCTCCAATGGCTGGCGAGATAAAGTGGCTGACGGTGGTTTCGAAGTGCATTCCTAGAAACTCGATGGGTTTTCCGGGGGTCTTGAAGGTGATGCCCGAATATGCAAGCACCACGATGCCCAAGGCGATCAAAGCGATGGCAACGATGGATTTGGTGTTCATATTGAATTGAAAAGTTTTGGCTAAAGCGCTGGCTTCCTGCAAGAGATGACCCGGAGCAACACCGCCGCAATGGCGAGGAACAGGAGGATGTGAATCAAGCCGCCGGCGGTGCCGGTCACCAGACCCAACAGCCACAGGATTATCAGCACGACTGCGAGTGTGTATAACATATTCTACTTTCAGTTTGCATTGGAAGCCATGCCACCGGATGCGTTTTCGCACCCGATGGCGGCGATGCGCCAGTTTGAATTTAGTTGCCGGCAATAATCAGGTTCTGCGGCGGCGAAATTGAAGAATTACTTTTCCGCCACGGGCACGGCGATGGTCATGTTGTTGATCACGCTGGTCACGCCGTTGATGTCGGTGGCGAGCTTGGTGACGAGGCTCTTTTCGGCTTCGTTTTTGGCAACACCGCTTAACGTAACCACGCCATCCGTCGTCGTAACTCCAGTATGCAGGGCGCTGGTCGAATGATGCGACAGCAATGACGACTTGACTTCAGCTGTGATGGAGGCGTCATCAATCTTGTCGCCGATGGTGGCGTCTGGCGCCGCCGGGGTCTTGGCAACCGTCATCTCGTTATTGACTGATTTGACGTTGTCAATGTCCTTGGCGTATTCCGTGGTGAGTTCCTTTTGGGCCATGCTGTCCGCTTCACCTTGCAGGGTGACGATGCCGTCCTTCGTATACACGGTGGTTCCGGTGGCGCTCACGTTGCGATGGAAGAGAAGCGCGGTCTTCACTTTCATGGTAATCCAGGTGTCTGAATGTTCAGCGGGTTGTTCGCCATTGATGAGCAGTTCATTGTCCACGCTCTTGACGCCGGGCAGGCTCGCCACGGTATTTTCGGCCATGGATTTGTGCGACGCGTCGGCAACCGTGCCGGTCAAGGTGACGACGCCGTCTTTGGAATCAACCTTGACTGAATCGTCCTTGAGGTAGGTTTTGAATGTGTAGGACTTCGCAGCGGATGATTCGATGCGGCTGTCCGTGTCGGCGGCGCGCAACGGTGCGCTGGCGACTAATAGAGCACTCGCGGCCGCCAGCAGCGTGAGCGAATAGGTTGATTTCATTTTCATTATGTTTTTACTTTCGGTTGATTGTTGTCGGTTATTTGCACTTTCACCAAGCTAGGTGATGTGCCGGATCCCGGCTATGGGGTGTAACCCTACCGCGAATTTTCGCGAAGTTTTACCTGAAAACCGCACCGGCCGCCTGGGGTCAATGAGCGGTTGGATTCAGCCGGCGTGACTAGCAGCGCCGGGTTTGGACGTTGAATTTTTCGGGACGCGCTTCAAGGCGCGATTTCGTCGCTCTGCGCCGCCGCATGCCGGCTTGTCTCTGCGCCGGAAAGCTGGCACGCTCAACACATGTCCCGCCAAGCGCATTTTTGACCGCCCGAACTCATGCGCGTCATGCTCATTTATTCCAACCGGACCCGTCTCATGGAGCCGGCGCCGCCGATCGGCTTGAGCTACGTCGCCACCGCGGCGCGACAGGCCGGGCACGACGTGCGGTTTGTGGATTTGATGATGAGCCGCGAGCCGCAGGCCGACCTGCGCGCGGCGCTGGACGAATTTCAGCCGGAAGCCGCCGGCTTTTCCGTGCGCAACATTGACAATGTCGTCGCCCAGCGCACGTCGTGGCATCTGGATGAAGTCCGCGAAATGATCGCCACGGTCCGCGCGCACAGCCCGGCGCGCATCGTGCTCGGCGGCCCCGCGGTTTCGATTCTCGGCGCAACGGCGCTCGAACGGCTGGACGCCGATTTCGTGGTGGTGGGCGAAGGCGAAACGGCGTTTCCCCGGCTGCTGTCCGCACTCGCGGGCCGGGGCGATTTCGCGGGCATTGACGGGCTTTGCTTCCGCGCCGGCGGAAAAATAATTTCCATTCCGCCCGTGCGCCACGAGACGTTTGGCCGCTCCGGCATGGAGCAATGGATTCGCTGGCGGGCATACGAACGCGCCGGCGGGACGTGGGCGGTGCATACCAAACGCGGCTGCCCGCTGGAATGTCTCTACTGCAATTACCCGGTGATGGAAGGCCGCCGGCTGCGCTGCCGCGACGCGGCCGACGTGGTGGATGAAATTGAACATGTCCATCGCACGGTCGGCCCGCGCACGTTTGAGTTCACCGATTCGACCTTCAACGTGCCGGAAAGCCACGCGATCGGCATTTGTGAGGAAGTCATCCGCCGCAAGTTGCGCGTGAACCTTTCCGCCGCCGGCCTCAACCCGATGGCGGCGTCGGAAAAACTGTTCACGCTGATGCGACAGGCCGGGTTTTGTTCAATGAACATCACGCCCGACGCGGGCAGTGAAACCATGCTGCGCAGTTTGCGGAAAGGATTTAACGTAGAAACCGTCCGGCGCACGGCGGAACTGGCGCGCGCCTCGGGCATCCGTTGCACCTGGTTTTTCCTGCTCGGCGGCCCGGGCGAAACGCGCGCGACGGTCGAGGAAACCGTTTCGTTTGTGGAAGCGAATTTGAACTGGAAAAAATTCCTGACGATTTTCATGACCGGCATCCGGATTTTGCCGGGCACCGATCTGGCCCGGCGCGCGGTGGCGGAAAAATATCTCGCGGCGGACCACGATTTGTGCGAGCCGGTGTTTTACTTCGCGCCGGAGCTGGATGAGCAATGGGTGCTGGACCGCATCAGCCGGGCGATTGCCCGCTGTCCCACGATCGTTCACGGCGCGGAGCAAAAGGGCTCGCCCCTGACGCGGGCATTCGACTCGGCGCTCTACTGGCTTGGCGCCGCGCCGCCGTTTTACCGTTTCTTGCCGGATTTGCTGCGCTGTCCCCCGCTGCCGGCGTTGCGCGCGCGCCACACGGGCGTAAAGGCCGCAGTCCGCGCCGTTCGAGGGATGAGTGCGCAGAATTAGAACCGCGCTGGGATCTGCTGCCCGCAGGACAATTTTAATTTTGTCTTTCAAGGCGGCGGCCCCGGTTTCCAAGCTTGCCAACATCCGGCACATCACCGAAATTGTTGGTAGTGAATCAGGATACTTATGACGCGCTGGTGATCGGTTGCGGGCCAGGCGGCAGCAGCGCCGCCACGTTTCTGGCACGGGCGGGCAAACGCGTGCTGGTGCTGGAAAAGGAATTCTTCCCGCGTTTCCACATCGGTGAATCGCTCCTGCCCTGCAACATGACCATCTTCAATGAAATGGGCGTGCTGCCCGCCTTGAGGGCGGCGGGTTTCCCCCGGAAATTCGGCGCGCGATTCGAGCTGGGCAACGGCTCCATCGGCACCCGTTTTGTTTTCCGGGAGGGCAAATTCAATGGCGAACCGGAAGCCATTCAAGTCGAACGCGCGACGTTCGACCACGTCCTGCTCAAACACGCCCGCGCGTCGGGTGCCGACGTGCGCGAAGGCTGGACCGTCAACCGGTTTGATTCGGATACCGACGGTGTGAATTTGGAAGCGCGCGATCCCGGCGGTAAAATTCATCATTTTCGCGCGGCATTTTTGATTGATGCCAGCGGGCGCGGCAACCTGACCGGCAACCAGGAAAATTTGCGCGAGATGCATCCGCAATGGAAAAAACTCGCCGTCTTCGGCCATTTCGAAAATGTCGGACGCGATACCGGCGAGGCGAACACGGACACCGTCATCGTCCGCCTTGAAAACAAATGGTTCTGGATCATTCCGCTCTCCGCTGAAAAAACCAGCGTCGGCCTGGTCGTGAACAAGGACGAGTTCGCCCAGTCGGGCGGCTCCCCCGGGGAAATCTTCCAGCGTTGGATTGAAGCCAGTCCGCCCGTCAAGGAGCGCATGAAAAACGCGTGCCGCATCGGCGACCTGCAAACCACGACGGATTTCAGCTACTACAACCGCCGCTTCGTCGGGCATCGTCTGTTGCGCGTGGGTGACGCCGCCGGGTTCATGGATCCGATTTTCTCCGCCGGGGTTTTCCTCGCCATGTGGTCGGGAAAAATCGCGTCCGAGGTTGTCCAAAAATCGCTCGCGCAAGGCAAGCCCGACCGCCGGCTGTTTGCCAGTTATGAAACGCGCGTCCGCAAGGGCTTGAGGTTTTACTGGCACGTCGTGGAAAATTATTACACCACGCCGTTCATGGAATTGTTTTTGCAACCGCGCAACCACCATGACCTGCCCTCCGCCGTCAACGCCGTGCTGGCGGGCGAACTCGAAGGCGGCTGGAGCCTGCGCTGGCGGCTGAAATACTTTTTCCTGCTCGTCAAACTTCAGAAACGCTGGCCGCTCGTGCCGCGTATTTCCTTCGCGCCGCGCCGCGCCGGGGAATCCAAAAATTCCGAATGCGCCACGAAAACTTGAGCCGGCCAACCGAAACTGAAATGGTCTGCTTGAATTATTCCATTTTCATTTATTTCGCGCTGCTGCTGATTCTTGGCGCGGGCTGTCGCACGGCCAATCCGCTGCCGCCGGCCGACTTTTCCGCGCCCGGCTGGCGCGTCCAGCAGGGCCAGGCCGTCTGGAAACCTTCAGCCAGCCGCCCCGAACTCGCTGGCGATCTGTTGCTGGCGACGAATGTGAACGGAAATATGTTCATCCAATTTTCCAAAATGCCTTTCCCGCTGGCGGCCGCGCACATTTCCGGCGATCAGTGGCAAATTGAATTTGGCGCGGACAAATTCTCGTGGCAGGGACGCGGCACGCCGCCAGATCGTTTCGCCTGGTTTCAATTGCCCCGTGCGCTCCTTGGCCAAAAACTAACGGGCACCTGGCACTTTGGAAACGTGATGACAAATTCATGGCACCTGGAAAATCCGCGCACCGGCGAAACCTTGGAGGGCGAATTTTTCCCATGAAATGGTTCCGCTGGTGGTGGCTTCTGCTGCTCCTCCCGATCATCGCCGGGCTCGCGCGATTGCATTTTGATGTCGAGGTCCTCGACCTGCTGCCCGCGAATGTTCCCGCCGTTCAAGGACTGAAACTTTATCAGCAGCATTTTGCCAACGCGCGCGAACTTATCGTCACCGTCAAGGCGACGAACCGCGAAGCCGCTGAACAGGCCGCGAAATCCATCACCGAAAACTTGCAACGCGCGACGAACCTCGTCGCCGATGCCACCTGGCAGCCGCCCTGGCTCGAACATCCCGACCAGACCGCTGAACTCATCGCTTATCTCTGGCTCAACCAGCCGCCGGAAGCGTTTGCAGATCTTGCCGCGCAACTTTCGAAAACGAATCTTGCCAAAATCCTTGCCGCCACGCGCGAACAACTCGCCACCACGCTTTCGCCGAATGAAATCGCGCAGTTGAGTTACGATCCGTTCGGCCTCACACGACTGCCCGAAAGTGTCGCCGGGACCATTTCCGGTTTTGGGCAGGGACAGGAATTGTTCGTCTCCACCGATGGCACGTTCCGAATCATCTTCGTCAAGGCTCGCGGCGAATTGAACGGCTACCGCGAATGCACCGATTGGTTCAACGCCGTGAAACAAAGCGTCAGCGCCGCGTTGCCGACCGCGAATGAAATGGAAATCGGCTATACCGGCCGGCCGGCGTTCGTCGCGGAAATTTCCGGCAGCATGAAACACGACATCACGCTGTCCGTCGGCGGCACGTCAGTCATCATCGCGATTTTATTCTTGCTGGCCCACCGCCGCATCAAGCCGATGCTCTGGCTGCTGGCGTTGCTGGCGTTGATTCTGGCCGCGACGCTTGCGCTCGGCGGGTTGGTTTTCGGCGCGATCAATGTCATCAGCATGGGCTTCGCGGCGATTCTGCTCGGACTCGCGGTGGACTACGCCGTCGTGCATTATCAGGAGGCGCTGACGCATCCAAATTTGACGATTCCCGAAGTGCGCCGCACCATCGCGCCCGCGATTTTTTGGGCGGCGGTCACCACCATTTCCGCGTTTCTCGTTTTGAATTTCGGCGGACTGCCCGGTCTTGCCCAACTCGGCTCACTTGTCGGCATTGGCGTCGCGCTCTCGGCCTGCGTGATGATTTTTGCGTTTCTACCGCCGCTCTTTCCAGGCCGGATGCAGCCGCAACCTGGTAGGGACGCGCTGCCGCGCGTCCAAGCCAACCGGCAGGTCGGCCCTGCCGAAAATGGTGGAAACAGACGCGCAAAAATTGTCTTCTCGGTCACGGCAATTTTAATTTTGTCCTGCGCCACAATTCTGTTTTCCGGCCTGCCCAAAATGGACGCGAGCGCGAACGCCCTGCGACCGCGCGACAGCCAGGCTTACGCAACGCTCGACGCGATCAAAATCAACCTCGGCCAAAAACGCGAACCGCTCTGGCTGGTCATTTCCGGTCGCGATGAAAGTGAGGTCGCCAAAAAACTCGACGCCGTTTTGCCGGCGCTCAACGCCGCAGTTTCCAATCAAACTCTCTCCGGCTTCACGCTGCCCAACGCGCTTTGGCCGCGACCCGAATTTCAAGCGGCCAATCGTGCGACCGCGCAACAGCTTGTCGCCGAAGGCGAGACGCTGCGGACAGCCGCCTTGACCAATGGCTTTTCCGAGGATGCTCTGGGTCTGGCCAGGGGCATTTTGGAAACCTGGCGGCGCGCCGCCGCGACCACGAATGTTTTCTGGCCGGCGAATCCCCTTTGCACCTGGATTTTTGAAAAACTGGCGGCGCGCGAACCGCAACACTTTTTCGCCGTCGGCTTCCTGTATCCCGCGACGAACGCGACGGCGGCTTCATTCGCACAGCTCGATTCACAATTGCCGCGCGACGGCGTCTGGCTTTCCGGCTGGGAATTGCTCGGTGGAACCGTTCTGGCCGCCGTAAAAAGCAATCTCTGGAAATTGCTGCTGCCGATGGCCGGCCTCATTTTGCTTTCGCTCTGGCTGGCGTTCCGGCGGTTCACCGAGGTTTTTTTCAGCCTCGGCATTTTGCTGTTGAGCGGATTTTGCCTGCTCGCCGTGATGAAACTCTGCGGCTGGCAGTGGAATCTGCTCAACCTCATGGCCCTGCCGCTAATTTTGGGGACGGGCGTGGACTACAGCATTTTCATGCAGCTCACACTGCGCCGCTGTCACGGCGATCTGCAACTGGCGCATCGCTCGGTCGGCCGGGCGCTGCTGCTCTGCGGTGGCACGGCGATTGCCGGTTTCGGCTCGCTCGGCCTGTCGAGCAACGCCGGAATGTCGAGCCTTGGCCAGGTCTGCGCCGTCGGCATCGGGGGCAACATGTTGATCTCGGTTTTTCTGCTGCCCGTTTGGTGGCGCGTTTTTAGTCCAAAGTCCAAAGTCCAAAGTCCAAAGCTTCGCGTTTCGACGCCTTCCTCGCTTTACGGCGCGCGCCTCTGGCAGACCGGCCTGGCGTTGACCCGGTTGCTGCCGAAATTCTTTCTTGTCGCGCTCGCAAAATGTTCCGCCGCGATCTATTGGCGACTGGCCGCGCGCCGTCGTGAAATTGTGATCCAAAATCTGCTGCCCGTTTTGAATGACCGCCGGCTGGCCGCGCGGGCCGCGCGCGAATTGTTCGCGGAATTCACGCGCAAGCTTGCCGACCTGTGGCGTTACGAAAGCGGCGGGGCATTTGACCGGTGGCCGGGCGACTGGAACGGCTGGGAACATTTCACCACCGCCCACGCGCGCGGCAAGGGCGTGCTGCTCGTGACGCCGCACCTTGGTAATTGGGAATTCGGCGGGGAATTTCTCGTCGAGCACGGCCACAAGCTGCTCGTGCTGACGCAGCCCGAACCCGATCCGCGCCTGACCGAATTGCGCCAGCGGTCCCGCACGCGCCGCGGCATTGAAACCCTGGTCGTCGGCCAGGATGCGTTCGCATTTGTTGAAATCATCAGGCGATTGCAGGAAGGCGCGACCGTCGCGCTGCTCGTGGACCGCCCGCCCGCGCCGACAGCGGTGAGCGTCGAACTGTTCGGCAAACCATTCTCCGCCTCCATTGCCGCCGCCGAACTGGCGCGCGCTTCCGGTTGCGCGATTGTTCCCGCGTATATTGTGCGCCAGCGCGACGGATATCTCGCGCATATTTTGCCGGAAATCACCTATGACCGCGCGGCGATCGGCAACCGCGCGGCCCGCATCCGGTTGACGCAGGAAATCCTGCGTGCGTTCGAGCCGGCCATCCGGCAGCATCTCACGCAATGGTTTCACTTCGTCCCGATCTGGCCGGACGAAAAACCGGAATGAACACGCTCCGACAACTTTTTTTTGCGCTCGGGATTGTTTTCGCGTCGCAAAATGTCCGCGCCGACGAGACCAATTCCGTTTTGGATGCGTGGTTCGCCGCGCAAAAAAATATTCATGCCTGGTCCGCGGATTTTGTCCAGACCCGCGCGCTGAAAACGCTGACCCAGCCGCTCATCACGAGCGGCCACATTTCCTTTGCGGCGCCAAATGACTTCCGCTGGGAGCTTGGCCAGCCGGCGCAAACCATCGCGCTGCGGCACGGCGATGAGATGTTCGTGATTTATCCGCGATTGAAACGCGCGGAGCGTTATCCGCTTGGCACCGGCGCGCCGGCGGACTGGCGCGACACGATGGCGCTTTTGCAGGCTGGTTTTCCGCATGACCGGAAGGAATTCGAGGCGCAGTTTCAAATCCTGTCGCTGTCAGAAACCAACGGCGCGTGGCAACTCGCGCTCCAGCCAAAAAGCGTCTTTGCGCGGCGGATGATGCCGGAACTGCGCATCGGCCTGGCGACGAATGATTTTTCGCTGGCCACCACCGAACTGGTTTTTGTGGACGGCTCGCGGATGCGGAATGATTTCACCAACGCCGTCCTGAATCCGCCGCTGGACGAAAAATTGTTCGAGTGGAGCCCGCCCGCCGATTTCAAAGTCACCAACCCGTTTGACCAATGAATTCCGCCGATGATTTACAACACGCACTGAATCTTCTGCCGCACGGTGGGGAATTCCGGTTCGTTGACCGGCTGGTAAATTTGACACCGGGCCAAAGCGCCGAAGGCGAATACAAGGTTCGCGGCAATGAATCGTTTCTGCGCGGCCACTTTCCCGGCGAACCGATTTTTCCCGGTGTGCTGCTTGTCGAGGCGGCGGCGCAGCTCGCGGGGGTTGTCGCGCAAAGCGACCCCAAAATCCCGCCGCAGAAAAATTTGAAACTCGCCGCGCTGCGAAATGTGAAAATACTTGGCACCGCCAAACCCGGCGAAATCATCCAACTCGAAGCCCGCGTCACTGGACGGCTCGGCAATCTGGTTCAGGCGCAGGCAACGGCACACGTCGCGGGCGAAATGGTTCTGAAGGCGGAATTGACTTTGAGCGGCGAAACATAATTTCATTTCATAAAAAGAAGGTTCAGGTGCGCGTCTCGGCCATGAACCGTCGCCGCCATTCCGCCCGGGAAATTTTTCCGCGCGCGTTTGTCGAAAGAGAATCAGCAAAATGCCATTCCCGCGGCACCTGCCAAGCGGGCAATCTTTCCAGAAGAAATTGTTTCAACTCATTTTGTTTTGCGTTCGAAACGACAACGGCGACAACCAATTCCGTCCGTTCCGCATCGCGGCTCGGCGCGCCAAAAACCAGGCACTCGCGGACTTGCGGGTGGGCGAGTAACGCGCGCTCGACGGCTTCCGGCGACACTTTGCGTCCGGCGATGTTGATCTGGTCGCCCAGCCGTCCGCGCAGACAAACCCGGCCGTCCTTCAATTGCGCCAGGTCGCTCGTCTGAAAAATTCCGCCGCCAAGCGAGTCCAATTTATCCGGCCAATAGGTTTCGCCAACCGCGCGGCTGCGGACCACCAGACAGCCATGATCGTTGAGCGACAAATTTACATTCTGCATCGGCGTTCCGACAAACGCAGCCTCCGTTCGCGGCGTTTCACTCGCGTCAAAGGCAATTCCGCCGCATTCGGACGAGCCGTAAAAATTATGGATTTTGAGTCCACGAGATTTGAAAATGGCCTGCTCCAAATCCACCGACAATGGCGCGCCGGCGGAAATCGCGACTCGCACACCGGGCGGAATCGCGTCCGCCTCGCACCACGCGCGCCACATCGCCGGCACGGCGGCGAGCGTGACGGCCGGTTCGTTTTCCGCCGCGCGGCGGATGATTTCCGGCAGCGGCACGGGCGCAAGAATCAGCGGGATGCCGTGCAGCAGCAATGGCAGCACCAGATTGGAAAAGCCATACGAGTGCGCCATCGAAATGACGCCGAGGTTTGGCCAGTCCGCGCGCAAACCCATCGCGGCGACAATGTTTTCCGCGTCGGCCATGAGTTGTCCGGCGGTGAAGGCGACGAGCCGCGCCGCGCCCGTCGTGGCGGAAGTGGATTTGAAATGAACGCAGTTTTTCGGCGGACGGGAAACTTCCGGCGGCGATTGCCCGGTTTCGAGCGGGCAGACAACTTGGTTTTCCCGCCACGCGGCCAGCAGGTTGAAAATAAATTCCGGCGAATGGCCCCGGGGAAAAGCGAGGCCGCCGCCGCTGGCCGGGCCGGAGGCCGGCGCACTTTTCCAACTTTCACCCGCGGCCAACAGTTCCGCAAACGTCCAGCGTTGTCCGGAATCAAAATCGCGCAGCGCGATTGCGTCGCGCCGTTTTCCGGCAATTTCCCGCCAGCGTTCGTAAAGCATTGTCAGTTTGTTAACGCACGACTAACTTCCGGGGCAAGCGAATTGATGACCTTTGCCAAAATAACACCGGATGAAGCCGGCGGGCGGCGATTTGAATTTGCCCGCGACACGTTCGCCTTCGCCAACGAATTGTTGTGGGAATATCAATTCGATTCCGCGTCCGGCAAAACCGCCTTCCGCCGGCGGGAACCGAAGCCGGCCTACGCGCACCGCTGTTTTGTCCTGGTGCGCGCGGCGCGGCAATTTCTTTATCACGCCCGGTTTGATGCCGGCCAAAAAGTGGCCGGTGAGGAAACCTGCCGGCATTTGATTCGCGAAGTTGTTTCGCGCAGCCCGCGGACGCCGTGTCCGGAGGAAAGGCAAATCATCATTCCCGGATATGCCGGCCTGCGCGAATTTAGCGGCGTCCATGAAAAATTATTGAAGGCGGAATGCGGCGGCGCGTGGCGTTCGTATTTTTTGCGGAGCCATTGGCGGATGGTCTTTCCAATTGCGCGCGCCCACCAGACGCGCACGGCCGCGCGGCTCGTCACGGCGCTGGAAAAAAACATTTCACCCATCATCCATCTGGTGAAATTCCCGTCGCTGACGATCAACCACGGCATGGTTTTGTTCGACGCGGTTGCAACCCGGAACGGCGTGGAGTTTTCCGCCTACGATCCCAACAGCCCTTGGCAGCCCGTAAAATTGACTTTTGACCGGGCGGGGAAAACGTTTTCACTGCCGCCGAACCGTTATTGGCCCGGTGGCGAATTGAATGTCATTGAGATTTACCGGAACTGGTTGATGTAGCCGGGCGCGGCCGCCAAAACAACGGGCCGATGAAAATGAGGCCGCAGATGTCCACGCCGCAGATGAAGCCGATTTTGTAGATGCGCCCGGAATTATTTGTGTCGTAAATTGGCACATCACGGCCGATAACGAGGCTGGGCAGCGAGAGCGGCATCATGGCCCCATGCAGCAGGCCAAAACTGAAGCCGGCGGTGCGGTTTTGAGGAAACGCCCACGGCGATGCCCAGCCGTAAAACCAGCCGAAGGCCACCGTGACGATGGCCAGGGTCACCGCTTTGCGGAACAGCAGTTTGGTGCGGGAGCGCGGTTTCGCGACCGGGGCTTGTGTTGCATCCATGTTTAATTTATTCGAAAGCATGTTTTTTAATCAGCGTTCCGCGCAAGCAGAATATTTTGACGCGCCGGGTCTTTCCGAGGCTGAACGCGCCGCGGGGTTCAGTGAATTGGACCGCATCAATGACCTGTTCCGCTTCAGCCATCCGTTCGCCAGCCGCCTGCCTTCGTGGCTGGGCAAAAAATGTTGTGAACGATTGGAAATTCTCGACGTGGGCGCGGGCACCGGCCTGCTCGCGGAAAAATTGTCGGCTTGGGCGCGGAAACGCGGCTGGGACTGGCGCTTCACCAATCTCGATGCCCATCCCGTCAATTTGAAACCCGGCAACACGGCAAAAACCATCACGGGTTCGGCGCTGCAACTGCCGTTTGCCGACGGCAGCTTCGATCTCGTTGTCGCCTCGCAAATGACACATCACCTGACCGATGAGCAGGTCGTCCGGCATTGGCGCGAGGCCTGGCGCGTGACGCGCGACGCGATGGTCATCTGCGACCTGCATCGCAACGGCGGCCTTTACGCGATGCTCTGGCTCTCCCTGCGGCTGATCCGCACCAGCCGCGCCTTGCGCGAAGACGCGTTGATTTCGGTGAAACGCGGATTTCGCCGGCGCGAATGGCGCGAACTGGCCGCGCGCGCGGAAATTCCCGATGCCACGGTGTGGCTGTATTACGGGACGCGAATCGTGTTGCAGGCGCGGAAACAAACACCTTGAGCCAGCCGCCAGCGCAGCCAGCGCCAGGTGTCGGCCAGCGGATTTATTTTGCTCGCGGAATTTTCGTAAATCGTCCGGACGGGAACAAACTCAACCTTTTCCCCGGCGGCAAAAAAAGCGACGAGCATGGCGGACTCGATCTCAAAGCGGTTGGCGTGGAAAGGCAAAGTGATGAGGGTTTCCAGATGCGCCAGCCGGAAGCCGCATTGCGAATCCGGCAGCCTGACGCCGGTCATTTTTGAAATGCGCCGCGACATCCAGCGGTTCACGCCACGCCGCAGCAGCGGCATCGCGCCGGAATTTTCCATGCGGTTGCCGACGACCAGTGTGCTCCCGGTTTTTTCGGCGCATTCAAAAAAATTCGGAATGTCATCCGCCGCGTGCTGGCCGTCGCCATCCAGCAGGAGAACCCAGGTGAAGCCGAGTGTGCGCGCGCGTCGCCAGCCTTTTTGCAATGCCGAGCCTTTGCCGGAATTGTTCGGGAGGCGGATGATTTCCGCGCCGGCGCGTTTTGCCTGTTCCGAAGTCGCATCCGTCGAACCGTCATCCACGACGATAATTTTGGACAGATGTTTTTCAACCGCGGTTACAACTTTTCCGGCGTGCGCCGCTTCATTGAAACAGGGAATGACGGCGGCGCAATCGTGGTTCCAATTCATGCGCGAAAATCAATCCACGCTGTTGGGGTGCAGGTCGGTCTGGATGACCGAGCCGTCGGCGCTGGAAATAATGACGATGCCGATGTCCGCGTCGTCAGTGGGGGCTTTCAACTTGGCGGCCCAGAGCTTGACGCGCCATTGCGGGCCGTTGTCGCCGTGTTCGAGCCAGAGTTGCGTGGCCTTGAGCGTGAGGTTTTTCAGGAGCGGCTGCGCGGTGGCGATCTTGATGGCCTTGTCGGAATCAATTTTCAGTTTGGTGGCATCCAGCGGTTGTTTCTCGTCGGTAAATCTTTCCAGAACGCGTCCGGGATGCGACACATCCAGTTTTTTCCCCGCGCCAAATTTCACCTCGACGGCCTTGAACGTCGCGTCCGGGTCGTAATAAACCACATACCAGATGACCGGCGTAAGGCTGGCGACGGATTTTTCGGAGCGTATCTGCACGACCTTGTCCTTCGACTGCACACCAACATAGGGGTCGCCCAATTTGATCAATTCCAAAGCCGTCGGGTCGGCCGCCAGGGCAGCCCGCGTGGCGACCAAGGTCGCGGCGGCGGCGGCAAGCAGCGTTCGTGTAAAACCTTGTTTAATCTTCATGATGATAAATATATTGAACCGCTCGCGGCTGGCAATGTCCAAAACCTTTTTCCGGGCTGATGACGATATCGCGTGCCAACACGTTAAGCCGATTTTAAGCCACCCTTGCGTCCGCGGGTATCAGGTGTTCACCCCATGTTGCATCAGGACGGCACGCGCATTATCATGGGCTGGTGGCAAGTCACGGACATTTTCCCGCCGGTTTTGATCCCGCCTTGAACGGCGCGGCGCAAGCCGCCCTGCACGAACGCGCCGCCGCCGCGACCCGGCAATACTTCGGTGAAAAAGTTTTTGTGCGCGCCGTCGTCGAGGTCTCGAATTTCTGCCGCGAGAACTGCGCCTACTGCGGCATGCGCCGCGACAACCGCACCCTTGCCCGTTACCGCGCGCAGCATGAACAAATCGCCGAACTGCTCATCGAACAGCGCCCGGCCAGCGTAACGGACGTGAACATCCAGTCCGGCGAGGACCCGGTGGCCGTGCGCGAAGTCGTGCTGCCGCTCATCGAAACGTTGCGGCGCGAAACCCCGCTGGGCATCAGCGTCTGCCTTGGCACACTGACGCCGGAGATTTACGACGAATTGCAAAGCGCCGGCGCGAGCATTTTCATCATGAAATTCGAGTGCGGCGACGCGGCGCAATACGAACAATTGGAAGCGCCCGGCACGCTGGCCGAACGGCTGCGGCACATCCAAACACTCGCGAAAAATGGCTGGAATGTCAGCTCCGGTTTCATCGTTGGTTTGCCGGGGCAAACGCCGCGCGACCTGGTGAAGAATCTGGAACTGGCGCGCGCGCTGCCGCTGCGCGGTTGCAGCGTCAGCCCTTTCATTCCCGGCGAAGACACGCCACTGGCCGGAAATCCGACGGCGAACGCCGATTGGACCTTCAATTGCGTGAGCGCGCTGCGGTTGATGCGGCCTGACTGGGTGATTCCCGCCGTCAGCGCGTTCAATCTGGCCGCGCCGGATGGCTATCGTCGCGGCCTGCGCGCCGGGGCAAATCTGGTGACAATCAATCTGACACCCGGCGACTTGCGCGGCGATTACGTCATCTACAAACGCGACCGTTTCATCATGACCGAAGAGCGCGTGCTGGATGCGATTTCCGCCGAAGGACTCGCGCCCTCAAAAATCGGGCTGGCGGATTTTTATCGAAGCCGGAACGTGAACACCTCCCCAAAAGCTTCCGTAATCGCAGTCCAAATGTAAGGCGCGCGTGCTGTTTCCCCCGCCAAAAATTTCCGGTTCCGCAAATGCGAATCGCGTCGTTGTCACCGGGGCGGGCATTTTCACGGCGCTTGGCTCCGGCTGGAAAACCAACGCCGATGGTTTTCGCGCCGGACGGACGGCGTTCCGCGCGGTGACGTTGTTCGACGTTTCGCGGCAACGCTCAAAAATCGCGGCGGAAGCGGATTTGCCGGCGGAACTTCCGGCCCTAAAGTTATCACGCAATAACATCCGCCGTTTGAACCGCGCATCCAAAATGCTGTTGCACGCCGCGCACGAAGCCTGGTCGCAGGCGGGCTGGAGCGCGGAGGAAAATCTGCCGGTGGTGCTCGGCACCACCAGCGGCGAAATGTCCCTGGGCGAAAATTATTTGCAGCAAGCCGTCCGATTTCCGCGCGCCAAAAACCGGCAGCCGACGCGCGTCGTGCATTATCAAATCCAGCGGCAGGGAATTGATTTGTGCAACGCCTTCGATTTTCATGGCCCCGTCACGATTATTTCCAATGCCTGCGCTTCGGGCGCAAATGCCATCGGCCACGCGTTTGAGCTGGTGCGCAGCGGTCGCGCCGGAAAAGTTTTGGCCGGCGGTTACGATGCTCTCTGCCAGTTGACGTTCGCCGGATTTGATTCGCTCCAGGCACTCTCGCCGACGGCGTGCCGTCCGTTCGACGCCACGCGCGACGGTCTGACGCTCGGCGAAGGCGCGGCAATTTTGACACTGGAAACATTTGAACACGCCGGAAAACGCAACGCGGAAATTCTGGGCGAAATCACCGGCTATGGCACGGCCACCGACACGCATCATCTCACGCAACCGCATCCCGAAGGCAACGCCGCGCTGGCCGCGATGACGGCCGCCTGCGCCAGCGCGAAAATTACCCCGGAAATGATCGGTTACATCAACGCGCACGGCACAGCCACGCCGCAAAACGACGCGACCGAGACGGCGGCCATCAACCGTTGGGCGGGCGCCCACGCAAAAATGTTGCCGGTCAGTTCGACCAAATCCAGCATCGGCCACCTGCTCGGCGGGGCCGGCGCGGCGGAAGCGGTCGTTTGCTTGATGGCGCTGCGCGGCCAATGGCTGCCGCCGCAAACCACATTGAATGAAATTGATCCCGCCTGCCGTTTTCAAATAGTGCGTGAACCGGTGGACACAAGAATTGAAATGGCGCTTTCAAATTCATTTGGTTTCGGTGGTGCAAACGCGTCGCTCATTTTCCGGAGGTGGGCATGAGCCGGGTATTCATTGACGGACTCGGCGCCGTTTCACCCGCCGGCTGGGGGATTGCGGCTTTGCGCGACTCCCTGGAAAATCATGTGCCGTTGCCCGTTTGCCCGCTGGCACGGCCGGGCTGGGAAAAACCGCTGTTCGTCCGCCCGGTTCCGCCACCTCCCGCGCGGCCGGCATTTTTCGCGCATCCGCGATTGCGCCGGGCCAATGCGATCACTCAATTCACCATCGCCGCCGCGCTCGAAGCGCTGGGGGAAATGGTTTCCCGGGTGCAAAGCGGCACTGCGCGGCTGGGCATCATCGTGTGCGTGATGGCCGGCAGTGTGAATTATTCGCGCCGGTTTTATGAGGAGGTTATAAAGGACCCGGCGACGGCCAGTCCGTTGATTTTTCCGGAGACCGTTTTCAACGCATCGGCCAGCCATCTGGCCGCCTTTCTCGGCTCGAATTCCATGGGCTACACGCTCGTCGGCGACGACGGGACTTTTTTGCAGGGTCTCGCGCTCGCCGCCCAGTGGCTCGCGGACGACACAGTGGACGCTTGCCTGGTGATCGGCGCGGAGGAAACCGACTGGCTCGTGGCTGACGCCATAAGGTTGTTTCATCCCAACGTGGTTCATAGCGCGGGTGCGGGCGCAATTTTATTGAAGAAGAATTCCGGCGCCATCGCCGAACTGGCTGCCGTCACCGATTCGTTTCCGTTCACGCAATTTCAAACCCGGGCCGCCGCGGCGCGCCGGATGCGGGCCCAGCTTCCGCCGGACGCGAAGAGTGAATTGCTCTGCACCAGCACGCAACAACTGCCGCGCCTCGACGCGGCCGAGAGCCAGGCGTGGCGCGATTGGCCGGGCGTCCGGGTGTCACCACGCGCAATTCTGGGAGAGGCATTTCAGGCGGCCACCGCGTGGCAGTGCGTTACCGCGTGCGACGGGATCCGGCACAATAAATTTGCCGGCGCGAATGTCAGCGTGGTTGGCGCCAATCAACAGGCGATTGGGGCGCGATTTCTAAAACCGGTTTTTTAAGGCAACACATGAAGAACAGGCGGGTTATTTTGATCACGGGCGCGAACGGCGCGTTGGGCCGCGCGACGGCGCAGGCGTTCCTGGACGAGTCACCGGGAAATTTTGTCTGGCTCGGCGTGAACCGCCGGCGCGAACACGCGGAAGTGCTGGCGGCGAAAAATCCAGGCAGTTGCCGGATCATTTCCCTGGATGTGACCAAACCGGATGCCTGGAAATCGGCGGTCGCGGAAATGGTGGCCGCGCATGAGCGGCTCGACGTTTTGGTCAACAACGCGGGGATCCACGACGATGTGCTTTTGGCGCAAATGAAATGGGAATCGTGGCACGAGGTGCTGGCCGTGAATTTGGAGGGGGTTTTTCACGGTTGCCAGGCGGTCATGCCGGTGATGATTGCGCAGCGGAGCGGGCGCATCATCAACCTCGCGTCGGTGAGCGCGCTGCTGGCGCCGCCGGGGCAGACGAATTACGCGGCGGCCAAGGCGGGCGTGGTGGCGCTGACGCAATCACTGGCCAAGGAAGTCGCGCGCATCGGCATCACGGTCAACGCGATTTGCCCGGGCTATCTGGACACGGAAGCGCTCGCCGGCCTGGACGACGACGCGAGGAAAAGGGCGCTGGCGCAAATTCCGATGCGGCGTTTCGGCCGGCCGGAGGAGGTGGCGGCGGCCATCCGATTTCTGGCTTGCGCCGGGGCCGGTTACATCACAGGCTCCGCGCTCAAAATTGACGGCGGGATCATTTGATTTTTATTTTGCATGAACAAGCCAACGGAACTCAAAGGGCAGATCAAACGGATGCTGGTGGAAAATCTCATGCTTCAAATCAGCGCGGAAGAAATCGGCGATGACCAGCCGCTGTTTGGACCGGGTGGCCTGGGATTGGATTCGGTGGACGCGCTGCAACTCGTCGTCGCGCTGGAAATTAATTACCGCCTGAAACTTGCCGACGTGGAAGCCGCCCGGAAAATAATGCAAACCGTCAGCACCATCGCCGCGGCAATTCAAGAACACCAGTCTCCGCCCAAATAAACCCCGGGTTGCCCGTTTGCCGTGGCGGTTGACGGCGCGCTGGCTTTCTTGCAAAAAAAACGGCGCCGGTTCATGGAGTTGTTGCGGCTTGCGTGGCCAGGCCGACCTTGGTGATGTCCAACTGCTGAAGCACGTCCAGCACGTTGACCATGTTCTGGTAATCCACGTCATCCGCGCCCTTGACGACGACGCTCAAATCTGAATTGTCGGATTTGAGCTGTTGCAACTTGTCTTTGAGCGCGGCGACGGTGACCATTTCATCGTTCAAGTAGGTCTGCCCCTTCGCGTCCACGGCGATGTTGGTGATTTTGGGTTTGTCCGTTGGTGGCGGCGGCGTGCCGGACGGCAAATTCATTTCCAGGTTGTTCATCATCTGCGGCGTGGTGATGATGAAAATGACGAGCAGCACGAACACCAGGTCGAGCAGCGGCGTGATGTTCAATTCGGTGAGCGAACTGTGGTGTGAGCGGGATGTTTTTTTCAGGCTCATGGCAGCACGGGTTCGGTGGCCTCCTGAACGACATCGAATTTGATGGTGACGCTCGGGGGAAAATTCGTGGGCGGCGCGGTGGCCATTCGGGTCATGGCGGCGATGGCCGCGCGCACCGAGTCATCCCATTTGGCATTTCCCGAATTTTTCTCCCAGACCGGATTGCTGACCTGTCCGTCGCGGCCCACCGCGACTTGCACTTCGGCGACGTAGTTCTCGTCGTCCATGTTGTCCGGCCGGTCCCATTTCGAGAGAAAAGCGTCCCGGAGCGCGTCCTGGTAAATTTCCACCGGATCGGAGCTGCTGATGACCGCCCTGCCGCCTTCAAATACAAACGACGGCAGTTCGGCGGCGGGCGGCGCGACGGTTGGCGGGGCAACCGATGGCGGCGCCTTGACCGTCTCGACCGGCTTGGGCGTTTCAACCGGTTTCGGAGTTTCGACGACCTTCGGCGGTTCTTCCTTGGGCTTGTCCGGTTCCTTCGGCTTTTCCGGCGGTTTGGGTTTCACCAGTGTGACGGCAAGATTTTGCGCTGTTTTGCCTATCCAGCCCTGGCGCGCGGCAAAATAAATCATCACCAGCGCGAGCGCCGTGTGAAAGGCGAATGAAATGAAAAAATTCACCCTCGACGAGTTGCGCTTTTTGCGGGCCTGTGTTTGCGGCAGCATGGATTACATCTTGTCCAGGGTTTCGGTGGCCAGATTCACCTTGGGCAC
>Ga0182030_10009536_pt1 | contig 19859 bp, 23 predicted proteins | sample 812S3MmetaG_FD_121299 | JGI IMG/M metagenome (GOLD analysis project Ga0182030, IMG submission 121299) | Permafrost microbial communities from Stordalen Mire, Sweden - 812S3M metaG (Illumina Assembly) | ecosystem: Environmental > Terrestrial > Soil > Wetlands > Permafrost | place: Sweden... | reverse complement strand
CCCAGGGTACTCCCTCAATGAAGCGCTTAAAACATGTGGCATCGTCACGACAAATAAAGAACCTAAGACCACCGTTGTAGATAACCAACGCGTCGGAACAGGGGATACGGATCAGCGAAGAAAAGTCGTGGTCGTGAAGATGGCATTCGAAGAAGGGACATGTAAGGAAGGAAATTGTTTCACTTGCAGTGAAGGTAAGCTTAGGGAACATTTGCGTGAAAATGGATTCAAAGCGGAAGTACTTGATGAGTGCTTTTTCACGAAGAATAATAAGGGAGGGAAGGTGCCGTATTCAAAGGAAACTTCCAATAAGAAGGCTGCATCTAAAAAGAAGGCTGATAAGCATGCGCAACCTGATGATATGGATGAGGGGGAAATAGCGGAGAAGGGGGAGATACTTAGCAACGCATTCGAATCGGTGCAGTCATCTGATTCGGAGTCCGAATAAGATGAGCTAGGACTTGTGTTCAACTAAGTCTTCAGCATTATGCGATTGTATTTTATTATTTGCAATTAACTTTGGTTTATATGTTAGATGATGAGAAGATGAAAACATTTGATGATGAAATGAGAGAGTGTTTGTAGTATCCCTCTGAATCATGCACCAGGCTAAGCTCTCCGTAAGCATTAATATATCTGCAAAATGGATTTCCCTTCTTTGATCGCCCTTGATACACCAAGTCTCAAGTAGTTGGAGAAACATACATCTATAAATGGAACAGAAAACCGGAATTCAAGACCCCAAATTCCATTATTATCTACGAGGACAATTATCCTAGTTACATAACGGTTCTGATGTGGTTGATTATTCTGGTAGTGGAGCGAGACTAATCGCAATTGCATCCAAGGCTTTCCTGGTGTTTGATAATGCAAGCCGTAGACCAAATGGCAGTTTTAGTCTAATTTGGAGCGTGAATTTCCGGCAAGCACTGCACTGAGGATTACTTTATTCAAGCTGATTCTGCTTAGATCACTGGTAGCTATTGGGGCCGGTATATTGATCTTTTCACTCGCCATTGATCCATTCGTGTAACAACTGATTGGGACTAGGGTGCGCCATGTAGGCGGTAAATCTTATTCCGCCCTTTCTTTAGTAAAATTTCGGGAGCCGAGCACTCGTTGAGGTCTCCTGAACGAATTGAGATGAAGATAATATGCAACAAAACTATGAATCAATCTCTCTCACGCTAGCCAAATTTCAGGTTCTAAATCATTTGCAGCGCAGACTATTTAATATTACTTTGTGTAACAATATGGCTCTTGCCCACCATCCGACTTCACAGTCTGACTCAATACGAGGACGCGTTTCTTCCACCATCACCATAGAAGGATCCAAAAGACTTTCAAACTTAAACAAGCATCCTTCAATTGGTTTCATCAGTGATTCAATTCCCATGGGCGTACCAATATTCTGCTTGGATTTGACGGCAGTGCCTGATTTGATAGGGATGACCGGTAAACATGACAACATTATCATCAGAACAACCATTTTCACATCGGAATCCTGATATGACCAGTTTCCAATCCTGTTTTTTAGACCTGAGCCATCACTACTCTACCCTGATGAATTTATGTGTGTAATGTTACTTTTCATTTCATTCTAACACAAGCACGGAACGGCCAGCCGAACTTCCATTACTTGCTCATTCCCGAGGAATCTTAGACGAACGTCGAGCCTTTCTCTGCACCGCTTCCGACATAGCTGTATATCCATCCCGCACATTCTCCCAGACGCGCCGCCGTCTCCCTTTCTTTGGAAGACCTCGATCATTTTCCCACCCTAGATACTCGCCATTCAAGACGTACTCCCCTTTATCCAATGCCGGACTTGGTTCTCTGCGACTTGTTGAATTGATCACTTCTGCAGCCAATTTGGAAGCCGATGCAGTCGTAAATGGCTCGATGTGGACTTGGACTTCGGAGAATGTGTCTTCATCATTAAAACTATGCGGTGCTTCTTGGATCTGGGGCGCTGTCAGAAGAGCCTGTCGTTGACGTTCTGAGAAACGTGTTGTGTAGCGTCTTTCAGAGGGGTCGATAAGTGCGTGACCCAAGGACTCTGCTCTCTTAGGAAGAGAATCATCAATGGGTTCAAGGGTAATTTGGGAAAGCTCGGTATCTTCCTGGATAACAGGGAAGGCCTCCTCGTTTGGTTGATATCGCTCGTGCTCCGTTTTGGGGCCGGCGTCACTTTCTTCTTCAGCACTAGGAGCCTTTTGATCTGGCTTTGGCAGCCCAGATTCCACTTCGTACGAAGCAGTATCCCCCTCAATGATCGGGATGCCATCTTGATCTGATTTGGAAAGCTCGGGAATAGTGCCAGGAGTAGCATTATCTCCTTCAGTAGTAGAGACTATATCCTCATTCATGAGAGCCAACTCAGATGAAAGTTTGGTTGCCACTATACCTCCTTTAAAGACAAGGTAATCATCTTTCTCACATGTCTGGGATGGTTCAGGAGTAGCTTTGAACATTAGGTCGTCTTCTTTCTCTTCGTTTTCGGTCTGCACCGGGGTTGCCAGGGTGTTTTCGACTGGAGAGGTATGCTCTTCAGGAATAGTATGGATTGGGCTTTCAGGGATTTGTGATGGCTCAGGCGTAACCTCAGGCGTCTTGAGGCCTTCTGCATACTGATTACAAGTTTTGGTGGGCGTTTTTGGTGGTTTAGATATGTTTCCCCCGATTGCCTCGGGAGCCTTTTTATCTTCGGTTCGAAGTGGTTCAAGCGTAACTTCGCTCGTCGCTGGAGCTCCATCCAAGGAGTGAAAATCTCCGTCGATAGCTGCTCTCGGTGGCTCATGTGTACCACTGACTGTTGTACTCCCTTCGACGAGAACGGGAATAGCCGTCTCACTTTGAGATGATTCAGGAGTGCCCTCTGGTGTCAGGAGACCTTCAAATTTTCGAGCATTCATCTTCAGGGGTGTTTTCGTTGGTTCGGAAACGCTTTGAGTTTCTTCAGTATCTGTCGCAAGATCATCCTTCGATGATGCTGTAGGTTTTTCGAACGCACTTCCTCCCATCAATTCTTCGGGGTTTTCAATACTCCTAACCGATACATCTATATTATTAGTAGTCCTTCCTGTTTTTTCACTTTCATCCTTGATTTGTGCCTTCTCTTGATCTGATGTGGAGCGGCTCCAGACCGTGGAAGATAGCTGTGGCGCTCTCGCAAGAAGCGAGACTTTTGACCATGTATCAAATTCAAAAGTTCTTGGAGCAACCTTATTGTTAGATCCGAACTCAAATATGGGGAGATTATCAAGTGAAGCTGGCAATAATTTGTGATTTTTCGATCACGGAACCTTGATGCCTGGCTTTGTGGTGACTGGATTCGAGACGTATGCAGGTGTGGAGGCTGGGGGTTGCTCTTTGTCAGATCTCTCTGATAACAGTAGTACATCTTGGGTTTTCAACAAGGACACTGTATCAAAAATCGGGAGTGGTTTTTGGTTCAAAGTTTCTGGAGAGAGTGCAACATCAACTGGCGCTGAAGCAGTTGATGGTTCCAGGACTGTTGGTTTTTCATCTGATATATTCCGAGTGTTGAGTGGTTTTAAGGGATTTAGAGAGTCAGAAGGCCGAGCTGATATTGGAACTTCATCGACTGTTTCCAAAGAAGGCAGAAGACTGGGCCACACAGGTGAAGGCCCGGCTACTTCGAGTTGGTCCTCGCTGGCTGCGTTGTTCAAAGCCAGATTTCCCGGCGGATTCGAGGTGGAAGAATGCAGAGTTAATGTTGAAACCGCCTCTGTAGTTTCAGGTTTATTCTTTGCGTTAGAAGCCTCTTGACTGTCGGTTCTGTTTGAAGATGGCAAAGGTGATTCAAATTTGAAGGTCTCGGTAGTGTTTTCGCTACGTCCGAATTCTATTGCAAAATTGGTCAATTTGACCGGATTTGGCTTGGGGTTTGCATCAGATGAGGACCGCAACCCAGGGCTTGGGGGTATGAAGTTGGAATGGAACGTTAGGATAGGCGAGGCTCGTTCTTCAGTATCGGATTTTGTCACCAATTTCGTACCCTTAGCAGCAGGTGTCAATGGTGCATCAGAGGCTTCGAATCTTGGAGGGTCAGGTTTTGCATCATTCGTTGATACTGGAACTTTTGTTGGAGTTTCGAGAGGGGATTGTGTACGCGTATGGTCTTGCCTGTTCGACACACGAGAGACCAATATGGAGTCCGGGGGCGATGGCAGTCCATAAGTCTGTGTTGCTGAATTTGTCTCTTTGAGATTTTCGGGCTCTGCCCTCTTTTTTGAATTAAAGGTGTCGGAAGTTGTGTCATTCAAGGGTGGGTGCACAGTGCTTGTGTCTAGGCGCTTGTCTATGCGGTCTTCAAGCTGAGGCTGAAGTCTTGGTACGATTTTATTGCTGTTAATGAATGGATCATCCATGTTCGTTCCCGGTCCAAGGATCCTGCTCCCTGCTGAAAAGAAGCGTTCTCGCGCTTTCTCTTGGGGTTGCGAACTTTTTGTTGCGGCAAATGAGGTCTGTAAAGCTCCAAATCAGCCATCTACCATGCTACTGAAAGGGATATCATACTACCTGCACACCCCCTTCATTACCTAACTTTGCCGTGATGTATTCCTCTGCGTTCCTTGTCTTGAGTGCCTCTTTCGACTTTTGCGCATTGGCTTTCTTCCTTTCATTAGAGGCCATGTACGCCGAGATTTCGTTATTCCATCGCCTGCAACGATCCGCCCGAACAACTGTCATATTTCTGTGCGGATTCCCGCACATTGTGAGGTAAGCCAATCTGTCCAAGTGCCCACAACATTCGCTCAAGCTTAACGTTCTGTCCATTGTATCTAGCGGGTGCGCCGCTGCGGTGAGATTTGCTTTCCCCGCCTTCCCACGAATATTACACCTTTCCTCTGATCTCACCTTGATTGCGACACATCTATCATCCCATTCTGGATGGACGTCGAGTATTTTACGGAAATTCCAATATGTCGGCATGGTTGCAACCCGAGCAAAGAAACCCGAATCTTGACACACACGAACGAATTTTGCTACAGTATGTATGTATAGTTTTTGTACAGTTGACTCCGGGAGCTCAATTCTTCTGCCACCAACGAATGGGGAATTCGCGGGAAGCCTTTCATGCTTAATTCACTGGAAAAGTGGGATGAAGAGAGGATGATACGATGTTATTCCATGAGGTGAGGTGCGCGCAAGAGAGGCGAGGCGCAGAACAGGTGGGGTTAAAGTCTTTCGCATTCTGGAACACAGCCAGGGGTCGCAACGCGTACGAAAATCGCGAGGTTGGGGGCTGCTCGCGTGCATGCTCATGCTCACCCTTACCCTCTGGCTCTGGTAAAGCTTCTCCACTTGTTAAATCCCTTGAGCTTGAACCCTATGCTCTCACAATGATTCATGCAAACCACTGAAGCAAAAATCACATCACTCCAAAAACCAAGAATCCTCAAATCAAGAAATCAATTGCACAACATAACTACGAGAGGGGTATCTAAGAGGCACGCAACTGCCTTAACCTGACCAACTTCTCCATCTCCCTCACCCACCCCTTCGCAAACTCCTCCTCCGTAAACCTCTTCGCTGATTCTCTGGCCCTGAGACGCATTTCTAATTTATCTTCGAGGGCGAGCGCTAGCTCAAAACCTTCGGCGAATTCGGTGGCCGTTGTTGCGTGGAATCCTGGATTTAGTTAGCTTCATGTATTTGGAGGGGAGGAGAGGAAAGGATAAGAGAGAGGGAAATATACCAGTAGGTTCGCCACCAAACGGTATCACGATATCTCGTTTCGGACCTCCACTGTTGTGAACCACTGAGATGAGACCAGCGGCCTGGTACTCAACCACTCCGATACCGAAATGCTCATTCCACATTCCGTTTACGCCGACACTTGCTTTTCCTAACCATTCCAAGATTTCGGGCCATGAGGCATCGAGGTGGAACTCTACGCTGTCTTTGATTTGGAGTTCGTTGGCGAGTAATCTTAACTCGTAGACTCGTTTTGAATCGCTGTCATCTCTGACACTGCCTATTAGGATCAACTTCGCATCTTTCGTGGCGGGGGTTTTGGTGGCTTTGAATTCCGCAAAGGCCGTCAGGATAAGTTGGTGGCTTTTTTCAGGCCTAAATTGGGCAATATAGAGCAGTGAGTTTTCCCTCCTCTTCTCGCTAGCTTCTGAAACTTCGACCTCCTTCTCCAGCTCCTCTACCGCGACAGGTGGGTACACCACAACCGGATTCGATTTCCTAAGCTCTCTCCTCCACTCTCCCCATAATTTCCTGATATGCTCTAATGTCCATGTCGAGTTTGTCATCACGATATCAACGGATGCACCAACCCAGGAATAAAATGTAGCGAATATCTCCCAATATAATTTCTTGAAGAATCCTTTGACGCCCGTGCCTTGGCCGGCATTGACGCCCTGGGAGCCGGTTTCGGAATCAGGGTCGAGGGATTCAAGCATGTCGGTTGAGATGGTGGGGTAATGGACGTAGGCACCTGTGGGAACGTTCCCGAAGAGGATTTTGCTGAAGGCAAGCGCAAAAGCGTAGCCCATTGTATCGACGAAGATGTCGGGTGGGAGGAGGGAGAAGGCGTCCCATGCTAGGATAAGAGAGCCAAATGACTGACCAAGGAGGGTAAAATGGGGCCAGGTGGATGCGAGAACGTAATGTCGGGTTGTGAGGTAGAGGAAGGTTACAGTCGGAGGGTGGAGGTGGATGTTGAAGCGGTTCTGGGGGATTCGTTAGCAGTTGTAAATGTCTTGGAGGAAAGGCCGCACCTGAACTCTATCCAGAATCTCTGATTTGTTCACATCGTGATCCCCAGTATAGACAACACACTTGGCATTTGGCCAGCGCTTCTGCGTAGCTCGAATCGCGGTCCAAAGAACCCTTTCGCCTCCGCCGCCAGCGTTACTGAAAAAGTCAGCGCATTTTCTCAAACAACTTCTGGAGAGCCCACCAAAAAGGATGAAAGAATCCAACAATACCATCCCACTCCTTATCACCCTTCTCCCCATTCCTCGCAGTGCCCACCGCATAAGCGTCTACACTCTCCCATTCCTCGCTATCCCTTCTCTCCCCCTTCTCCGCAAACTCCTTCTCATCCTTCTCCACCGTCTCCAAAATCCGAGCTCTCCTCCCCTCCGTCTTCTTCCGTAAATAGTATCCAAATGTGCCGCCCACATAAAATAGTAACTTCGGGCCAAATATGAATATCGTCAAAGGGATGAAAGCAAGCGTCAACGTCAGCACGACGGTCATGAGCTTCGAGGTCAACCCGAAAGTCCACATCTCCTTGCCATCAGGAGCTACACATGTATCGGCCATTATTTCGATGGTTGAACTTGTGCGATCATAGATGCTGCGATGCGCGACTGTGTAATGTTAGACGCGCTGTCGGGAAGCGGGACATCGGCGTTTGAACCGAAACGTCAGGCTGAGATTCTGGAGCTCGATTTTGTGACCCTGACGCGTGATTTTGTTCACGACATGATTTGACACAATTAAGACAGCGGATCCTACCGCCAACCGCAGCTGACCCACCAGCTGCGAAAGGTCAGGATGTCCAAACTATTGCGCTCAAAGCGTGCCATTCCCTATTCCCAAGCGCAATTGTCGCTTTTTCTCCGCCTACCATCCAGCTGCCGCTCGTTCCACGCCTCCCCTCGACCCCAATTCCTCGAAGCTGGTATACTGGCCACACATGAACTATTGGAGGGATTACATTCCATTACCGGTCTACCATGGGGCTACACACTACCCCTCGCCGCCCTCACTCTGCGAACTACTTTCGTTCTTCCTCTCGCTATTTATTCCCGCCGCATAATGAGGAAGCAGGCTGCTCTCAACCCACTGGTCCTGTCATGGCAGCATCAATTGAAGAAAGAAACAGTGAGGGAAGTGGGGCATGCAGGCCCTAAAGCAGCGCAGCGGGTATTGTTAAAGAAGACAATAGCGAAGAGGAATGAAATTTACAAGAGATGGGGATGTGGTCGCTGGAAGGTTTATGCTCCTATGGTTCAATTACCAATTTGGCTATTGGCTATTGAGACAATAAGGAAGATGTGCGGTACGAGATCTGGTATACTGGGAATGATTTTTGGTTCTGCAGAGCAGGGGAAAGATATACCAGAGGCCCTTGATACAAGCGGGGTTCTCAAAGAGATGTCTTTTGCAACCGAGGGAATATTCTGGTTCCCAGACCTACTGGTACCAGATCCGATGTTGATCCTACCTTTCATGCTATCTGGAACCATACTCCTGAATCTTTCAAGTTCAGGATTGGGCAAGACTCCGGAGCGGGTTCAAGGGGCGTTTCGAAGGAGACTACAAAACTCGTTGAAGATTGTGGCGTTAGCTATTGGTCCGCTCACTTTACAGATTCCTAGTGGTATGCTGGTTTATTGGATTAGTTCAAGTTTCTTTGCGTACGCGCAGGCGATGGTACTGGAAAAGTTGATGCCGATCAAGTCAGTGCAGCCTTGTAAACCAAAAAACAGGATACGACAACCTGAGGATGAGTTCAAAGATACGATATAGAAATATGTGTATTTTATAATAGAACTGTAAAAAGGGAATCAACTCCAGTCTCTTGAATTCTCAATCTATTCTTAAACGACGTTGCATACTTCATATAACCCCTTTTTAAGCGAGAAAGTAACCCCCATTTGTGCATGCCATTTCCGTGAGCAGCGTGATTTCCCATCTTGAGTTCACCAAAATAAAACATAATATGTATTTAAGTTCATCTACGTGATATCGTTAGAACCTGAGGAATAAAGTAGTCACACCTCCTAACTGGAACCAACAAACACAAGCACCTCTAATGTAAACGACATTGTAGACCTCAAATGTGTTGCTATGCTTACCGGATCAATTCACCATAAGATATTCCTCAGGCTCTTGAACAGGGATCCAAAAGGCAACACAGCCGAAAATGGGAAAGTAAAGTGGTCTCGCATTGTTATGTCACGCTAGATTACACAATCAGGAACCGAGAACGCGCTTTCCTCGGAGGCGCGTTAAGTACTTGAGAAAAAACATTCCCTCCAAGTCAACACCATCCTCCTTCTACTTCTTCAACCGCAAACTCTAATTCCTCTCTGCACAACTTAATTGCTTGTGACGAGTTACACTACAGGAGTCGAATCCGTCTAACACGCAAGAAAGACTGAACGCCACCCTCTACCCTTTCTCGATATCTTTGACCCCTCCACCCACAATTAGTACACCTCGCCATCATGTACGTGTACAAACGCGGTAAGTTGATTGATTCACAACTATCAGACTCTCTACTCACAATCGTTCAGATGGACGCAAGGAGCGCGTCCAATTCGACAAAATTACAGCTCGTGTCTCACGTCTATGTTACGGTCTTGACGCCGACCATGTCGATGCAGCGGCAATCACTCAGAAGGTCATCTCAGGTGTCTACCAAGGCGTCACAACTATTGAACTTGACAATTTGGTACGTAAGATCCTCTGCAACGCGTTGAAACGCGTCTCGACCATGACTGACTTGCTTTCTAGGCCGCAGAGACTGCTGCGTACATGACAGTTACCCACCCCGATTATGCCATCCTCGCTGCTCGCATTGCAGTTTCCAACCTCCACAAGCAGACCAAGAAGCAATTCTCGACTGTCATTTCAGACCTCTACCATTATGTCAACCCTCGAAATGGCAAACTCTCTCCTATGATCAGCAGGCAAACATACGAGACTATCATGAAGCACGAAGCTGAACTCAACTCTGCGATCGTCTACGACCGAGACTTCAACTACCAATACTTCGGTTTCAAGACTCTCGAACGATCATACCTCCTCCGTCTCGATGGCAAAATTGTCGAGCGTCCACAACATATGATCATGCGTGTGGCAGTTGGTATTCATGGTGAGGATATCGAGTCTGCTATTGAAACATACAACCTCATGTCCAACAAATGCTTCACACATGCATCCCCGACACTTTTCTCTGCGGGCACACCACAAGCCCAACTTTCCTCATGCTTTTTGATCGACATGAAGGAAGATAGCATTGACGGCATTTACGATACCTTGAAGACATGCGCCATGATCTCCAAGAATGCTGGTGGTATCGGTCTCAATGTCCACCGAATTCGCGCCACTGGTGCTTATATCGCTGGTACAAATGGAAACTCGAACGGAATCGTTCCTATGCTCCGAGTCTTCAACAATACTGCCAGATATGTTGATCAAGGTGGAAACAAGAGACCTGGTGCTTTTGCAATCTACCTCGAGCCTTGGCATGCAGATGTTTTCGAGTTCCTTGACCTCCGAAAGAACCACGGAAAGGAAGAGGTTCGAGCACGCGATCTCTTCTATGCCCTCTGGATTCCTGATCTCTTCATGAAGCGTGTTGAGAAGAACGGAGAGTGGACTCTAATGTGTCCCAACGAGTGTCCTGGTTTGGCAGATGTTTACGGCGATGAGTTCGAAGCTTTGTACGAGAAATACGAGGCTGAAGGCAAGGGCCGCAAGACTATCAAGGCGCAGAAACTTTGGTATTCCATTCTCGAAGCCCAGACCGAGACCGGAAACCCTTTCATGCTCTACAAGGATGCATGCAACAGGAAGAGCAACCAGAAGAACTTGGGCACAATTCGAAGCTCCAACTTGTGCACGGAAATCGTGGAATACTCTGCTCCAGATGAGGTCGCTGTATGCAACTTAGCTTCTTTGGCCCTTCCAACCTATGTGGACATTAACAGTCAAACTTATGACTTCAAGCGACTCCACGAGGTCACCCAAGTTGTCGTCAAGAACTTGAACAAGATCATTGACATCAACTATTACCCTGTTCCGGAGGCGCGCAAGAGCAACTTCCGTCATCGACCAATTGCAGTTGGTGTTCAAGGTCTTGCTGACGCTTTCCTCGGTCTGCGATTACCATTCGATTCTCCTGAGGCCAAACAGCTAAACAAGCAAATCTTCGAGACTATCTACCACGGTGCTCTCACTGCTTCAGTCGAGCTCGCCAAGACCCTGGGTACATATGAGACCTATGAGGGCTCCCCAGCTTCCAAGGGTGAGCTCCAGTACGACATGTGGGGTGTCACTCCTACCGATCTCTGGGACTGGGATAGCTTGAAGCTTGAAATTAAGCAACACGGTCTCCGCAACTCTCTCCTCGTTGCGCCAATGCCAACCGCTAGCACGAGTCAAATACTTGGCTTCAACGAGTGTTTCGAGCCATACACATCCAATATCTACTCTCGTCGTGTGCTCGCTGGAGAATTCCAAGTTGTCAACCCATGGCTCCTAAAGGATCTCGTTGACATGGGACTCTGGTCTGACAACATGAAGAACCGCATCATTGCTGATGGTGGTTCTATCCAGAACATCCCCAATATCCCAGCTGATATTAAGGCTCTCTACAAGACTGTCTGGGAAATCTCTCAGCGCACCATTGTTCAGATGGCTGCTGATCGTGGCGCTTTCATTGATCAATCCCAATCAATGAACATTCACATGAAGGATCCAACAATGGGCAAGATTACCAGCATGCACTTTGCAGGCTGGAAATTAGGTCTCAAGACTGGAATGTACTACCTCCGTACAATGGCTGCTTCGGCGCCGATTCAATTCACTGTTGATCAAGAAGCACTTCTCGTTGCCGACACGAATGTTGCCCGTGAGCGCAAGCCAGCCCGAAAATCATCCGGCTTTGTTTCTTCTCCAGCTTCAGCGGTTCCGCGACCAATGTATATCAAGCAGGCCTCAAACTCGACTACCACAAGTGCCCCAAACGGGGTCCCAACACCAACCTCGACACCTCCACCATCAGCTGAGCAGAAGAAATTTGTTCCCGCTGCTGTGATCAACACGCCGGTCTTTAAGGCAGATGCTGAGGAGGGAGAGTCTCCTAAGACACTTGCGACTGAGCCAACCGCCGAACTACCTAAGGATGGACAACTTCCTGAGCCAGCACTTAAGCAGGAAGAGGATGCAGCCAAGGACAGTGACGAGAGAGAGAACGACATATATGCTGATGCTGTTCTGCAATGTAAGTACTAGCCTGTCTTTTTCGAGTAACCCCACTAACAACATCGCAGGCAGCATTGACAACAAAGAGGAATGCTTGATGTGCAGTGGATAAATGTAATATGATAGATGATGGATAAGATGCATGCTCACGCTTTGGTGCGAGATTTTTATTTGTACTTGTTGGAGTTGGACATTGCTTGCTTTGGTTTCGCAGCATTACGGGTCATGGTCTTCAGTAATATGTTTCTCTTGCATTGATGGACGGACTTTGAGAGTAAGGGTATTATAAGTAGGAATATTGTATGTGGTCATAAATAGGGTATCATAAGAACGTTGCTATTAGACCTAGGTTTGTGTGCAGATTTTGAGGTTATTCCAAATTATAGGCAAGGTTCGTGGGGACGGCTTCCCGTCCCGCGATCCTCTCTCCAGTCCCCCACTCCTCTCAATCATTAGGGAAATTCTCAAGTTCGAATTCCCTCGGATATTCTCAGTGGAGATGTACCTTGCCTCTTACAATCTCAGTCCTCACAATTGAAGTTGTTTGATTTCGCCAGTGAGCATTTGCTCAAGCTCATGAGACCAACGACTGTTAGAGAAAGAGATCCTAGCATCTTTTCTGAAATAGCAAAACATGTTGCTCAGAGAGCGGTGCATTTCCTCTAATTCTACGAGCTTCGTCTAGCCTATTTCTCAAATCATGCCTATTACCCGAGTATGCGACCCACGTTTCGAACCCAGGGCAGCGCATAGCTTCGCTGCGTACATAGAAATCTCTGCGATCTTCTGGATATTAGTAAACGTCCCGGGATAGTCTAGGCGACTTGCAGTATTCTGACCAGGTGGGTATCGACAACAACATGCCATCCGATCCAGCTCTCTCGCTAGTCCTCCGGAGGGATCTCTTTTCTACGTCGGTGATACGACCTCACATCGAATCGCACGAAATTTCGCCAGGAGTTTTCGTCACATTGCTGATGTCTCACCGTCTCCTCCAGAAGGTCCCGTAAAATTTTGGCATAAGTCGCCGTTCTTTAGCTGAGGTGGATATTTCCTGGCTCGGCTAAAGCTGTATTTCGCCTTGAAGGTTTACGAGCGAGGGCAGGTAGGGAAAATTTCCCAGTTTTTTTTTTCTTCTTTTCTTTTTGAGAAACGCTACACTTTGCCCCTAGTGTCTCGGTGCGTTATCTTGCCAGCCGATCAAGCATATACTTTTCTGAGCAGGGAATGGTGACTTTACAGGCTGCAGAAGTGTCTCCAAGCCTATTTAAAGACTTGAAGTTATCATCCAGATCTATATCACATAATAGCATAATACGCATAATGAATTTGTTCCTATTGACTACATAAGCTATTCTCAAATGGCCTTAACACAATCCGATGTTCATTCTCAGTCCTGATCAGAAGAGAGAGTTTCGTGTTATGTTTAGGGAACCCTAAGAATCCATACCCCGCACAATCACGTTATATGTGCGATTCTCAAGATCGAAAAATACAAAGAGAATCCACTGCTCTTCTCTCTCTGAAAGGGGAGGACGATCGAGTGGCTGGAATTGCCTTTATTAGAAAGAAGCTAACTGACGTGATGTGGAGCTAATCTGACAATGAATATGGAAGGCCGATGATCAAAAAGTTCGGCATTCTGAAGTGACTTAGTCAAATGGTAGTTCGGTGCTTACAGCGTCGAAAAAGCCGAGAGCAGAGCTAAGGTGGAAAGGGGTATCGATTACAAGGCTAGGGAGATTCGAGTTTGACAATGTGTATAAGACCTCTATACAAGGCGGTCGACTATAGAGAGCTGAATCATCTTGATGGCTCTGTGGCAGTGACGGCTTGGCGTTGATGAACATAGATGCCATCCTCCAAGTGGCCCTCTTATTTATGCTACCGCTTTCTTCTCTTATCCGACCCCTCGTTACTACCCTCTGGTCCCCTCTTTCTTGACCCTCCGCTGCTGAAATTAGAATGGGATCCTTGGTCAAATGAGGCCGATCTCTCCAGTCGATATTTTTCAGAACCGTGTCTCGAACGTCCCCTCGAATCTCCTTCAGCCTCATTTCTGCTCACTCTGCTTGATAGGGGAAGTAAGGCTCGATCAGTCTCAGATCGACCGCCCCTAATGCCCTGATATCGAGATCCACCTCGATCCGGATCAGTAGCTGGAGTAGAAAACTGGGTGTCTCGAGGGTCATTGCTCAAGAATTTAGGGCTGCCATACATGCCGTTCTGGTAGTGTTTGACGAATTCATCAAGATTTGGTAGAACTGTATGTTGGCAGCTAGCCCATACGAGAAGCATAAGATGGAGTCGGAGAAGCTCTTTGAAAAGGCTCTTATCGAGAACAAAGCTACTGTGCAAGGTTTCACTATTGCGCTTCAACTCGACAAAGGCGACCGCCTGGTTCTTGTGTCGCTCAATACGGAAACGTACCAGGGGGAACTTTAGGTGTACGAGATGCTCAAGATGTTGAAGATGTCTACCACCGGGTCCCTTAAATGCGTTGATAGACTTGCTATGAGGGACCAGGGCCGCGAAATATGGCAGATTGTTTTCTGGATTGAGGGCCCAAAATTGTTCGAACGGCAATGAGGGCCTTGTGATGACTTGTAGAACGGAAATTTCGAAGGCCTCTCTGCGTGATTTAAGTTGATTCTGGCTATCGATTAGGTTTTGTTGCGACATCCGCACCTCCGGCTCCGAAATACCAGAGGTTGCAGACCCAATATCCTTCGTCGAAACATAGGATTGAGCCTTAGCAAGAAATGAACTTGCAAGACCGGTTGGAGGTGCATCTCGGTTCACTCTGTTTCTGGGTGCAAGAGAATCGTGGGGCTCATGCTTAAGCAGCGGAGGTTTGCGAGCAGCAGCTTCATCCGGGGTCGAAGATCCAGAAGGATTTATATGAGCAGATGGCTCGACCGTTCTCGGACTCGGACTGCATTGGTGCTCTTTGCTTTGCTGAGGAGCGGAACCTGGAACATCCGGGAGTCAGTATCTGCGCCTTCCGGATAAACTTGGTAGTTGAAACATTGTCCAAAGAGTAGACGGACAATGGCATCATTTATATGTCTCGGGAGCAAGATTTGTTTTATTACCCATGAAACAATCTGGAACAGGAGATTTTACTCGCGGATGTTCCCCACTGTGTAATTCTTTGCGAGCATGCGCAGTGTGATTCGATTCAATGGGGCCCGGAAGCATGGAAGACTGCTCAGTCTTACGAGAACTATCGGAGAAAGGGTTTCCAAGGGCGATTTCCCCATGGAGAGCCTTTAGGCTTTCTTCGGGAGCTGGGTCATGTCCAGGAAATCGATCAAATTTCTCTCGCACTGCTCTGTCATCAGTAGATAACTGGCTGCTAAAGATTGGCACTTACAGAATATCATCCAGAACTGATGCTCAGCTTTATATTCTACCCAAGGTTGAGGGCTCCGTCGGTATCTCCTGGTATTGAACTGGACCAGGAGATTAAACTCCTCTTCAAATTGCGCCGGCGATATACCCAGGGAACTGGTAGCTAGCACGCGCATCGTGGGCAATAGAGAAAAATAATCCATTGTGACAGCTTGCCTTTTGCTGTCAGTGGAAGTATTGAGTACGCGGACTTGTGTAAAGAAATAGAATTCGTAGGATGATAGGCAAATAGATATTCCGGCTTGTTGGTTCTCGCTTAAGCAAGTGCAGGTGAATCGCCGGCTTACTACTTGACTCTCTTTATCTGTAGAGATTTCAAATAAGTCATCTTTAATAAAATGGCGGATCCTGGTTTGTTTGCTTCTTGTTTTTTCTAGTTTCCAAGAATAGGCAATGCACATTCAAACCTCGTTTCAACAATTGCAAAAGCGCGGGTGGCATCCAATAGGCAGAAGACCTGATTAGATCTGACTGAAGCTGAGGATTAAAACCGGGCCTCCTTATTTATACTTTCCTTCAAAAAGATTCGACTTAGCAGTCATGCAATGTAACCCACCGCTCTAACAGCGACATATTTTGCTTTCAAAGAAAACACGCTATATCCTTTCTCTTACGGGCATGTGTACTTCTGAGAACAAGTCGCTACTCGGTGGTAATATCTATAACACTCTTGTATGACGAATTAACCTGTAAGACAAGCCACCTCCCTGCTGAGAATATCCTCTCGGGCTATGCCACCCCTCTACTCTCAAGAGATATACAGTCTTATTCTAATGACCCCGCAAGGCTAAAAAAAAAGCTTCTATTTCATTTATAGAATATTCAATTTGAATTTTCCAGGGAATAAGGAGACTGAAAGGACAGAGAGCACGTGGAATGCATTCTACTAGATGCTGGCGTTCGCTGAACTATTTTCGAGTGGATGTTTTATGATGTGGCTCATCTCGGATGGCTTAGCTGTCTGTGTTTTCGCATGTGTAATTGTCATGGAGGATTCTTAGATCACCCCCGGGCCCTTAGTGGATGTCTTGATGGACAATACGAAAGATGACGCCCAAAAGCCTACCCCTAGGATCCCTATTGTTTGTATTAATCTCAAAGATACCAAGTAGCCACCTATTCTTGAACTATCAACTGCGGTCTTGGAGAAGGCGCAGGAGATTTTGTGTGCCAAGTATGATGTTGGCGCATCATGGAATGCCAACAGTCACAGACTTCACGGTGATTGTAACGAGAAGTGTTGTCATTATTTGCAGGAACCTGATAAGGAGAGTATGTTAATCTTGAGCTGAACTCGAGATGTATGTGAGTTCATGATGGCAGAGGCGTTCAAATGCAATTTGAAAGACAACACGAAAAACAGCGAGAGATTTAATGATTCAATTTCGGTAATGAATAGTCCCCGTACCGTTGATAGATATCCATAGGCATTGAGCTCTACTCTTCTTTCTCGGTGAACAGTGGCCATTCCATTGCTTGCCAAGTATTCAGCCCTCGCTCGATCCAAGTGACTGGTGAGCCTCCTCTTGCCGGTTTCCGAATTCTTATCCGATCGAGACACATTTGCAAACTCGCTATGCTCCCTCACTAAACTCCATCATCCTTATCAGCCTCCCTCCATTCGCAATGCTGATTCTATTGACAGTACTGTTGTCGTGATAGTTTGAATGCCTTATTCCCTCTTTCGTCGCTTGGCTGGATATTCCAATTTCTTTAAATCCTCATCGTTACTTCTCTTTGTTCAATTTGCTAGACGAGAGGGAGGTTCGCCATAGTTTAGGTCCATTTGGGCGCTTCGGTCTACATGAGGTCGGAATGAGGAGGAGATATTGGGCCGCGATAAAACCCTATAGGGTTCGTCGTCTTTGTTATTCGACTTGCTGTACTCAGATACCTTACGTCCGGAAGGGGCTTTGCTGATTGTCTCTCTATGGCTGAGACTTTGAGGTTCAGAATATGGTGGGGTGGGTAGAGTGGTTCGTCCAGCATGCTGACTTCGGCGTCGTGACGGTGATTGCGGTAGTGGGGATCTTGGCCGTAGGAGCTCTATGCTGCGTTCGCGGACGTAAAATGGCGTGTAGTGTGTGTAGGTATTCCGAGGCTCGTTAATGCAACAGCTGTTGTTCTCTTATATGGGGTCCTATGTCCTTCCCTTTCTCCAGACAATCTGCAATTGCGTTTTCGCGGTTCTTCTCCAACCCCTTCATCTCTATCCTGCATGGAAGTTCGACAGTGAGAGCCGTGATGAGTGGATTGTGTTGAGCTGTTGGAATCGATGGATCGGAAGGTGTGAGAGAAAGCCAAGCGGGAACTTGGTGTGTGGATTTCATCGGCCCTCTGACGGTTCGCATTTCCTCCGTTGTTAGCTGTGTATCTAGATTCAAGATCTACACTTGAGGCTTGCCGCGTGTCTGGCCGAGGAGGGTTTCCGATTATTATGCAAATAATGTTTGATAAACAATAACCTGCAATATTTTAGTTGTTGGATTGTTCGAAGATGTGAACGCGAGAAGGTGATGATGTTATTGCAGAAAGTTTGATCGTACCTGCCGTAGTTGATAAAGTTTTCACCACACCCTACTTCTTTCCCAATTCGCCCGGTCTCCAATTCCTCATCTCTCCAATTGAAATGTTCTCAGGATGTTCCAACCTATTTTTTGAAGCCTCAAGGAAGGTCCAGCTGTTTCTGAATATGAACATGCCGTACATTGTCCTCAAGGAAGGCGAATGTACACTGCTTAGCTGATGCATCATTGCCGTTGATGCATAAAAAGATACAGACACTTCCCATGATCTTGAAGATCTCTCCATATTGAAACGGTCGTTTCTTATTTTTCTCTGTCGTATGCTCATCTGGACATATGCGCAAGATGCAGCTATAGGTCAGAATATGAAGGGGCGAAATACGGCGAGTGAAGTTGCTTGCTGTAGGAGATGGAGACGGCGTGGATACATGCCACGCCGTCACTGGAAGGTGGTATTGCTCGGACATCAAGCAATGAGTTCACAGGCGCGCATTTTCCCCTTTGATTGCATCGTTTGGGCCTGGAGGACTTGACAATTTTACATTCATGAGACACACGTTGAGGATAATTGCCTAATTGCCGGGATCAGCTCTGACCTTAGCAAAAGTCAAGTCTATAGGGGAGAAAAGAGCTACTAACTTATTTTTTTACCGACATGGTACAGACACGAACGGAAGTCTCGTTTCCAATCATATCTATTTCCAATTCCCATTAACCTTAAACCTTATATGAGAAGATCGAATCACCCTAATGGACGAGTGTCTAGCCAATCTTTTAGATCCCACGCCACTGGCCTCCTCGTATCTCCACGAATCGAACAAATTCCCCAAAGAGTGCCATCAACATCTGCTCGGGTAACGATCTACATAGCGTCGCTCTTCGGATTACCGGATCTGGCAATGTCGTGCGTAACAAGCCTCTGCGGCTCGGGACTGCTAACCGCGGTGTTTCCCCTGTTGAACAAGTGCCCAAACTTAATTCAAAGCTGGGGCTCCACTGCTACCCCGGCTCCAGGAATTCAGCCTTATTTATTTACGTGATTAGAATGGTGATCAGGAAATATGCATATCTGCAAGTATATATCAAAAGGAGAAGATATGCGCGAAAATCCATATTGCTCCAGTGCCCATCACTCTAGGGTTTCCGAAGATTCAAATTTCTTTTCTGTTCCTTGTCGGAAACATGGCCCAATCGACGGGCCCGCGAAATCGTCGGCAATCGAGAGGATGCTTTGCATGTAGGGCGAAAAGGATCAAGGTTAGAAAGCCGGCAATTGAATGGACTTGCATTTCACTAATAGACTAAAGTGTGATCAATCCAAACCACAATGCCAGCAATGTGTCAATTTAGGCCGACCATGCCCAGGATACCGGGATCAATCCGTGGTTCTCTTCAAAAGTATGAACCAAAGTGTTCAAAGGAAAGTCTACAAAACCAGCCCAACAAAAGAACAAAACTTCTCGACGTCATCCCTGAGCCTTGGCATCGTTACCAAAGCAATCACACGGTTCTTCTCCGAATATGTCCTTACTGCAGCTGGTTCTGGGGTTGACGAGGGATATTTGGAATTCTTACCTGAGATGTTCTATGGAACTGAAACGGCACGACTCGGATATCGCAGTCTAAGGAAAGCCTTACCGGCTGTTGCTTTGGTACGCTGCATGTCCAACTTCCCTTTATAAAGCTAATCGAGTACTAGGCAAATATGGGGAGGCAGCTGAACAAGCCCGAATTGCTCCTGCAAGCGAGAGAATTATACGGGGAGGCGCTTACGACGATTGCTGCTGCGGTAGAAGACCTGACAGAGTCAAGATCCGACGAGCTTCTTTCGTCAATTTCTCTTATTGGATTTTATGAGGTGAGTTGAGCGCGTTCGTTCTGTCAAAATCCCGTTGGTAATAACGACCAAACGACCAATTGAGAATTTAAATATTT
>Ga0182030_10009534_pt1 | contig 19862 bp, 15 predicted proteins | sample 812S3MmetaG_FD_121299 | JGI IMG/M metagenome (GOLD analysis project Ga0182030, IMG submission 121299) | Permafrost microbial communities from Stordalen Mire, Sweden - 812S3M metaG (Illumina Assembly) | ecosystem: Environmental > Terrestrial > Soil > Wetlands > Permafrost | place: Sweden... | reverse complement strand
GCCAGCCGCTTCGGCAGAAACTCGACCAGCGCGGTCGCCATTTCCAGCCGCGGACGATCGCTGCGCAATCGTTTCAGCCCGGCCAGAACATCGATCTGCGGCACCAGGTCGATCACGAGGTCCTGGCCCTCGCGCCAATAGGAGGAGATCTGCAGGATGGCCGGGCCGCTCAGCCCGCGATGGGTGAACAGCAGGGCCTCGTCGAAACCGGTCTTGCCGCAACTCACCACGGCATCGACCGCGACCCCCGACAAATTGCCAAAGCGCGCCAGCAGCGCCGCGTCGAACGTCAAAGGCACCAGGGCCGGTCGCGGCGGTACGATCTTGAGGCCGAATTGCGCTGCAATTTTGTAGCCGAATCCGCTCGATCCCATCTTCGGAATCGATGGGCCGCCGGTGGCCACCACCAGCGAGCGGCAGCGAAACTCGCCCTGATCGGTCGCGACGACAAAGCCGTCCTCCCGCTTCGAGATGGCGCCGACCCGCACCGCCGGGCGCAGTTGGGCTTGAACCTTGCGGCACTGCTCCAGCAGCATGTCGACGATCTGCCGCGAGGAGCCGTCACAGAACAATTGTCCGCGCGTCTTCTCGTGCCAGGCAATGCCATTTCTATCGACCAGCGCAATGAAGTCGCGCTGCGAGAAGCCGCTCAGCGCCGAATGGCAGAACCGCGGATTTTCCGACAGAAAGTTCGCGGGACTGATGTGCAGATTGGTAAAATTGCATCGCCCGCCTCCGGAAATCCTGATCTTCTCGCCCGGCTGCCGGGCCTGCTCCAGGAGCAGCACCGAGCGGCCGCGCTGGCCGGCGACCCCGGCGCACATCAGCCCGGCGGCGCCCGCCCCGATGATGATGACGTCGGTGGTGTTCGGCGATGGAGGGCGAAGCGGCGTCATTCCACCAGCAGCACATCCACTGCCACCGTGAGTTTTTGCCGGCGCGATCCCACGATGATGCCGTCGACCGGCGAGACGTCGGAAAAGTCCCGGCCCATCGCCAGCACGATGTGATCGTTCTCGACCAGGATGTCGTTGGTCGGATCGAAGCCGATCCAGCCGATCTCCGCGCCGCACCACAGCGCGACCCAGGCGTGGGTGGCGTCGGCACCCTGCAGCCGCGGCTTGCCCGGCGGCGGGATGGTGCGCAGATAGCCGGAGACATAGGCCGCCGGCAGTCCGAGGCCGCGCAGGCCCGCGATCATTACATGGGCAAAATCCTGGCAGACGCCATGGCGCTTTTCGAACACTTCGTTGAGCGGTGTGGAAATCACGGTCGCCTTCGGGTCGTATTTGAAGTCGGCGCGGATGCGGTGCATCAGATCGACCGCGCCGGCAAGGATGCCGCCCGCCGGCGGAAAGCTGATGGCCGCATAGGCGGTGACCGGCTGCTGCACCGGCACCAGCGGGCTCGCAAACACGTAACCGATCGGCGACGATGGGCCGAGGCTGGTGGCCTCGAAGGCCAGGTCGCGGACGCTTTCCCAGGCCGGACTGGCCGCGGCGCGGCCCGGCGCGTGGCGACAAACGCTGACCCGCGCGCGGGAATCGATGCGCAGGTTACGATGCGGGGTTTCGATCACGATGCTTTCGGTGGGAATCCCGAAAAAATCGCGCCGCACGGTGCGGTCCGCGGGTTTCGGCCTGATCTCGACGCTGTGCGAGACCAGTTTTTGGCCGGCGCCGCTGGTGGGCTGCAGCCGCAGCGAGCAGCGCGCGAAACTGACCGGACTTTCGTAAGCGTAGGTGGTGACGTGACGGATGTCGTAGATCACGCGAGGCCCGTCAGCTTTTCAGGCCGGCTGGCGTTGGGCCCGTGCGGAAAATAATGCGAGCCGATGGCGTCGGCGAGGTTGAGCAGATCCTGCTCCAGCGCGAACAGCGATTTGGTATCGAGCGCTGCGGCCTCCGTGGTCGTCAACAACGCCTGCAGCCCGACGGCGAGCCGGTGCGGCCGCTCGATCAATCCGCCCTCCTTCAGGGTCGGCAGGCTGGCGATGTGATCGTTGAGCGCAAAGACCTGGAACGCGACCGAGCGCGGATTATAGGGGTCGAGCACCACGAGATCGCGCACCGGCGCCAGCAGCGGCCCGACCAGATAGCGCGAGCGATAGGTGATCTGGCAGTCCACCAGGGTCAGCAGGATGTCGAGATCGTCGCTGCCGGCTTCGTCATGGGCGAACTGGCGCGCGAAGCGCACGGTGTTGATCGCGCGCTCGGCGCGGCGGCCCATTTCGAGAAACCGCCAGCCGGCGGCGCGGTTCATGTTCTCCTGCGCCAGACCTGCGAAGCTCGCCAGCTCCTGCAGCGTCAGCTCGGCGGCGCTGACGACGCCGTCGTCATCGTCGACTTCCTCGGCGAGACGCTCCGTCATCTCGGTAATGACCTGCCAGGCATCCGGCGACAGCCGTTCGCGTAGCGAGGTCGCGGTGCGCTGCGCCGCCCGCACCAGCGACAGCGCGGAGCCGAATTTGTCTTCGCCCTGCAGCGCCTCGGCGGCGATCTTGGCCGGCTGTGCCCGCGCCGCCTGCGAGGTAGCCCCCCAGGTCACCAGCAGCCGCTGGATGCGCTCGAGCGAATGCAGCGCGGTTGACGATCCCTTGCCGGGATCGCGCAGTGGCGCGGCCAGCGCCCGCACCAGCCGCAGCGTCGCCTCGGCGCGCTCGAGATAGCGGCCGAGCCAGAACAGATTGTCGGCGGCCCGGCTCGGGACCCAGCCGGCAATGCGCCTGATCCGCACCGTGTCGCCGGCCGGCAGCAGGGTGGCGGCCGAAACCGCCTTGTCGGAAACCACCCAGACATCCGCCGCCCGCGCGCCGTCACCCATCGACACGGCACGGGCATCGAGCTGTTCGGCGATCCGGCAAAAGCCGCCGGGCATGATGGTCCAGCCGCCGGGAGTGGCCGCGGCGAAAACCCGCAGCACGAAAGGGCGCGGCGTGATCCGTCCGTTGTCCCACACCGGGGTGGTCGACAGCCTGACCAGTTCCTGTCCGACATAGTCGATGCCGCGATCGTTGATCGCGGTCTTGAGCCGTTCGCGCTCGCCCGGCGACAACTCGCTGGCCAGCACCGTCGCCTTGCCGGGGAAACCGGGAACGCCCCTGCCATAGGCGCCCTCGATGGCCACCTCGTCGAGCCGCGACAGCACTTCCTCACGGGCCGATTTCTGGCCGCACCACCAGGTCGCGATGTGCGGCATCTTGAGATCCTCGCCGAAAAAGCGCCGGATCAGGCTGGGCAGAAAGCCGAGCAGCGCACGGGCCTCGATCACGCCCGAGCCCGGCATGTTGGCGACCACGACGCCGTTCTTGCGCAGCACGTCGATCAGGCCGGGCACGCCGAGCTGCGAGGAGGCGTCGAGTTCCAGCGGATCCAGCGAATTGGAATCGACCCGGCGCAGCAGCACATCGAGCCGCTTCAGGCCGGCGACGGTGCGGATATGAATGCGGTCGCCGCTGACCGCGAGGTCATCGCCTTCGACCAGCAGGAATCCGAGGTAACGCGCCAGCGTCGCATGTTCGAAATAGGTTTCACTGAACGTGCCGGGCGTCAGCAATCCGATTCGCGGCTCGTCGCGGTCGGCGCTGGCGCGCAAGGCATCGCGGAACGCCTCGAAGAACGGAGCTACCCGCTCCACATTCATCGATTTGTAGAGCGAGGTAAAAGCCCGCGACAGCACCAGGCGGTTTTCCAGCGCATAGCCGGCGCCCGACGGCGCCTGGGTGCGGTCGCCCAGCACCCACCAGCGCCCGTCCGGACCGCGGCCGACATCGGCGGCATAGAGGTTGAGATAGCGTCCCCCCGGCGGCTTGATGCCGCACACCGCGCGCAGATATTCGGTGCTGCCGGCGATCGCCGCCGCCGGCACCGCGCCTTCGGCCACCAGGCGGCCCTCGCCATAGAGGTCGCTCAGCACCAGTTCCAGCAATTCGGCGCGCTGCACGATTCCCGCGCTCAATTGCTGCCACTCGGCCTCGTCGATCAGAAGCGGCAGATGGCTCAGCGGCCACAGCCGGTCGGCATTTTCGCCGGGCGCCCGATAGGTCACGCCGGCTTCGCGCAGATGCCGGTCGGCCGCCCCGAACCGCCGCTCGATGTCCCCCGGCGTCAGCTCGGCGAAGGCCTCGAAGAATCGGGTCCAGACCTCGCGCGGGGAGCCGTCCTGGGCGATGTACTCGTCGGGAATGCCCGGCAGGCGCGCATAACCGCGGGTCCACTGCGCCACCCGCCGGTTGCCCGGCCGGGGCTTGTTTCCCTGACTTCCCTGGCCGGACTGTCCCGCCATCCCGACTCTCCTGCCCAAACCCCATTCTCAATGCAGGAGCGGCGTCCTCAAGTCGAGGGTCAAGGGAAACTCGAGGCTGCGCTCCTCGCCGGGCGGATCGATCTTGCCGGGCGTGTGGCCGTGATCCTGAAATCGGGCCAGCCGCCGCGCCTCGGCTTCGTAGGAATTGACCGGCTTGGTGTCGTAGCTGCGGCCGCCGGGATGCGCGACATGGTAGACGCAGCCGCCGAGCGAACGGCCGTTCCAGGTATCAATCAGATCAAAGGTCAGCGGCGCGTGCACCGGAATGGTCGGGTGCAGGCCCGATGCCGGCTGCCAGGCCTTGAAGCGGACACCGGCGACCGCCTCGCCGGAGCGGCCGGTTTGCGTCATCGGCATCCGCCGGCCGTTGCAGGTGATGACGTGACGGCCCTCGACAAAGCCATTGGCCTTGACCTGCAGCCGCTCCACCGAGCTATCGACATAGCGCACGGTGCCCCCGGCCGCGTTCTCCTCGCCGAGAACATGCCAGGGCTCGAGCGCCTGGCGCAGTTCCAGCGCGACGCCGCCATGGTGCACCCGGCCGAACGCCGGAAAGCGGAATTCGAGCTGGGCCGCGTACCAGTCCGGCGAAAAATCATAGCCGGACTGCCGCAGTTCCGACAGCACGTCCAGAAAATCTTCCCAGAGGAAATGCGGCAGCATGAAGCGGTCGTGCAAGGTGGTGCCCCAGCGCACGAACTTGCCCTGCTGCGGCTCGCGCCAGAGTTTGGCGATCAGGGCCCGGATCAGCAATTGCTGCGCCAGACTCATGCGCGGGTCGGGCGGCATTTCCAGCGCGCGGAATTCGACCAGCCCGAGCCGGCCGGTGGTGCCGTCAGGCGAATAGAGCTTGTCGATGCAGATCTCGGCACGGTGGGTATTTCCGGTGATGTCGACCAGAATGTGCCGGAACAGCCGATCGACCAGCCACAGCGGCGCGGTGATGCCCGGCGGCGGCACATGGGCGAGCGCGATCTCCAGTTCATAGAGACCGTCATGCCGGGCCTCGTCAATGCGCGGCGCCTGGCTGGTGGGGCCGATGAACATCCCGGAGAACAGGTAGGACAGCGACGGATGCCGCTGCCAGTACAGCACCAGGCTCTTCAACAGGTCGGGACGGCGCAGGAACGGCGAGTCGGCCGGCGTGCCGCCGCCCACCACCACGTGATTGCCGCCGCCGGTGCCGGTGTGGCGGCCGTCGACCAGGAAGCGATTGGCGCCGAGCCGGACCTGGGCGGCGTCTTCGTAAAGGCCGAAGGTGATGTCGACGGATTCGCGCCAGCTCGCCGCCGGCTGGATGTTGACCTCGATCACGCCGGGATCGGGCGTCACTTTTATCACCTCAATCCGCGGATCGAAGGGCGGCGGATAGCCCTCGATATGCACCTGGAGCCGCATCTCCTCGGCGGTCGCCTCCACCGCGGTGACCAGTTCCAGATAGTCCTCGAGCTTCTCCACCGGCGGCATGAAGGCGCACAGGATGCCGTCGCGGATTTCGATCGACATCGCGGTGCGAACCGCGCCGCGCTTGAGCTGCTGCTCCTGCACTTCCTGATGCGGCGCGGTCTCGGCCGCAGCGGTCTGGTCATACACCGGCAAGGGCTCGCGCGGCTCCAGCGGATCCTGCTCGACGACGTAGGGAAATTCCTCGGCCGGAATATGCGGCAGCGAGGCGATCGGCAGCCGCAATCCGAGCGGAGAATCGCCTGGCGTCAGGAACAGATTGCCGCGCCGCAGCTTCCAGCGCTCGCTGCGCCAGCGCGAGGAAGATTGACCCGCATCGGCGTTCCAGCGCTGGATCGGCAGCACGAATCCCTTGGGAACGTTCAGCCCCTGGTCGAATACCCGCGCCATCCGCGCGCGTTCCTCCGGATCGGACAGTTTGGAATCGCTGGGATCGACATTGGGCGGCAGGCCGGCTTCCTTCTGCAGCCAGTGACCGGGATCCTCGAACGCCGGCAGGATGTATTCGGGATCGACGCCGAGTTTTTTCGCGGTACCTTCCGCGAAACGCTCGGCGTCTTCGATGGCGGCCTGGCGCGGCCCTTCGACCTTGGCGATCGAATCGGAGTTCTTCCAGATCGGCACCCCGTCCTTGCGCCAGTACAGTCCGAACGCCCAGCGCGGCAGGCTTTCGCCCGGATACCATTTGCCCTGCCCGAAATGCAAAAGACCGCCCGGCGCGAACCGCGTGCGCAATTTGCGGATCAGATCGTCGGCCAGCCCGCGCTTGGTCGGACCGACCGCGGCAATATTCCATTCCGGCGATTCCAGATCGTCGACCGAAACGAAGGTCGGCTCGCCGCCCATGGTCAGGCGCACGTCGCCGGCCGCAAGGTCGGCATCGACCTGTTCGCCGAGCCGGTCGAGCCGGGCCCAGGATTCGTCGGAGAACGGCTTGGTGATCCGCGGCGCTTCGCGGATCCGCTTGACGCTCATCTCGAAGCCGAATTCCACTTCGGCAAATCCGACCGCGCCGCTGATCGGCGCCGCCGAGCGATAATGCGGCGTGGCCGCGACGGGTATGTGCCCCTCGCCGGTCAGCATGCCCGAGGTGACGTCGAAGCCGATCCAGCCCGCGCCGGGCAGATAGACCTCGGCCCAGGCGTGCAGATCGGTAAAATCGTTCTCGACCTCGCGCGGTCCTTCGACCGGATCGATGTCGGGGCGCAGCTGGATCAGATAGCCGGAGACGAAGCGGGCGGCGAGCCCGAGATGCCGCAGGATCTGGATCAACAGCCATGCCGAGTCGCGGCACGATCCGGCGCCCGAGGCCAGCGTCTGTTCCGGGGTCTGGATGCCCGGCTCCATGCGGATGATGTAGCGGATCTTCTTCTGCAGCTGGGCATTGAGATCGACCAGGAAATTGACCGTGCTCGGCGCCTCGCGCGCGATGCCGGCGAGATAGGTGGCAAACAGCGGCCCCTCCTCGCTGGTCGCCAGATACGGCGCCAGTTCGGTCTTCAGATCCGCGGTATAGGCGAACGGAAAGCTGTCGGCATAGGGCTCGACAAAGAAATCGAACGGGTTGATCACGGTCATCTGCGCCGTGAAATCGACCTCGATCTTGAGCTCGGTGGCTTTTTCCGGGAAGACGAAGCGGGCCAGCCAGTTGCCCTGCGGGTCCTGCTGCCAGTTGACGAAGTGATTGGATGGCGTGACCTTGAGCGAATAGCTCAGGATCGGCGTGCGGGTGTGCGGCGCCGGGCGCAAACGGATGGTTTGGGGGCCGAGATCGATCGGACGGTCGTATTTGTAGTGGGTGACGTGATGTAGTGCGACGAAGATCGACACAGCGGGGCTACTCCAGCAGCTTTTTTAAGCAGAACACCGGTTCCGGTATGGATCAAGCACTAACAACGGGCAGCAGATGCCTATGTGGGCGGCGCGGAGCCGGTTGGGCTCCGATCCGCCTGCGAACTGGTTCGACAATTGAGATCGTCATCCCCGGTGAGATTGTATTGCGAGCGTCAGCGAAGATTCCACACCGCCACGTCGAGAAAGCTGGATGGCTTCGTCGCAAGCGCTCCTGGCCATGACGGAATGAACCAGCGCGTACGGCCGTAGCTGCTACGGCGAAGGCGGAAGCGATCGGGATATCTTCGGCGGGATTCAACAGGCGTGCAGGTGCGATCCACTCGCGGTGTTGACGACTTTTTACCGGAACCGGGGCAATTGGCCTGTCACTCGGCTTTCGGCAGTTCGATCGGGACGTGCCGAGACGTGCTTACCACACGCGGACCCCCGTCGGCATAGACGCGGCTTTTGAGGGTTTCCAGCAGAAGAAAGAACTTCTCGGCGAGCATCTTGGTGTCCTCCGTTGGTGGATGTCCGACTTGGAAAAGCCACCGCTCGTATCCATGCCGCCGGATGCGAGCGCTGCGGCACCGTCAAACATGCGCCGCTAGACATGATGACGGTCATGAGCGTCTGGATCCCAACCGGCGTTCCAGAAGCACAGCCAGCAATCCCCGCGATGGCAGCTATTTGCGACCTCCGAAATCAGGCCATGGCAAACTGTAGCCGGGATCGCAGATCGCGCCTATGAACCAGTTCACACTGGGGCCGCTGCCGGCGCCGGACGCGCGAAATCGGGCTTTGTCGCAGGACACCTGAGGTCGATCGGACGTCCGCCGCAAACCGCGCAACGCGCGCTCCGATGCTGCGGCGCAACCCGCCATCTTACGACCCGATGGGTCGCGCCTCACCTGCGATCAAACAATCGTGGCCCGCGAGCACGGTCGCAACGGCAACGAAACCGGCTCACAATACCCCGCTCTCGGATAGACGGATCGACGCCGATGACCTCCAACATCGAACCGAAGGACATGTGCTCCAGCTAGTGTTTCAACTCGACCCCAAGCGGGCGCAGCCTGAATCAACCGGCGCGGCGACCTTCATCAGGTCGACACCAGGCGGTCTGCAATCAAACCGTTCAGACGTGCGCCGGCTGGTATTTTTCGCCGTCAGAAACGAATTCGGCATGACCGTAGGATCGCAACAGCTGCTCGATCTTCTGAACCAGCCGCCTGTCCGCGTAGTTGCTCAGCAAGCCGATCCTGCCCGCCAGATCATAGGCGAGCATTGTCGGAAAGATCAGCGCCGCGGCGGTTGCGGCGCAGATCCGGTCGGCAAACGTAAACGGCACACCCATTGCCGCCGCTTTTGCCGGATCGCCATCGCTGAAATGCCGGACGAAGAATGCCTTGGAAAAGCCCCGCTCAAGTCGGCGCAACAGGCGTCGGCTCAGGGAATTGCCTTTCCAGAGTTCGGCCGCCATCGTACCCCTGACAAGGGCGCCGCAGGTCGCATCGTCGAAAGTCTTGCGCAGCGTCGCGTGCCGGGTCAGCATCAGGGCAACAATCTGCTCGGGTGTCGAGCCCAGCAGAATCTGGGGAAGCCCGAGCAAAAAGCAGCGATAGCGGGCCAATTCGACCCGGGCGCGCTCTCGATGGGTGAATTGCTTCCGGCCCTTGCGAAGAGCCTTGATCGATATCAGGAATGGGGCGAGCATGCCGGCCGGCATCTGGTCGATCAGCGGAATAGGCACGCCATAGGTCCCGCTGTCCCACAGGCCTTCGCGCCTGGTGACGTTGAAACGAACCATCGAATGCATCAGACGAACCATGGCGGCGGCCCTGAACGCCTGACCGTGGAGATCGAGCGCGCCCGGCATCACGGTCAACGTGAAGAAGGTCGCCGTCTCGAACACGCGTTTGGCCGCGAGTGAACTCGAAAAATTTCCGGTCAGGGCCATCGGCAGGGCCGAGTATTTGTTCATGAATGTTGCAAGCAATCCACCGCGAACCAGAAACGGCGCCAGATGCGCATACTGGTTCCGTTCGATCCTCGCGCCCTCGTTAACAAGGCCGATGTCGAGCCATTCGGGCTTGCGTTCCATGTCCGCCAGCAGAGCCCGCAACTGAGGCGGCGCTTCCGGAACTCCCTCCAGGCCCTTCTCGCAAGCGGTCTTGAGCATCTGGACCAGTTTTGAAAATCCGTATTTCGGCATCAGCGCTGCATAGGCATCGGCAACTCGATCGCCCATCATCGTATAGGCTCTGATCAGCTCGACCCGATCCCGGTCGGCAAGCAGAGCTTGCCGACGGTTGAGAAACGGTCCCCGCAGCGACGATACGTCCGACATGTCGACAGTAAAGCGCTCCGGGATCGACGAGAAATCGATCCTCCCGTAGATCTCGGGGCTGGCTGCGGCTTGAGCCCGGACCTGCTCCCACAAAGTGTCGTGTTTCACTGCCATGGACATGATATGGCTCCTCAATCCATCAGATGACGGTCTAGCAACCGCGGAACGACGGCTTTCGCTTTTCCATGAAGGCCCGGCGGCCTTCCCGAAAATCCTCGCTGTCCGCGCACCTGATGCCGATGCGCCTGACGGCCTCCATGTCACGGTTGCAATCGTGTTTCAGGATTTGCGCGATCGTGATCTTGGCGGCGGCGACAGCGAGCGGTGCGTTGCCGGCAATTGATTGAGCCAGTTCAACCGTTCGCGGTCGCAGTTCGGAGACGCCGACGATCTGATCCACGAGGCCGATCCTGAGAGCTTCCGCGGCATCGATGCGCATGCCCGTGAACATCAACAGGCGGGCCCGCGAAGGACCGACCAGCGAAACCAGCCGCTCCAGACCCGCGTAGCCGTAAGCGGCGCCGAGCCTTGCGGCTGGGATACCGAACTGGCTGCCTTCTGCCGCGATACGAATGTCCGCGAGCATCGCGACGAGCAGCCCGCCTCCCAGGCAAAAGCCGTCGATGCAGGCAATGATAGGCTTCGGGCAGTCGTCCAACGCATGGACGACGACGACGCTGCGTTGCGAATATTTCTCCGCGGTCTCGGCGTCGTGCCGGAGTACTTCGAACTGGCCGATGTCGGCGCCTGAAACAAAGGCTTTTCCGCCTGCACCGGCCAGCACGATCACCCGCACTTCGGGATCAGCCGTCAATCCGGCGATCGCTTCGGCCAAAGCCTCCCACATGTCCAACGACATTGCATTCCGCTTCGCCGGATTGTTGAACGTGATCGTGCCGACACCTCCCGCGACGTGGTGCAGTATCTTTCCGGAAGCCAACGAGGCGCTGGTCTGATCCGCGGACATGTTCAGCACGGCGTGTGTCCCTTTTCGAAAGCCATCCATCCGAGCATCGAAAACTCCGTTCATCAGGCGTCGAATTTCGGCCAACCGGACTTTGCAAGCATGTCCGCGAGAAGGTGCCCCCCGTTCAGGAGGTGGTTGCGCATGGCGCGCTCCGCCGCATCCTCATCGCACGCCTGAACGGCCGATATGATGGCCTGATGCTCCTCATGGGAGGAACGCAATCGCCCTCTGGCGACGAAGTTGCTGCGCAGATATGGCGCCAGACGGACACGGAGCTTTCTGATTTCGGCCGTAAGAAAACTATTGCGGCATCCCGCATAGATCGCGCCGTGCAGCGCATTGTTGATCTCCGAATACTGCTCGATCGAGATGTGCGCGATGTCCGCGGTTCGCTCGGCGTAGTCGCGCGCCAGATTATCCCGCTCAATTGTTTCCATCCGCCGCGTCGCCAGTGCGGCGGCCTCGCCTTCAAGCGCGACCAGGACTTCAACCATCGAGACGACCTCTTGCGGCGACAGGCCGAGCACGACGGCGCCGCGTCGAGGTAGAAACTGCACCAGTCCGACGGCGGACAGTTGCAACAGCACTTCCCGAGCAGGCGTCCGCGAAATGCCGAAGCGCTCCCCGATCGATCGTTCGTCGAGCCGGCTTCCCGGTGGCAACTGCCCGGCTTCGATTTCCTGCCCGAGCTGTTCGGCGAGCTGATGCCTGAGCGTACGCGCCATGCGAACCTCTGTATACGTTGATACATAATATGTATAACTTACTTGCGTTTTATGTGTCAATAATCCAACTTATATAAAATTAATGTATACATATAGAGGAGGCGCTTATGGAGACCGGCATGGTGGAAGCTGTGATCGCCGCAAGCGCGCCGGCGCTTTCACCGCAGAGGATCTTCTGGGCGACCTGGACCGGCTGGATGCTCGATGCATTCGACTCCGCAGCCTACGGTTTGCTGCTCGTCCCGGTCTGGAGCGAATTGCTGCCGCTTGGGGGCCTCAAGGCTGACAAGGCAACCATCGCCGTCTATGGCGGATTCGGCTTTTCGGCCTTTATCTTGGGCTGGGCTTTTTCGATGTTTTGGGGCTGGCTCGCCGACCGCATCGGCCGGGTGCGCACCATGTGCATCACCATTTTGGTCTATTCGATATTTACGGCCTTGTGCGGAGTTGCATCCGGAATCACCTGGTTCCTGGTGCTGCGCTTTCTGGTTGGATTTGGCGTCGGCGGCGAATGGGCGGCGGGCACGCCACTTCTGCACGAATCCGTTCCCGAATCGCTTCGGGTGAAGCTTGCCGGCTGGCTGCACTCCGCGGCGCCTATCGGCGCCATGCTGGCGTCAGCCGTCGCCCTGCTCGTGGTGCCGGTTTTCGGCTGGCGCGGGATGTTCCTGATCGGCATCTTACCCGCATTGCTGGCGATCTATCTGCGCCGGCAAATTCCCGAGCCATACCGGCGACCGCGACCGGCGCGGTTTTCGCCGCTCAGATCATTGTTCACCAGGCCGCAGGCGGTCGTCACATGGTCTGCAGCGTTGATGGTCACCTGCGGCCTGCTTGGCGTCTGGTCGTCCAGCTTCTGGATACCCACCGTCATCACCACAAAATTCATGGCTGCTGGATACCCGCTCGACAGCGCTCAGCAAATTGCCTCGCTCTGCAGTCTTGCGGGAAACGTTGGCGCCCTCGTCGGATGTTTGATCATGCCCTGGGTTGCGAACCGGATTTCGTCCAGGAAGACAATCGCCAAATCGTTGTTTGCGGCATCCTGGATCGGCAATGTTGCTGCGTATTATTGGGTGCTTGAAAGGTCGGACAATATCGCGCTGTTCTTGCTGGCGGTGCCAATACTCGCCTTCATCACAAGCGGGCCGTTTGCGCTGTTCACGATCTGGCTTCCTGAGCTGTTCCCGGCCAGCGCCCGCGGATCCGGTCTCGGGTTCACATTCAGCGTTGGTCGCCTCTTCGCTGCGATCGGTCCTTTGCTGATCGGGGCGCTCGCGGCATCCACCGGAAGCTATCCGGTCGCCATCACTCTGGTTTCCACAATCTACATCCCGGGAATCGTGTTCATTGCCATGTGCCGGGAAACCGCCGGCAACAGTTTGCCGGCCTGAGCAACAGGACACGGGCTTAATTGGAAAAGGAGAGAACATGCTTCCCTTGGATGGCATTCGCGTGCTGGACTTCAGCCGCCTGCTCGCGGGTCCGTTTTGCTCTGCGATCCTGGGCGATCTCGGCGCCGACATCCTCAAGGTGGAATCGTTGCCGGACGGCGACCTCTATCGGAGTTCGCCGCCGTTTCACGGCGGAGAAAGCGTTTCGTTTCTCGCCGTCAACCGCAACAAGCGCAGCATCGCCATCGATTTTCGCAAGCCAGGCGGCCTTGATCTCGTTCGCGAGATTGCCGACCGCGCCGATGTCGTGGTCGAAAACTTCAAGCCCGGCACCATGGAGAACATGAGCCTGTCCTATGAGCAGCTCGGCGCTCGAAATCCGCGGCTGATCTATGCAAGCATCAGCGGCTTTGGCCGCACCGGGCCGTACGGGCTGTTGCCCGGCGTCGACCAGATTGCCCAGGGAATGTCCGGGTTCATGAGCATCACGGGACAGGCCGAGAGCGGTCCGACGCGCGTGGGCGTCCCGATCGGCGATCTCGTGGCAGGCATGTGGACGGCGATCGGCGTTCAGTCAGCCTTGATTGCGCGTCAGACCACGGGCCGTGGACAGCGGGTCGATACATCGCTTCTCGGGTCACTGATCGGCCTGCTTTCGGTACAGGGACAGCGCTATCTCAGCCTGGCAGAAATCCCCGCGGTGGCCGGAAACCATCACCCGGTCAGTTCGCCCTATGGCTTGTTTCATGCCAGCGATGGCGTGTTCAATCTTTCTGCGGCGACGTCGGCCATGTGGAAGAAGCTTTGCGAGCATCTCGATATGGCGTGGCTGCTGGGCGACCAGCGGTTTGCCACGAGCTCGGCGCGCCGCGACAACCGCAAGGAGCTGGAGCATCTCCTTGATGAACGGTTCAGGCTCCGCACGCGGGGAGAATGGATTGCCGAGCTTCGGGAACTCGGAATGCCGGCCGGGCCGGTCTATGACATGTCCGAGGTTTTTGCTGACCCGCATGTCGCAGCTTCGGGAATGGTCGAAACCGTCGAACATCCATCGATCGGGGCGCTCAAACAGCTCGCGTCTCCGCTGAAACTGGAATGTTTCGCCGGCGGATCCGTGCGACGACCGCCTCCCCTGCTCGGCGAACATACGCTGGACATTTTACGCGAACTCGGATTCGGTCAAGGGAGGATAGCCGGCCTCCAGAAAATCGGCGTAATATGATGTTTCGATTCCGATCTTGACCGCGCACGGTCGGGCCGAAGCCGACCCGTCCGCGCTGGTTGCCGTTACGACGGTGCCCGCGAGCACGGTCGCAAAGGCAACAAAACCGGCTTATATTGCCCGCTCCCGGATTGCCGGATCGACAGGGTATGACGTCCAATATCGAACCGATCGCGCGCGACATTACCAGAAGCATCTGTCGCGAAAGCCAGATGCCGGAAACCCAGATCGATCGCTGGGTCGATCTTCATTGGCAATGTGCTGCGGCGATGCTCGAGGCAGGCGTCATGGATGAAACCGGCGAATGGATCGAAGGCAAGGACTGGCGCCGTGGCCTGGAGGCGTACCGCGAAAGACTGTTGGCTTCGTCCGCGCCGGGGACTGCACCGGCAGGCAACGACCCTTCCTGATGCCGCTACAAAACAAAGAGGACTTCAGATGTTCATCGCAATGAACCGCTTCCGCGTCGCCAAAGGATCCGAAGCTGCCTTCGAGCAGGTCTGGATGTCGCGCGACAGTCATCTCGACAAGGTGCCGGGCTTCGTCGAGTTTCATCTTCTCAGGGGACCCGAGGCGGATGATCACACCCTCTATGCTTCGCACACGATCTGGGAAAGCCGCGCCGTGTTTGAAGCCTGGACCCGATCGGAAGCGTTTCGCGCCGCGCATAGCCGGGCCGGGGACAACAAGCCGTTGTATCTGGATCATCCGCAATTCGAGGGGTTTGAGGTGCGCCAGACGGTCGGGCGCGGCAAGACCGCGCCGTGAAGTCACCGTCCCGAAGGAGCCGAAAAAAGTTCCGTCCGCGAGCTGACCCCACGCGTGGAACTCGAGGCCATCGAACTTAAACCGCCCTTGCTATAACGCGCGAAGCGTTTTCCGGTTCGGCCGTTCGGGCCGTCGTCCCGGCATGGCAGCCTTACGGAAGTCGGGCTAATCCTCCGAGAAAAAACAACCAGTTCCGGGAGGCGGGGCAGGACCTAAGGAGAACGACGATGACGAACTACAAAAAAAGGCTTGTTGCGGCATCTCTCACGCTTGTTGCAGCATCCCTGGCATCCACCGTGATGACATCTTACGCGTCTGCGCAGTGCGTGGAGTGTGCCATCTATCCGGATCGAGATCCCCTGAACGGCGGCGCCGAGACACCCGCCGCCAAGGCGGCCCACCCGGGCGGGCCGAACGGTGCCACCGCCCCTTCTTCCAGTGCTGCTTCGCGTAACGCGAACAACGCACATGCCGAAATGCGCAGTCATCGCGGTCATCATGCCGCTGGCTCGGCCGAACGGCCCCGGTGACCGGTCTCTATCGCGCCGCTGCTGGCGGTCGCCCCCCGCGACGACACGACCGCAGCGGCGCCTCGTCGCGGGCCGGCCTCCACGGCAGGCGCGAGAGGCCAGTGACGACACCGTCTGACTAAAGTACTAACTCGCGAGACGGAGGCGCAAGCATCCGGTAGCCGATCCCGGCTTCAGTCAGCAACAGGCGCGGATGCCCTGGATCAGCCTCGACCTTCTGCCTGACGTGTCGGACATAGACCCGAAGTTGATCGACGTTCTTGGTATGATTCCACAGTTCGCCGAGAAGAAACCTGTGGGTCAGCACCTTACCCGCATTATGCAAAAAGATCAGCAGCAACTCGTATTCTGTCCGAGTCAATTTCACCTGCTTCTCGCCGACCTTGACCCGGCGACGCGACAGATCGACAGAAAGAGCGCCTGATCGCAGCAACGGGCGCTCGCCGTGGACGACAGCGGGTGTTTGCCTCAACAAATTGCGTATGCGGACGAGCAGTTCCTTCATCCCGAAAGGCTTGGTGAGATAGGCGTCTGCGCCGAGATTGAGCGCCTGCACAATGGAACTTTCATTGGTTCGGCTCGAGAGTGCCACGATCGGTATGCGGTCATCGCGCCCGCGAAGCCTACGCAGCAGACCATCGCTCTGGATATCCGGCAAGTCGAGGTCGACGATGATCAATGCCGGGCGGTCGGAGAGAAGCTCAAGCCCGATCCCGGCACTGGAAGCTTCGAGGACTTCATAACCCCGTATTTTCAGCGCCACTCGCAACATGTTGCGGATCGATGAATCATTCTCGACGATCATGATCCAGGGCCGCGGCGCTGTTGCGGCCACATTGAATGTCCCGGCGCCGGTCGAATTGCGCAACAACCTGACCGCCATCCGATCCACCTGCCTGTCGCCGACCCTGACCGGGGGATGCGACAGATCAACCGAAAGATTGTCAGATCGCAGCAAGAAGGACTTGCCGTGGACGACCGTGAACCGGCGCCTCAGCATATTGCGCATCCGACCGATTAGCTCCTTCATCCCGAAAGGCTTGGTGAGATAGGCATCTGCGCCGAGATCGAGCGCCTGCACGACGCATGTCTCGTCGGCCCGCTTCGAGAGCGCTACGATCGGTGTGCAGACATTACACCTGCGGAGCATACGCAGCAGATCATCGCTCCGGATATCCGGCGAATCGAGGTCGACAATGATCAATGTCGACTGTCGGCAAAGCGGTTCAAGCGCGATCTCCGAATAGGAGGTCTCCAGGATGCCATAACCCTGGGCTTCCAGCGCCCTCCGCATCACGTCGCGGACCGATAAATCGTTCCCGACGATCATGATCAAGCGTTGCGGCCCTGCTGTGGTCACATCGAATATCTCGGCGTCGGTCGACTTGGGTACCAACCTGGCTACCATCAGCGTTACAATTTCCACCGCAAGCTCTCGTGCGCTTGTCGCGGGTCGAAGCCGCAGCCCGCCATTTCCCAACACGACGAGACGCGCATCCCCCAACAAATCGACAATCGTAGCTATCGTTTCCTGAAATGGCAGGTTACGGCCTTCGCTTTCAGCTGTTGACCGGATCTCCACGGGATCGAGAATAGCGAGCCTATTCACTCATCGCATTCTCGCGTACGCGATCATTCGCGTCGAGCCGAAATCTGACCGCTGTCCGACCAAAGGGTAAAATTGATTTGGAAGATCCTTGATTCAGATCAATGCTGAGCCATTGGAGACGTGAATCAATTTTCACGATAGTTGCTCGCGAGCGTACGGGCCCATTCACCGGCGGGTTGGATTGCCATGGAAGCGCTTGTTCTCGATCCACAGCGAAACCGGCTGCTTGCGGCATTGCCGGAGCCGGATTTCGCTTTGATCGCAAGACATCTGGCCACCGTCTCAATGCCGGCGGGCAAAATCCTGAACCAAGCCGATGACCGCGTCGATCAGGTCTATTTTCCACTGAAGGGAATGCTTTCCCTGCTCGCGGTGTTGAAGGACGGCAGGGCCATAGAAACAGCCGCAGTCGGTCGGGAGGGTGTGGTCAATGCCATGGCTGGACTGGGACTGCTCACGTCCAATGTCCGGGTCATCGTGCGAATGCCTTTGGACGTCGCCGTCATATCCGTGCCGCATTTCAAACATGCGGCGGATCAAAGCGCCAGCATTGCCAACATGTGCATCAACTACAATGAGGTCTTGCTGACCCAGGCGCGGGTTACCGCCGCCTGCAATGCGTCACACACGATTGAAGAGAGATTCTGCCGATGGCTGTTGCAATCCTCCGAACTGGCGGAAAGCGACATCGTCAACCTGACGCAAGAGCTTATGGCCGAGATGCTGGGTGTGCGGCGAACCTCGATAACCCAGGTCGCGCAAAAGATTCAGGACACCGGAGCTAGCTAGTTTCTGTCGCGAAACGCCAGCTTTTATGTATGGCGCGTCAATTCCTCAATAAAACGAGGGCAAACTAGCGGCGACGGCGGGTGGTCGCCGCGTATTTTGAGCCGATTTTCGGTGCGATTTCACGAAGCATCCGTTGGACGGCGCGGTGGTTGCGGTGAAGTACAGCGGATATCTTTCCGCGATAAGCGGAGGACTTGATGGGATATTGTCAGGCGGCTTTTCGTCTGCGCGATGATCGTTCCGTCAACAGGGCTGCGATCTTCATGAGGTTGTTGGCGAGCACGGCCGCCGCGACCCACAGCTCAAAGCGCTCGCGGCCTTCGGCGAGACAGCGCTTCATGCCACGACCGCGGAACAACACCGAGATGCGCCCCTCGATGCCCGCGCGAAAGCGCTGACCGTCCTTGAACTCCCGGCTCTTCTCATAGGCTTTGCGTTCGGGCGCCTTGGTGCCACCCCGCTGTGGGATGCAAATCACCTTGACGCCTTCCTGCCTGCACGACGTCACATTCCTTTCGTTGAAGAAGCCGCGATCCGATCCATACAAATCGGGAGCGCGGCCGAAGGCTTGCTTGTGGCGTTCCAGCGAAACAACCACGTGCTGTTCGTCGTTAGGATTTCCGTCCAGCACTTCATATTGCGTGATTAAACCGCGCGCGCTCTCGGCAAGAAACACCTTGTGGCCGAACTCGATCGGGGTCTGCACCTTGCCACGCTTGATGAGGTCGGTATGGGGCTCGAAAATCGAATAGAGCTTCTCGGCCGTCGGAACTTGCTCGCCGTTGAGTACACGCCGGCGCGACTGATCAATCACGCGAGCTCCGAGATCGCAAAAATGCTCGATCTCCTTGCGCATCTCCGCGATAGCCAGATTGCTGATCATATCTGTACCACGCGCTTTGTGGGTTTGCCGGAGCGCAGTTCGTGCGCTTTCGATAACCTCCTCGGCAATGCCGATGAGTTCGCGGTATCTCCCGGTCTGCTGCTCCTGGCGCTGTCTTGATGTCATCCGTTGAATCTCTTGCATCCGACGCCGCGCCGATCGCGTCCGATCCCGGAAACCCTTGATACGCCGGCGTTCCAGCGCTGCGGCAAGGCGGCCAATCAGGCGCGTCACGACGCGAACGACATCCCACAACAGCGTGTTGTCGGTCGGATGATGAATGTCGGTCTGTACCACCGTGGTGTCGACGCGCAGCTTTTGGCCGTCCTCCAGTCCGAGTTCGACTGCCGCCTGCACCACCAGATCATTGATCGCTTTGAGCGTCGCGGGCGTCAGCCGCGTGAAACCGCGGTGGAATGCATCGTGTCGCGGCACCGGCAGACAATAGAAATCGGTGAACTGGCGCAGGGTGCATCCGTCGGCAATCCGCTCGCGCAATTCGCGATAGTTCCAATTCTTGACGCGCATCAGAACCAGCGAGCGCAGCACCTGTTGCGGCGTCAGGCCGCTACGACCGGTCTCGGCCTTCTTCAAGCCCCGCGTCAGATCGCAGCGGACCTGCTCGATCATGTCGTTCTGGTTGTCCAGAAAATCGGCAATAGCCTGCAGCAACGGCTCAAGGCGAAGGCCCTGACGTACCAGTTCCCAATCAGCAAAACTGACCTGCCGCTCCGCTATCCGGCACACCGCTCAATCCTCGTCGCTCTCGGTAGAACCGGCGCGCGCGCGCTTCAGCGCCTTGATATATCGTGGTGCCGCCTGGTGCAGCAGATCCTGCACAGCGCGCCCGTTGTCCAGGCTACGCTGAACCTCCGGCACAAGATCTTCCGGCACGTAGACCGCAACACGACGCCCGTTCGCACGACCGTAGAGAACATAACTTTGATGCTGCTCGCCAGACTGGCACGCTGGGCAATTCTTACGAATACACCGGCTACGACGCAGGCTTAGCGAACCGAGAAG
>Ga0182030_10009532_pt1 | contig 19864 bp, 18 predicted proteins | sample 812S3MmetaG_FD_121299 | JGI IMG/M metagenome (GOLD analysis project Ga0182030, IMG submission 121299) | Permafrost microbial communities from Stordalen Mire, Sweden - 812S3M metaG (Illumina Assembly) | ecosystem: Environmental > Terrestrial > Soil > Wetlands > Permafrost | place: Sweden... | reverse complement strand
GTGACCAAGAAGGAGAACGGCTCATCGAAGATCCTCGCTGGCGGCCTCGCGTGCCCACCGTGCAACGTCGGCAAGAACTCGATCCCGAATTACGCGACGTTGACCAATCAGGCGATCCACTCAGTCGGCTCGACCAAGGTCTTCGCCGGGCAACGCGCCGATGGCTTCTACGTCGACTTGGGATCGATCTTTGACCTCGGCGACCTGCGACCCTTCCAACCAGATTTCCTCTTGAAAGGTGCGGCCATCGCCGGGGTCAACTCTCTGGCCGCGACGAACGTGCACTCCATCGCCATCCAAGTCCCGATCTCGGAACTGACCAAAGGTGGCGGCGTGCCGACCACCTACACGGACGCCGATTCGACGATCGGCGTCTGGACGACGGCGAGCCGTCAGAAGACCAAGATCTACAGCACCACGCCTCAGACCAACACCGGTCCGTGGGAGCAGGTCTCACGTCTCGGCAACCCGTTGATCAACGAGGTCATCATCCCGATGGGTCACAAGGACCGTTGGAACTCCCAGGCGCCGAAGGATGACTCGCAGTACTCCACGTACTACGACCACCCGGGTCTCGCCTCGCTGTTGAACGTGCTCTACCCGGGCGCGTTCCCGAACCTGGCGGCCTACGCGGCCGTGGCGACCAACACTCGGCCGGACCTCGACGCGGTGTTGCTCACCGGGGTCCCTCCACTGTTCCCGGGATTTCAGAACTACACCGGCGCCACCAAGGTCGATATGTTGCGCCTCAACGTGGCGATCAAGCCCACGGCGACGGGCGCAGCGAGCATCCTGGGCGTCGTCGGTGGCGACAACGCCGGATTCCCGAACGGACGCCGCGTCTTTGACGACGTCGTGAGCATCGAGCTCAAGGCCGTCGCCGGAGCGCTCCTCGGTGATGTCGTGAAGAGCTACAAGCCCGACGCCGCCGCCGGCCTGCTCTTCGACGTGGGCTCGACCGAGCCCAAGACGGTCGCGAGCCTGGGCGCCTTTGGTCTCCACTACCGCTCAGACTTCCCGTACTTGGCCGACCCGTGGGACGGCTTCGACAACCCGGCCACGCAAGTGCGCGCAATGGCCGGCTAAGTGCCCGACGCATCAACTCAATTCTCCTCGAGGGACGCGTCCAGTCCGGGCGTCCCTCGAGGTGTGCGCTCCCACGACGATCATGCCGATCGTCACGACCACGACACCGACGCCGGCCACGCACCCGCGGACCACACGCACGAAGGCCACGGGCACGTCGAAGGCGTTGCGCCGACAGTGCCGAGTCGTGCTGTCGTCATCAACGTGAACGAACACGCCGGTGCCTTAGTGCTCGCCTCCAACGAATCACAATCGGGCATTGAGGTGGAGATACATCCGGTCTCTCGTCCCGGCGCTCGTCTGCACGTCTGGGTGTTGCCGCGCGAAGGTCGCGACGGCGTTGTCTACGCGGCAATCTTTCCCACCCTGGAGAGCGGCGACTACGCAATCTTGAACATCGACGGATCGATCGCCGACGTCGTGTCGGTACCACCGAATCAGGTCACGCACGCCACCTGGATGTAGTGCCATTGGCGGCCCACATCGATCTGGACTACTGCGCCGGACCGGACCCCAGTACGACACTCATGGTCTGGGCGACGCCGCCCAAGTTGAGGTAGTCCACGTGGATGGTGTCGCCGGGCTTCTTGGTTAACAGGATCGTCTGAAGTTCGCTGCCCGTCGTCGCGGACTGCCCGTCGATGGAGGTGATGACGTCACCGGCCACGAGACCGGCCTGGTTGGCCGGCGTACCCGCGACGGTGCCCGCAATGGTGACACCACTCGATGCATTCGCGCTTCCCCCGGCGGCGGTGGCCGAGTCGAATTCGACGCCCAGGAATGCCGTCGCCCCGATGTGAACTCCGGAGACGGCGCTGTCATCGCGAATGGACGTGACGATCGACAGCGCGGTGTTGATAGGAATCGCGTAGCCCCGGTCACTCGACGTGCTGCCCGGGTTGAATCCGAAGCCGCCATTGAGGTCCGAGCCCGCGGTGTCCATGCCGACGACTTCACCTTTGGCGTTCACGAGGGGTCCGCCAGAGTCACCGGGCACGATGGCGGCGTTCACTTCAAGCAGTCCGCTCAAATGCTCGGATCCCGCCGGATTGGTCTCGTCGCCCGCGGTAATGGCCTGGTCGAGGGCGACGACGGAGCCGGCGACGAAGCTCGGTGTGCCGCCGAGGCCTTCGGCGTTGCCAATACCGACGATCTTTTCGCCCGAGGAGACCTTGTCGGAGTTGGCCGTCTTGATCGTCGTGAGATTATTCGCGCCCTTTAATTGGATCAGCGCCACGTCCTCGGCGAGGTCGTAGCCAATGACGGTCCCTGAGTACGTCGTATTCGTGGCGACGTCGCGCACCGAAAGGGTCTGGGCGTCTTCGACGACGTGGTTATTGGTGAGAATCAGACCGTTCGAGGTGAGGATCATGCCGGTGCCTTCGGCGGTGCCGTTCTGATCGGCGAAGGTCGAGGTGATGTCGACGAGACCGGGGTCCACTTTGATCGCGATCTTGGCGGCAGCGGCGTCGGCCTTGGTGTTTTGCGGTGTCGTCGTGGGATATTGGACGGAGGGCGAGTTGCCGTTGCCGAAATTGCCGGACGGCCCGGACGGAAAGTTGGGGAAGTTGTAACTTGGCGCGGACAAACGGATAGGCGTCGGCCTCACGACGTCGTGTCCCACAATGAAGCCGGTGCCCGCAATCGCTGCGACCAATACGAGCGCGCTGATTCCCCTCGTCATTCGCCAATGCGTCTTGCTCACGGTCACGGTCTTTGCGGGCGTCTCGGGACTCGCGATTTCATCGGTTGATGGAACTACTGGGCTTACGTCGTCCCAATCCATTGGAATCTCCTCTTTAACAAGTACGAATAGGACTTCAGTATCAGGGTCGAACGTGAACGGGTTCTAGTGGATACCTAAGAAGTGGCTAAATCGTCCTACGCGAAGCGTATCGGCCCTTTGGATCAGCCACGCTGACGACAGTTGCGTCGAGAAGAATGGGTCAACATGACGCGCGGATTGAATGACGAATGACTGATCGTCTGCTCTTGGTCGGGATGATGGCGGTCGGCAAGACTACCGTCGGGCAGTTGAGCGCCACGAAACTCGAGTGGTCATTCCTTGATTCCGACGCCCAGCTCTTGGCCGAGACCGGACGCACGGCCCAGGAAATCTTCGACAACGACGGCGACGACACGCTTCGAACGTTGGAGAGCGGCGTGCTCGCCGAGGCGATCGCGCATCCGGTTCCGGTGGTGATCGCGGTCGCCGGAGGCGTCGTACTCGCCGAGGCCAATCGCGCGTTGTTGGTGCGCTCCGGCGTCGTCGTGTGGCTGCGGGCCTCGATCGCCACGTTGAGCGAACGAGTAGAGCGCGGGGGATCGCGGCCGCGCCTCGGCACGGATCCGACGCAGTCGCTGCGCGACCTCTATCTCACTCGTCATCCGCTCTACGCCTCGGTGGCGCAGTTCGTCATCGACGTCGACGATCTCCCTCCCGAAGAAGTCGTCGCGCGCATCTTCGAAGACACCGGTCTGGGCAACGCCGAGCGGTAGTTCGGATACGAGCGCCGGCGCGGTTCGTTCTGGTCGCCTGTAGGTTTGGCCGATGGCTCCGCTGGCGTACACCGACGTAGCCGCGCGGTACGCCTTCTACGTGGTCCTCGGAATGTTCGGGGCGTCTGAGTGGAGTATCCGTGTTCGCAGTCGGATGAATCGCGGTGGTACGCGACACGATCGCGGGAGCTTTTTCGTCGTCGTTCTCACCTCCGTTGCGGGCGTCGGCGCGGCACTCGCTCTCGCGCACACCGTGCAGTCCCCGGACATCAGTGTGGCGCGCTGGCCTCTCTTCATCTTCGGACTGGCGATCACGATTCTCGGAATGGCACTGCGACAGTGGTCGGTCGTAACGCTCGGCCAGTTCTTCACGGTCCAGGTTCAAGTGCGCCGCGGTCAGAGCGTCGTTGACACCGGCCCGTATCAATGGGTTCGCCACCCTTCGTATACGGCCATCATCATGTCCTTCGTGGGCATCGGAGTGGCTCTGGAGAACTGGCTGTCACTGCTCGTTTTGATCGTCGTGCCGACCAGTGGACTGGTAGTCCGAATTCGCATCGAAGAGAAGGCTTTGTTGGAGGCACTCGGTGAGCCGTATCGGCAGTTCTCGCTGAGTCGCGCGCGGTTGATTCCCAAGGTGTGGTGAGCACGTCGCGGCCACTGTCCGCGGTTCACAGCACAGGTACGTCGTCGTTAATTTAGAGTGGTTCCGTGAAACTGAGTACCGTCATTCTTCCCCTAGAAAGATGGTCGGGGTCGAGCGAAAAGTGGCGTCGGGCCGAAGAGTTAGGTTTTGACGCCGCGTACACCTACGACCATCTTTCGTGGCTGCGCCTGAAGGATCGACCGTGGTTCGGCGCAGTCCCAACGCTTACCGCTGTCGCGATGACGACATCTCATATCCGATTGGGAACATTGGTGACGTCGCCGAATTTTCGTCATCCCGTGCCCCTCGCCAAGGATTTGCTTTCGATTGATGACATTTCGAACGGCCGATTAATCGTCGGAGTCGGTTCTGGCGGATTGGGTCCTGACGCTTCAGTTCTTGGCGAGTCCGAATGGACATTGCGCGAGCGGACCGATCGATTCGCTGAGTTCGTGCGTTTACTCGACGAACTACTTCGAAACGATGAAACGTCATTCGAAGGATCGTTCTACAGTGCGCACCACGCTCGGATGTTGCCCGGCACGGTGCAGCGACCTCGAACGCCGATATATGTTGCCGCGAATGGAATGCGCGGGATGCGCCTAGCCGCGCAATACGGCGACGGTTGGATCACGCTGGGACGTTCCGTGAACGACGATACGTCATGTTTCGACGTCGTGAGAGCTCAATCCGCCAATTTCGACGGGATCTTCGCTGAAATGGGACACGGCCCGACGGAGTTTGAGAGAGTTTTGTTGAATGGCTTGTCCGAGGAGCATCCGCTTGTCTCGCTCGACGCCTTCGTCGATTGGGCTGGCCGGTATGAGGAAATCGGGATCACGGAGTTGGTCATTCACTGGCCGGAGCCGAATTCACCTTTCGAGGCCGACACGGAGGTGTTTGAGAAGATCGCGATCGAGGGACTGAGTCAACTTTAAAGACCGCGACGCCACGGATGCTCTGGAGGCAGCCGGTCCAAGAGCCACTCTCGTCGTGGCGCATCCAGGACGGGAAGTACCTCACGCGCATCAGTGTCATCCTTGTCTCGGATGTCCTTGCTCTTGAAGAGCAGTTGAATTTCAGGAGCCAGATACGGGATGCCATCTGATGAATTCAAAACCGCTGACTTCCAATCCACACGTATCTGGGGATCACGCCGATAGATCCAATGCTCGCCATCTCCTTCACCAATGGTTACGTCGAGACACCACGGCTGCAGTGGGTCCTTTCGGCACCACAGATTATTCTCGTGTTGCGCTGAATCAAGGACCTGATCACGCCAGGCGGAAAGTTTCCCCGCAGCCGCAACTTGGACGTCCCATGACTTGGTGACTGTTCGAAGTTGGGGCACGTCGCGCCGCAACACCCCAACGTCCGTGTCGACATGTGTTCGCCACGAACGTCCCACGAAGAGATCAAGGGCGAGTCCTCCGCTCACCCACCAACGAAATGGTGCATCAGCAAAGGTGCTCTGCACCTCGGTCACGGAGAGTGGTTCCCAGCGTTCGTATCCATCCATACTCACGGGACAAGGATATTGAAATCACGGCCAATGCGACGGGCTCGGTCCGTTTCCACCAAGCAGCGGATCGGTGCCCCCGACAGGAGTCGAACCTGCGCACATGGCTTCGGAGGCCAATGCTCTATCCACTGAGCTACGAGGGCAATGGGCAAATCCTACCCCTGACGTTTCGGGGTTCAATTTCGAATCCGACCACGCCACCTCGTAATGTTCATCTATGAGTGCAGAGCCAATCGCCGCGTCGTTGCTTCCCGACACCGCCGAGATCTCTGCGAACGACGTCACCGTGGGCGGCGTCTCGTTACGTGGTCTCGCCGGTTCTTACGGCACCCCTCTGTTCGTCTACGACGAGGAGACACTGCGGGCGCGCTGTCGCGAAGCAGCCGGAGCGTTCGACGACGGTGTCGCCTTTGCGTCCAAGTCCTTCCTCTGCGGCGCGATGGCCCGTCTGGCCTTTGAAGAAGGTCTCTGCGTCGATGTGGCGACCGGGGGCGAACTCGACCTCGTGCTGCGCTCCGGCGTACCGGCCGGGCGCGTCATCATGCACGGCAACAACAAGTCGGCCGAGGAGTTGGGGCGAGCCATCGCGGTGGGCGTTCATCGACTCGTCGTGGACAACTTCGAAGAGATCGCGATGCTCTCGACGCTCGTGCGTGCGTCGTCGCCCCTCGACTGTCTGGTTCGGGTCACGCCGGGTGTCGAAGCGCATACGCACGAGTTCGTGCGCACCGGTCAAGAGGACACCAAGTTCGGGTTCTCGGTCGCGACGGGCGACGCGCGAAAGGCGATCGACGAACTGCGCGCCATCGCGGGTCTGACGCTGCGCGGCGTGCACGCGCACATTGGCTCGCAGGTCTTCGAACTCATCGGGTTCGTGGAGTCACTCACGATCCTGGCGAAGTTCATCGCCGAGGACGACTTCGACGAACTGTGTATCGGGGGAGGACTGGGCGTCGCCTACGTCGCCGGTGAGTCCGCGCCATCGATTCACGAGTGGGGCGACGCGATACGAGTGGCGGCGCACGAAGTCGGACTCGATTCGAACGTGCGGCTCCTGGCCGAACCGGGCCGCGCGATCGTCGCCCAAGCGGCCGTCACGCTCTATCAGGTCGGTGCCGTGAAGCCGGTCGAGCAACGTACGTATATGGCGGTCGACGGGGGAATGAGCGACAATCCGCGTCCCGTGCTCTACGGGTCGGGCTACGAGGCCTTCGACGTCGGCGATCCGCTCAGCGCACGCCCTCAGAACGTGCGACTCGTCGGCAAGCACTGCGAGAGCGGGGACGTATTGATTGACGAGGCGTGGCTGCCCGAGTCGACCGGCGTGCGAAGCATCATCGCCACGCCGGTCACCGGCGCGTACGGCTACTCAATGGCGTCGAACTACAACCGCGTGCCGCGACCGGCGGTGCTCTTCGTGCGCGACGGCGTGGCTCGTGAAGTACTGCGCCGAGAGACCTTCGATGACATGGCGCGACTCGAGGTTTGAGGTCAGCACCGCCGAAATGGTCGGTTAGCCTTTAATGGTGAACAGGCCGGTCGTTCGAGTCGGAATCATTGGTGCCGGCAACGTCGGCGCGGCCCTGGTCGGACTGCTCAATGACCCGGATCGCAGCGAGGCGTTGCTCGATGCCGCAACGGGGCCGATCGAGCTCATCGGCGTCGCCGTACGCGACACGGCCAAGCGCCGCAAGGGAATCCCCAAGCAACTGTTGACCACCGACGTCGCCGGGCTGGTCGCCAACGACGACCTCGACATCCTCGTGGAGCTCGCGGGCGGCATCAAGCCGGCGCGGGTCTATATCGAAACGGCCCTTCGTCACGGCGTGTCGGTCGTCACCGCAAATAAGGCCCTGATGGCCGAGTGCGGCACCGAACTCGCCCAGTTGGCCCACCAGAACGGTGCCGACCTCTTCTACGAGGCCGCCGTCGGCGGGGGCATCCCAATCCTTCGCGCGCTTCGCACGTCACTCGCCGGAGAACGGATCGACCGAGTGATGGGGATCGTGAACGGGACGACGAACTTCATACTCTCCAAGATGACGAGCGAAGGCAGCGACTACGCCGCGGCGCTGAAAGAGGCGCAGTCCCTGGGCTACGCCGAGGCCGATCCGAGCGCGGACGTCGAGGGCTACGACGCCGCCGCCAAGGTCCAGATTCTCTCGTCACTGGCCTTCGGAACCGAACTCGTCGGTGACGCGATCGCGCGTCAAGGCATCGTCGGCGTTCGTTCGGTCGACATCGAATTCGCGCGACGAACGGGCTACGTGATCAAGCTCCTCGGCGTCGCCGAACGCGTCGGCGACTCGGGGATCTCTCGCCGAGCTCACCCGGCCCTGATCCCGAATGAGCACCCGCTCGCGTCGGTCCACGGCGCCATGAACGCGGTCTTCGTCGAAGGCGTGCGCAGTGGTCCGCTGATGTGGCTCGGCCAGGGTGCCGGGGGAGAGGCGACGGCGACCGCGGTGCTGGGCGACCTGCTCGACGCGGCGCGTAATCGTTTCAGTGGCCGCCACGACGTCCCCTTCAGCGTGGACCGAACACTGCACAGCGTGCCCGCCGGTGAACTCGAGAGCGTCTTCTATATCAGCATCGACGTGTTGGACCGACCCGGCGTGCTCGCCGCGGTCGCGGGCATCTTCGGTGACAATGGTGTGTCGATCCAATCAATGGAGCAGTCGGGATTCGGCGACGAGGCCCGCCTCGCGTTCTTGACGCACATGGCCGTCACCGATCGTGTCACCGCCACGGTGAAGGACCTCGCAAAACACAAGTCCGTGGACTCGATCGGTGCCTGCTTGCGAGTGATCGACGGAGGTCGCGGGTGATCGGGTGGAAGGGCCTGTTGCTCGAGTACGCGCAGTGGTTCAATCTCGACGGCGTCGACGAGATCGTGACCCTGCAAGAGGGCCACACGCCACTCATCCACGCCGAACGACTCTCCGAGCGCGTGGGCGCCGACGTCTGGCTGAAGTACGAAGGACTCAATCCCACGGGTTCGTTCAAGGATCGCGGAATGACGATGGCCATCACGAAAGCCAAGGCCAACGGGGCCACGGCCGTGATCTGTGGCTCGACTGGCAATACATCGGCGTCGGCCGCGGCCTACGCCGGCAAGGCCGGGATGGACTGCGTGGTCCTCGTACCCGAAGGCAAGATCGCCCAGGGCAAACTCGCCCAAGCCATTGTTTACGGCGCCAAAGTGCTGCAGATTCGTGGCAACTTCGATCAGGCACTCAACCTGGCGCGCGAGTTGACCCAACACCTCCCGATCACGATCGTGAACTCGATCAACCCGGACCGCATCGAGGGCCAAAAGACCGGTGCCTTCGAGATCATCGACGTCCTCGGCAGGGCCCCCGACGTCTTGTCGATCCCGGTTGGCAACGCGGGCAACATCACCGCCTACTGGCGCGGCTTCACGCAGTACCACTTCGCCGAACGGTGCAAGATACTGCCCAAGATGTGGGGCTTCCAAGCCGCCGGCGCGGCACCCATCGTCCTCGGACATCCGGTGACGAACCCCGAGACGATCGCGACCGCGATTCGCATCGGCAATCCCGCGAGCTGGATCCCCGCGCTCGAGGTCATCCACGAGTCGCTCGGCGACATCCGGGCGGTCACCGACGACGAGATCATCGAGGCGTACCGCTACGTCGCTCGCTACGAGTCAATCTTCTGTGAGCCGGCCTCGGCGGCGTCAATCGCCGGCGTCATCAAATACGGCGTCCCCAAGGGATCGACGGTCGTCTGCGTGCTCACCGGCAACGGATTGAAAGATCCCGACACCGCGGTGGAGACGAGCGTCACGCCGGACGTCGTGGACGCCACGCTGAAGGCATTGCTCGCGAAACTCTCCTAAGAGCCTGTCCTCGTCGTCACTCGCCGCGCATCACCTGCGCCGCCGACGTCCTCGCCGCACTACGCCCAGGCAACGCCGCGACAACGTTCGCGAGCACCATTGCGCTCAGGGCCACCAGGATCAACGAGACGAAAGGAACCGTCGGTCGCGGTACGGCATAGATGTTGTTCGCGAACAATATCCATAACGAACGACCGAGCAGGATGCCCAGCGGAATGCCGAAGATCGCACCGATAACGCCGGCTACGGAGGCCTGCCACGCGACCGCCGACAACAACTGTCGACCAGTGAAACCCAGGGTGCGAAGTAGGGCGAGGTCGCGCCGTCGACGGTGCACGGAGGCGATCAGGGTAAGGCCCAACGCCACGACCGCGCCTATCGCCAACGCGAGAGCCAGCAGGTCCGGAATCACACCGATCGTGCGATAGTTCTCGATCTCCGCAGGGTAGAGGACTGATTGGACCGATTCGCTGCTACCGCCTCCGTCGGGAGTTGCGTCAATCGCCTTCTGATCGATTCGGGCGATCGTACGCAGTGACGCCACTGCGAGGGACGTAGGCGCGCCACTTCGCAACCTCACGAATACGACGGAGTGTCCATTGAGCACTTCGTACTTACTGTGAAGAAACTTCATGAACGCTGGTGGCTCAACGCTGAGTGGGATCATCGCACCAACGCCCATTGAAGTGTGTAGCGTCAACGTTCCGCCAATGGCCGGCAGCGTCGCGGTGCCGACGATCTTCAATTTCGTGGGCGGCACGTACACGGGGTAATCCTCTTTCGTGCCGTACTGCGCGGTCACCGTTTGCCCGAGATGTTTGCCCAGTTCTTGCATCGTTTCGGCGCCGAGCACAATCTGGTCGGGACCGGTTACCTCGTGACCGGAAAGTATGGGTGACGTTACTTTTGCGCGGTAGGTCGTCAAGATGATCGGGACGGTCACGCCGTTGATCTGCGCGTTGGCAAAGTTGTCACTCGAGTACGCCGCCACGTAGGGATCGTGAGCGAGGAGTTGCGATGTTTGCGGTGGAACGCCGTTGCCGTTGGACGTCATCGCGTAATTCCAGTTCCATCCGTAGAGCGATGGATGCGACACGAGTGTATTGAGGCTGCTGCCAAAAGTGAGTGTCGCGACCACGATCGTGACGGCAAGTACGGCGCCCACCAGGGCGGAGCGAACGGGTGCCGCGTCACGATCCCCGGGCGATTCGAGAGCGAAACGAATTCCCACGACCGCCGTCACCGGAAGTCCCGTGTCGGAGGCCCATCGACCGGCGCGCGAGCCCACCGGCACGCGCGCCCTTCGAGCGTGATTGGCCACTCGCCGCGATCGCCGCTGTATGAGTCCGAACGTGATCGCAGTAAGTAAGGCGAACAAGAAGAGAAAGCCGAAGCCGAGTACAAGTCCGTCGAAAGCAAATCCACCATCGGGATAGACAGCGCGTACCGGCCCTATTGGTGACAACGGTGACAGCCCAATGGCGACGACAACCGAGAGGGCCGAACCGGCGACGACGGCCGCGAGTGGACCGAGAGCACTGGCGGTTGCGGACATTGAAGGACTGCCGCCCAACGCGCGAAGAATTTGCGAATCTTCGCTTTCTCGTTGCAGACCTCGGGCAATCAAGCCGCCGGCAATAACCAACGCGGCCAATCCGGCGATAAGGCCGAATACGCCTAAGGAGATTGACTCCGGTTCCAGAGAACGATTCACTTCGTCGGCGATTGTTGAATTGACGTGAAAGTCATACGTCGTGCCCGGAGGAAGTGCGGCAATGATCTCTCGTTCAACCACCGAAATATCACGGACACCGTGGTCGAGTTGAAGTGCGTACGTGTTGTAGTGCACTTTGTTGTTCACGACCTGTCGCGTCAGCGCGGGAGTGAAAATTAACAGCTCTGGCAGGCGATCGGTCTGGTCGAGCAAGACGTCATCGTTGGGCACGATCGTCCCGACGAGGTGCATCATCAAATTCACGGTCGGTTTGATCGGTTTGGAAGCGAAAGTGGGCAATCCGGTTTGGGCGTCGGTATAGAAATACATGCGTACGTATTCGCCAACGTGCCAGCCCAACGCGCGCGCAGCTAGCGCGTCTGCCATGAATTCACTGGCCTTCTTTGGATCGGCCCGTCGACCCGCCAAGAGCGCCACCCGGTCCTCGCTGAAGTACTCACCGACGAGGCTCCCCGCACCGATCACGTTGCCGTCGTCGATCGCCTTAGGAATCGCCGGCGATCCGTGTCGCCCGGCGGGAAAAGCGTTGACCGAGTACGACGACACGCCTACGTGTCGCACGTGCGGTAGGTGGGCCAGTTTCGCCGCGATATTAGGCGCGTACACCGCTATCGTCAGGTCCGAAGGATTAGTGCTGGCTAAGAACGTGTTGTACGACGACTGGGTCCTTCGCGCCGCGGCCACCGATCCGAGAGCGAGTCCGCCGATTGAACCGACGAGTAGGACGATCGTCAGATAGTTCGACCATCGACGCGCGAAGTTCGCCCGAAACCAAAACCACCCGACGCGCGTCGCGTTGGAGTTCATCGTCGTGTTGATTCCCGCGTCGTGTCAACCACCGTGTGGACGCCCCCTGCCAACGATCTTCATCTCTTGCCCTACGACACTTTCTCTTGACCGCAGTTGCCAAACAAGGAGGTCAGCCTACGAAATTGTGTAGTGCCAGCACCAGAGGTTCTTTCGCTCCACGTTCGTGATGGCGGCGACTTCAATGGTCCTACTCAGGGGCCAGAAAATAAGAATTCGATGAAATGTTGGCATTCCTCGCGGACTCCGCTACACTGAACAAGTCATCCACACCCGGCCTTTCCCCGGGGTGAGGAACTCTTCCGAGATGACGTTTCCCGAATTTTCTTCTTCGCTCATGCAATTTTTTCGAGCGGAACGAAAGGAATATAAATGGCTGTAAGGCCTTCCCCAGACCGGTCCGATCTTGAGTCCAAAACTCGTGAGGATCTCCAAACCATCGCCAAGGTAAAAGGCGTCGACGTGTCGGCGCGCGCCTCCAAGGCCTCACTCATCGAAGCGATCATGGGTGATCCCGCTCCCGCCGGCGGCTCCTCGGAGTCCGCGTCACGCGCCGTGCGTTCACGCCGGACCGTGGCGACACCCGCGGACGACTTCGATGACCTGCTCGGCGAGTTCGTCGCCGACGCGAAAACCGATCACGTCGCAACGTCAAACGACGGCGAGACCACGACGAGCGAATCGGCGCCCGCAGCGCCGAGCACGAACGGCACCGAGCGCGCGCAACCGAGCCCTCGACAGAACACGCAACCTCGCCAGGACCGTCAGCCCCGCGACTTCGGCAACGACACGGCCGGGCGCAATCGCCGCAATCGCCGCAACCGCAACGGCCGCGAGCGCTTCGGTGGCGAATCCATGCCGAACGCCGACCAGCCCTACGCCGGTGAACTCATCGAGATCGAAGGATTGCTCGATTTGCGCGACGACGGCTACGGCTTCTTGCGCACGAAGAACTATCACCCGTCGCCGAACGACGTGTACGTCTCGATCAATCAGGTGCGTCGCTATCACTTGCGAAAGGGCGACACGGTCGTCGGCGGATTCCGCCCGGCCGCCTCGAACGAGAAGTACCCCGCGCTACTGCGCGTCGATAGCGTCGCCGGCATCGACCCCGAGGTTGCACGACTGCGCCCCCGTTTCGAAGACCTCACGCCGCTCTTTCCGGACGAGAAGCTCAACCTCGAACTGAATGAAGGTAAGACCGACCTCACGCCGCGCATCGTCGACCTGCTCTCGCCAATCGGCAAGGGCCAGCGCGGTCTCATCGTCTCGCCGCCCAAGGCCGGCAAGACCACGATCATGAAGCAGATCGCCCAGTCGATCGAGTCGAACAACCCCGAAGTGCACCTCATGGTGCTCTTGGTCGACGAGCGTCCCGAAGAGGTCACCGATATCCGGCGCACCGTAAAGGGCGAGGTCATCGCCTCGACATTCGACCGTCCGGCCGAGGAGCACACGCACGTGGCCGAACTGTGCATCGAGCGCGCCAAGCGCCTCGTGGAGCAGGGACGCGACGTCGTGATCATCCTCGACGGCATCACGCGACTCGCTCGCGCCTATAACCTCGCCGCTCCGGCGACCGGTCGCATCATGTCCGGTGGCGTCGACTCCGGCGCGCTCTATCCGCCGAAGAAGTTCTTCGGCGCGGCGCGCAACATCGAAGAGGGCGGATCCTTGACGATTATCGCCTCGGCCCTGGTCGAGACGGGATCGAAAATGGACGAAGTCATATTCGAAGAGTTCAAGGGCACCGGCAACATGGAGTTGCGACTGGACCGCCGTTTGGCCGAACGACGGATCTACCCGGCGATCGACGTCAACGCCTCCTCGACGCGTCACGAAGAACTGCTCTTCAGCCGCGAAGCGCTGCCTCAGGTCTGGAAGTTGCGCCGCGTCTTGAACGGACTCGCCTCCGAAGGCCGCGAAGCGGCCGGTCTGGAACTATTGATCGACAAACTGAAGTCCACCAAGTCCAACGACGAGTTCCTCGCCGAGATCGCTCGCGGCCCCGCTTCAACGAGCTGATTTCCCGATAAACTTGTCATTCGCAACGAGGAGCACCTATGAAGCCTGATATTCACCCCAACTACGGCGAAGCGACCGTTAAATGCTCGTGCGGCAACACTTTCACGACCCAGTCGACGAAGTCAGCGATGACCGTCGAACTGTGCAACGAATGCCACCCGTTCTTCACCGGCAAGCAGAAGCTCGTCGACACCGGAGGTCGCGTTGAGCGCTTCCAGCGTCGCTACGCGCAAAAGACCAAGGCGCGCGCGCCTAAGGCTTAGGCCCTCGAGCGCTCACCCGTCGTGCGCTCCGTCGACGAGACCCTGAACGTCCTTCAGGACGAACTACGCACCGTTGAATCACAACTCTCGGAACCGGACGTCGCGAGCGATCTCACGCGGCTGCGCGATCTCTCGCGACGCCACAAGGAACTGTCAGGGATTAACAACGCCTGGAACGATCTGAAGGCCGCCCAGTCGGACTTCGCGACCGCCAAGGAGATGTTCAACGAGACCAGCGGCGACGATCGAGAACTCTGGCGTGACGAGATGAACAACGCCGAAGAGAAGATCCCGGCGCTCGAATTGAATCTCGAGACGATGTTGTTGCCGCATGACCCCAACGAGGGCCGCAACGTGATCCTCGAGATCCGCGGCGCCGAGGGCGGCGAAGAGGCCAACCTCTTTGCCGGCGACCTGGCCCAGATGTACCGGCGCTACGCCGCCCTACGGGGCTGGAAGCTCGAAGTCATCGAAGAACGCGAGTCCGAACAGGGCGGCCTGGATGAGGCCATCTATCTCATCAAAGGTGAGGACGCGTGGTTCCGGTTGCAACACGAGGCCGGCGTGCACCGCGTTCAGCGCGTGCCGGTGACCGAAGCCAAGGGCCGTGTCCATACTTCTTCCGCAACGGTGTCAGTGCTGCCCGAGGCCGAGGAGGTCGACGTCGACATCAACCAGAGCGATCTCAAGATCGACGTCTACCGATCGTCGGGTCCCGGGGGACAGAGCGTGAATACGACCGACTCGGCCGTTCGCATCACTCACCTGCCGACCGGCATTGTCGTGTCGATGCAGGACGAGAAGAGTCAGATACAGAACCGCGCCAAGGCGTTGATCGTGTTGCGCTCGCGACTGCTCAAGGCGGCCCAGGACGCCCAGGCGAGTGAGCAGGGCGACCTCAAGCGCTCCCAATTGGGTAGCGGCGGACGCAGCGAGAAGATTCGTACCTATAACTTCAAGGAGAACCGGGTGACGGATCACCGGATCAACCTGACCACCTATACGCTCGATTACGTGCTGGCCGGTTACCTCGATCCTTATGTCGACGCGTTGCTCGCAGAAAAGCGTGCGCGACAACTGGCCGAGAGCGATGGACGCTAATTCGTATCTGGTGACCGAATTGATCGACGCCGGATTGAACCGGCGCGAAGCCCGCTGGTTGGTTGAAGAGTTCTCGCCCTCGAATCACGAGGCAATCGCCGCCATGCGCGCCGCCGCGCAACGCCGATTGGATGGTGAGCCGATTCAGTACGTGCTCGGTCATTGGCCGTTTCGCTCATTGGATCTCGACCTCGATCCCCGCGTCCTCATTCCGCGTCCCGAGACCGAAGAGCTCGTCGGTCACGCCTTTGACGAGCTCATGCAGCGGCGAGCGAATGATCCGCTCATCGTCGACCTCGGGTGCGGCTCCGGCGCCATTGGACTCTCGCTGATTTTCGAACTTCGCCAATTGGGCGTCAACGCAACCCTCGTTGCGGTCGACTCGTCGCGTGACGCGCTCGAGGTCACCCGAGCCAACGCCGCCAAGCACGCCCTGGAAGGAGTCACCACCGTGCATTCCTCCTGGTTCGATGGCCTGGATGAGTCACTACTCGGGCGCGTCGACCTGATTGTCGCCAACCCTCCGTACGTCGGCGCGACAGAATTCGCGACGCTCGACCCGGTGCTCGGCTATGAGCCGTTCGGTGCGCTGGTCTCTGATGACACGCCGCTCGCCGAAGGATTTCTCGATCTCGAGGTCATAATCGGACAATCCTGCCCGTGGCTCGTGGCAAACGGGTTGCTGATATGTGAACATGGAAATATGCATCGTCCGGCGGTACTCCAAGCGGCACGAGACGCGATGTTCAGCGACGTCCAAGACCTCGACGATATGTTCGGCAACCCGCGAATCTTGATTGCGAAACTCTGATGCCGAGGTTGATGCAAGTCGAGGCGGCCATTGCTGCACTAGACGCGGGACACGTCGTCGCCGTGCCGACCGACACGGTCTACGGTCTCGCCGCCGAAGTGAGCCAGCCGTCAGCGGTCGCCCTGCTGTTCGCGCTGAAACATCGTCCGACGTTCGTTCCTATCCCAGTGATGGTCGATTCGGTGGAACAGATCGAGTTTCTCGGCGTCGAGTGGACCGACGAGGCTCAGGGACTGGCCGAAGCCTTCTGGCCCGGAGCGCTCACGATCATCGTCACGGTGCCGCACGAACTCTCCGTGATGTTGGGGGGCGACGACGACACCGCCGGTTTTCGGATTCCTGACGACGACGTGCTTCGTCGCATGATGGCGGTACTGGGACCGTTCGCGATGACGAGTGCGAATGAACACGGTGAGATGCCGTGCCACAGCGCCTACGAAGTCCTCGAGAGGTTTTCCTCGCGCGACGAATTGAGTGGCGTGATCGACGGCGGAGAGCGATCGGGCGACGTGTCGAGTGTCGTTGACCTCTCAGTGACGCCGTGGCGAGTGCTTCGAGAGGGCGCGGTATCTACGGCAGAGTTGGTTCGCGTACTTGACTGACCGCGCCGATGGATCACACCTCGTGACGTCGAATGAAACTGGCCGGTCGCACGATCGTCACTAGCGTGGAGCCATGAGACCAATCGCTCGGGTTCCAGCCCAGGCGATAGTGATTATGGGCTTCGTCGTGAGCGCACTGGCCAGCGTCATTTCGTACGTCCAGAACGTCACCGGCCAGGGTTACTCCTTCGATTCGTTCCGTCAGATTGTGCTTCCGATGTTGCCCCCGTTGACAATGATTGTCGCGATCTTCGCGTGGTACTGGCTGACCAGCGTCGAAGCCAACGACGAACATCAGCGAACCAATCTCCAGCGCGCCTACGTGGCATTCGCGATTCAATACTCGCTGACGACCGCACTGCTCTTGTTCCTCATCACTCCATTCCGATCATTGGGTGGCTTCTGGTTGACGAGCGTGCTCTGGTTGGAATTGGTGGGAGCGTTGATCTCCGCACTCGGTCTGTTTTTATTGTCTCGAACGCTGAGCGTGCGAACGACGACGGTCGAACCAATTTCGGATGTGGGTGTTTTGAAGTAGACGGAGTTGAGATTCTGTCCGAGCGCTAGAGCGCGAAGACGTCACCTCGAATCTCGCCGGTACGGCCAATCAGTTCGGTGACTTCGGCCTCATCCATTAACGCCGGATCGATGCTGTGACTCCAGGATCGAACGTGGTCCGGCGTCCGCGTGGCGATGATAAGTCGTTCCGGCTCACCGTTGGTCGCGTGTGTGACGGTGTAACTCTCGACCGTCGCGAGACCATCACGTTGCTCACTGACACAACGGGGCTGTAGGTCGATCCTGTCTTGCGGGCTTGACCAACGAAATCCTTCGCGCGGAGGGGACGCGGAGTACACCCCCCACGAGTGTTTGGTGCAGAACCAACCGAGTGCAGTGACGAGTCCCTGACTCGATGAGTCGGCGCGAAGTGCATCGACCATGGACGCAATCGAGTGCGTGACGTAATTGTTGCCGGGTCCTCCACCAAAGGTCAGGCCGCCAGTGATTGTTGGCACCCGACTTGGATCGAAGGCGTCAATGCGGAGGACGTCACAGGCACTTTGGACGACGGTTGGGAAACAACTGTAGAGATCCAGGTGTGCGACGTCATCGATCGTGACGCCGAATCCATTCAGCGCTTCCCAGGTGATGCGCATCGCGGGGGAGTCATCGAGTTGCGGTCGGTCAGATATGAACCAGTGATCGTTCGTGTCCGCGCCGCAGTGGGGAAAGACCATCCGGTCTCGCGCGACGCCGAGTGAAGTGGCGTGTTCGAAACTCGTCAAGATGAAGCACGCGGCCATATCGACCGGCATGTTGGCCATCAGCAACTTGGTATACGGAAACGCCACCATGCGGTTTTCAGCGCTAGGCCTCGAGATCGTCTCGGGCGAGGGCGCGTCTCGAATCCAGGCGTAAGGATTTGCCTCAGCGACTTGGGCGAAGTTGGACCAGAGGCGACCGAGGTGTTCACGTTGCTCTTGCATCGACCAACCCAGACGAGCCCGTCGGGCGTTCTCGAAGAGCGGGTACACGTTCGTCGGAAAGTTCAGGCCTTGGCCGTATTCGTCGGGCGTCAATGGTGGCGGGTCGATCGTGGCAATCATCGGACTTGGCACATCGTCAGATTGCGTGACCCAGCTGAGCGCTCGGCCTTCACGCCTGGCGAGAAGGCGCGCGTACATCGCCTCGGCACCCACGACCGCGGCGGATCGCAGTTCGCCGCTGAGAATCCGTCGAGCAGCGTCGTGGACGAATTTCTGCGGAGTATTTCCCCCGACGTTCAAAAGTCGCGTCGAGACGTCAAGTCCGAGTCGTTGGGCGACCAAGAGAGCCGGATCGTTGGTATGCCAGGTGAACGACGAGACCGCAACGATCTCGTCGATGTTCGCGAGCATTGACGCCGCGCCCGAGTCGGCCGCGGCCCGTTCGAGCGCCTCGACCATCAGATCGAGGGGTTGCTTTCGAGACGAGAAGGAAAGGTCCGAACTCGGTCGTTCCGTGATTTGGCCGACACCGACGAGCACGGGCGTTCGAGGCGGAACAGTCACGCCTGAAGTATTGCGCAACCATCGTCGACTTCATTTCCACAGATAAGGTTGAAGCGATGCGTATCGCCCTCGGCTCAGATCACGCTGGCTTTGACTTGAAGACCGTGATCGCCAAGACGCTCACCGATTGGGGTCACGACACCCTCGACCTCGGCACTGACAACGCGACCGATTCAGTCGACTACCCAGACTTTGGTGCCGCCGTCGGGCGAAGCGTGGCCTCCGGTGACTGCGACCTCGGGGTTGCCGTCTGTGGATCGGGCATCGGGATCTCCATCGCCGCCAACAAGGTGCCCGGCGTTCGCGCCGCGGTCGTGCACGACGTGACGTCGGCCCATCTCGCGCGCGAACACAATCACGCCAACGTTCTCTGTTTGGGTTCTCGTCTCACCGGTTCAGTAGTGGCCATTGAAGCACTCGAAGCGTGGTTGCACGCGACGCCCGCCGACGGGCGCCACGTCGCACGAATCGCGAAACTCGACGAACTCGACGAGCACCTCGTCGATGATGAAAGGCAACCATGACCTCCTCACCCTTTGACGCGTGGATCACCAACGACGACGAGGTGACGTCGCTGCTCGCCCAGGAGTGGCATCGTCAAACCACCACGGTGCAATTGATTGCCAGTGAAAACTTCGCCTCACCCGCCGTGCTCGCGGCGACTGGCTCGATTCTCACCAACAAATACGCCGAGGGCTACCCCGGTCGTCGCTACTACGGGGGCAATCAGATCATCGATGAAGTGGAGGACCTGGCTCGTCGTCGCCTCACTGCGCTCTTCGGCGCGGATCACGCGAACGTGCAGCCCCACAGCGGAGCGAACGCGAACGTGGCGGTGTACCAGGCGCTCTTGG
>Ga0182030_10009530_pt1 | contig 19865 bp, 11 predicted proteins | sample 812S3MmetaG_FD_121299 | JGI IMG/M metagenome (GOLD analysis project Ga0182030, IMG submission 121299) | Permafrost microbial communities from Stordalen Mire, Sweden - 812S3M metaG (Illumina Assembly) | ecosystem: Environmental > Terrestrial > Soil > Wetlands > Permafrost | place: Sweden... | reverse complement strand
TTCGCACCATGTTCTCGGGGGGCTGCTCACCCACAGGGGCCCCATCCTCACCGTCGCCAACTGGAGCGGGCAGTGGCCCGGACTCGTCGGAATGCTGAACCTGAACGGTTCGCTCACGAAGGCCGGCGTCAAGTACTCGACCCTGTGGAGCGAGTCGTTCGACGACGCCTTCTTCCTCAGGCATCTCCGCAACTGGCTCCGGCACGGCACGATCACCCACCGGATTGACCATGTGAGGCCGCTGGGCGAATGCTCCGTCCCCGCCCGTGCGCGGCGAACCGCCCGTGGACTCGCGGAGGAGCTCAGGCGCGGGAAGTCCATCATGGGCATCTTTGACGAAGGCTGCATGGGAATGTACAACGCCATCGTCCCGGACGACCTGCTTTTTGCTTGCGGCGTCTTCAAGGAGCGCCTGTCCCAATCCGCCCTCTACTACGCAGCCACCCGGGTGAGCGACGGCGAGGCCACGCAGGCGTTCCGCTGGCTGCTGAGGAAGGGCATGAAGTTCCACTTTGGCTCCCGCCCGGCCACCGAATTGACGCGGCGGCAGGTGCTGGAGCAGTGCAAGACCTACATCGCCGCAGTGCGCATTGCCGATGAATTCGGCTGCGAATCGATCGGCATCCAGTACCAGCAGGGACTGAAGGACCTGCTTCCGGCGAGCGACCTCGCCGAGGGACTGCTGAACAACTCCGACCGTCCGCCGGTCAGGAACGCGCTCGGCCGGGTCATCCGGCCCGGCGCCCCGATCGTCCATTTCAACGAGGTCGACGAATGCGCCGGACTCGACGCGCTCCTGACGAACCGCGTCCACCGCTCCCTGGGGCAGCCGGTGGAGACCACGCTGCACGATCTGCGCTGGGGAGACTGGGACAGGAGCGGGTCGACGGGAGATTACGTGTGGGTGTTTCTCATCTCCGGAAGCGCGCCGCCCGCGCACCATGTCGGAGGCTACAGGGGCACCGATTCCCTGCGCCAGCCGCCGATGTACTTCAGGCTCGGAGGCGGGACGGTCCGCGGCATCGCAAAGCCGGGTGAAATTGTCTGGAGCAGGATATTCGTCGAGGATGGCAGGCTCAAAATGGACCTTGGCCGCGCCAAGGTCGTCGCCCTGCCAAGGGAGGAGACAGAGCGACGCTGGAGGGAGACCACGGTGCAGTGGCCCATCATGCACGCCGTCACCTACGGCGTCACCCGCGACCAGATGATGGCGCGGCACAAGGCCAACCACATCCAGGTCGCCTACGCCCGCTCCGCCAGGGAGGCCGACCAGGCGCTTTACACGAAGGCCTCGCTCGCCGCCGAGCTGGGCCTCACGGTGTGCCTCTGCGGCACGAGGGCGAACGGCTCACCGTTCTGATCCGGCTCACCGGGGGCGGCGGATCCGGGGCGGATTGCGGTCAGTTTGCCCCGGTCCTGACCTTGAGGAATGTGCCCCAGCCGATGATGATGGTGGAGAGAAGCAGCATCGTTATCCCGATGGCGATCAGGGTGTGGGCCTTGCGCCCGGAACCCTTCCATTCATGGAAGATCCAGCCCCACATGGTCGCGAAGATGATGATGCTCGCCATGTGGAGCGTCCACGAGGCGAAGCTGAACTTGCCCATCTGGGTCTCGCCCATCGTGTAGAAGAAGAACTGGAAATACCAGGTGGTCCCGGCGAGCGCGGAGAAGAGGTAATTGCGGACCAGGGGCACCCGCAGGTCGTCCGAGAGGGTGCCCACGGGCGCGCTGGCACGCGCCTCGACTCCGGAGGCCGCGAGGTGCGCATGCTCGGGGCGCAGATGGGCGGCCGCGTACTGGTACGCGCTCCCGTTGCGGATGTTCAGGATCGCGCACCAGATGAAGTTCGTCGTGAAGCCGCCCAGAAGCACGACGACGAGCTTCGGAAGGCCCGTCCAGAGCCTGTTCGTGCCCGCCGCCAGCGAGGCCGCGCTGATCGGGCTTCCGGCGGTGAGGCCGAAGGCGAAGCAGGCGCTCATCACCCCGCAGAAGGTCGCCACGACAAGGCCCTTCGAGAAGCTGAATTCCGCGATCGACTTCTCCTTCTCCGAGGCCGGCATGCCCCTTTCCTTCACGAGGCCGGCGCCCGCCGCGACCGCGATGCCGAGGAGGCAGATCGCGACGCCCGCCAGCGTGATTCGCCCGGGAGTGCTTGAGGCGATTTCGGCGATCGACTCCGCAACCGGCACGGCCGGCAGGAACTGCTTGAATATCGGTGGAAGCAGCGTCCCGAAGGCGGCGCAGTACCCGAGGGCCACGCCCGTGCCGAGGGAAAGCCCCAGGTAGCGCATCGTCAGTCCGTAGGTCAGGCCGCCGAAGCCCCAGAGCACCCCGAAAAAATAGGTCCATCCCAGTGTGGACGCCGACTGCTGCCTGAGGACTCCGCCCAGGTCGCTCGTCAGGAGCGCCGCGAGCACCCAGGGACAAAGAATCCATGAGAAGATTCCCCCGACCAGCCAGTAGGTCTCCCAGGACCACCTTCTCACGCCCTTGTAGGGGACGTAGAAGGACCCGGAGGCCAGGCCTCCGAGCCAGTGGAAGAGGACGCCTAGAAAGGGGTTTGGGGTCATAGAATCCGCGCCTGTTGATGCCGTCTGTTCGCCATCGATCATCCACGGTTTTTGGCGCCAATGGAATGCGAATTCCGGACTTTCCTCAAAGCAGGAGGTCTTCCCATGTCTGGCTTGGCCATCACCGCCGCGCTATTTGATCACCATCGCGGTGAACGGCGCAATGTAAGCCTCAAGATAGACCAGTATCCCCATGAGGATCACAAGCGCCAGACTGTGAAGGAACACGTAGCGCAGGATGGCGCTCTCATGGCCGAACCAGTTGGTCGCCGTGCTGGCGACCACGATGCTCTGCGCATCAACCATCTTGCCCATCACTCCGCCGGCGCTGTTGGCGGCGCACATCAGCACGGGGCTCAGTCCAAGCTGCTGCGCCGTGATCTTCTGCAGGCTGCCGAACAGCACGTTTGACGCCGTGTCGGATCCCGTAATCGCAACGCCCAGCCAGCCGAGCATGGTGCCGAAGAAGGGATACAGCACGCCGGTGCCGGCCAGCGCCAGGCCGAGCGTGGCGTCGGTGCCCGAGTACTTGGTGACATTTCCGAGCGCAAGCATCGCCGCGATCGTGAGCAGCGAAAGGCGTATGCGCCAAAGGGTGTGCGCATAGACCCCCAGCATGTCGCGCCACGAGAATCCCATTATGAATCCCGCGAGGAGCGCCGCGGCGAGGATTCCCGTGCCCGTGGCGGACAGGTAATTGAACTTGAATTCGGCGGCCTCGGGCTTCGCACCGGCCGGCGCCGCTGGCGGCGTCCGCAGAACGGCCCGGTGCAGATGCGGCATGGCGAACACGGGCGACGCGATGCGGTCGAGCGCAACCCTCGTCTGCGGCAGCCCCCAGCACAGGATGAACGCGGTGAGTATGATCCAGGGCATCCAGGCCCTGAGAACCTCCTTGCTGTCGTGCTTCCGGAAGACGGACGGGGGCGCATTGCCGCCGACCGAATCCGCCCCCGTCCCGGGCGCTTTGTCACCGTTCTCCGCGCCGCGCGACTCCGAAGCCGGGCGCCCGTCGTCGATCGTCGCGTCGCAGCGCCAGCGCGCCTTCGGCTGCCAGACGCGCATCAGGAGGACGACGGCCACGATCGAGCATGCGCCTGCGGCGATGGACGCCAGCCACGGGCCGTGGAAGTTCGAGATGAGGAACTGCGGCACGGCGAACGCGAGGCCGGCGGTGAGCGCGGCGGGCCACACGCCGATCATCGCGCGCCATCCGCCGAAGGCCGCGACAATCCAGAACGGGATCATTATCGAGAAGAGGAACAACTGCCGCCCAACCATCGCCGACAGCACCCGGACATCGAGGCCCGTGACCTGCTCCAGCGTCGTTATCGGTATGCCGAGCGACCCGAAGGCCACCGGGGCGGTGTTGGCGATGAGAGCGAGGCCCGACGCGTGGAGCGGCCTGAAGCCGAGCTGGATCAGAATCGCCGCCGAAATGGCCACGGGCACTCCAAATCCCGCCATGCCCTCCAGGAACGCGCCGAAGGCGAAGACGATCAGAATCAGCTGGATGCGCGCATCCGGCGCGACCCTGGCGAGGCTGTTGCGCAACACCTCGAAGTGTCCGCGCCGGACCGTAAGCTGGTAGAGGAACATCACATTCAGAATGTTCCAGCCGATGGGAAAGAGGCCGTAGGCCGCCCCATAAACGGTCGCCGCCGCCGCCGTGCCCGCAGGCATCCGGTAGACGCCCAGCGCAAGCAGCAGCGCCACAAGCAGCGCCAAGAGCGCGGCGAGGTGGATGCGAATGTTGAAGAGCGCGATCGAGGCGAGCAGGCCGGCTATGGGCAGCGCCGCCACGAGCGTCGAGAGCCACGGATGTCCGAGCGGATCGTAGTTTTGCGGCCAGACCGTCATGAAATCCTCCCGTCCAGCGCCGGGTGTCCTGCCCTCGGGCCGAATGGATCCCCGGATGCGCTCGGGGCATGCGACATGTGATCGGCGCAGTTCAGATTGGGCACGTCAGTCGTCCAGCGCCTGGTAGGCCAGAACGTTTACCTCGCCTTCAAGATCGAGGTCCCCGGTCGGATGCAGCTGCGCCATGCTGATGACGATCATGTCCTCCCTGGGATCGATCACGAAGGACGTGTAGTAGAATCCCCCCCAGCTGAACGACCCGACCGAGCCCAGCTCCTGCAGCGGCCCCCTGACGCCGTTCACGCCAAAGCCGAGGCCGAATCCCTGCTCGGCGGTGATCTTTCCAAGCTGGTCGTGGCTCATGAGCTCGACCGACTTCCTGCTGAGAATCCGCGCGCCCCCAAGCTTCCCCCCGTTGAGAATCATCTGGCAGAAGCGGCCGTAGTCCATCGCGGTCGACGAGAGGCCGGCCCCGCCCGAGAAAAGCTTCCTCGGGCCCCGGTAGGGATAGTCGGCCGAGTAGGCGAACGGCCCCTCGACAATGGGCGAATCGGGAAAGCGGCCGAGCCCCTTCCCCTCATAATAGGTGTAGACGCTCGCCATCCTGCCCACTTTTTCAGCGGGGATATAGAAATACGTGTCCTTCATGCCGAGAGGATCGAGGATCCGCGTCCTGAAGAACTGGTCCAGGGGCATGCCGGAGACGACTTCGACGAGGCGCCCAAGGACGTCCACAGAGAGGCTGTACTCGAACCGGTCACCGGGGTTCGCGACCAGGGGAATGCCCGCAAGGCGCCTCACGCTGTCCGCGATTGTCCCGTCGTACTGGAGCAGGCCGCTGGCGACGCCGCCGTCGGCATACGCCTGGCCCACGTCGACATTCCAGTTGTAGGTGAGGCCCGAGGTGTGCCTGAGCAGGTCGCGAATCGTGATCTCGCGGGTGGCCGGGATCGTGTAGGGCTGTCCTGACGCCGGCTTCACGAGGACCCTCGGGTTCTTGAACTCGGGCAGGTATCTTGAGATCGGATCCTCGAGGAGGAACCTGCCCTCCTCGTAAAGGATCATCACGGCGGTGCTCGTGATCGGCTTGGTCATCGAGCAGATCCTGAACATCTCATCCTTTCTCATCGGAGCGCCCGCCTCCCTGTCCGCCATCCCGCGGGCGTCGAACCAGGCGACCTGGCCGTGCCGGATCACAAGCGTGACGGCGCCGGCGAGCCTCCCGTCGTCGATGCTCCGCTGCACGGCGGTGCCGATTCTTTGGAGGCGCTCCGGGGAGAATCCGACGGTCTCGGGCCTTGCCGAAGGCAATTCCTGGGCAAAGGCGGCTGCGCTCAGGAGGAGCGCAAATGCTGCAATCGACATGGGGTGGTTTCGACGCATTCCTGAAAATAGTGTCATCCGATGGGTAATCGCACGCTCGAATTTAAGGCCCTTCATTGGGGCTCCGCAGCGCGCAACCCGGCCGCGAACGACGTCTTTTCACGAGGTCTTCCCGCCTGAGCCTGCAAAGCGAGCGATTGCGCTCGGACTCCTTCCGACGGACCAAGGGAACGGGCCGACGGGCTTCTCTTGGCTCGCATGGGATCGGCCTGCCGTCAGAATTTAAGGAAGTCAGGTCCTTCATCCATGCCCGGTCGCCAGCCACCATGATCCATCCTTGCCGATACCTGCCGTTGCTGCTCGGACTGCTGGCAAATGAAACGGTGTTGGCCTCCGCGGCTGCCGTTGCCGATCCTGCCGACCGCGTCGTCGTTGTGCGCAATGAAAGCAGCCCCGTCTCCCGGGCGGTTGCCGACGACTATGCTCGGCGCCGCGGCGTGCGAAACGTCGCCACCATCACGTGCCAGGATGCCGCGGCGGCCGCCGGGAAGGAGACCATCGACCTCTCGTCCTATCAGAGCGAGATCGAGCAGCCCCTTCGCGTCTTTCTCGCCAGCCATCCCGGCGTTGACTTCATTGTCCTCACGAAGGGGATTCCCCTGCGCCTCAGGGGCGCGGGGATTGGCAACGGCATAGAGTGGTTCTCCCTGGACGGGCGCCTGGCGGCCCTTGACTATGACAGAATCCCGGGGGCCAGTCGCGTCGACATAAGCGACCCGGATTACAGCAAGGGATACGACACGGCTTACCACCGGGCATTTCACGCCCAAGCCTGGGCCAACCGGTTCTGGAACAGTGCCGAGCCGTTCTCGCACGCCAGATTCGGCGGCTACCTTGTCACCCGCCTGGACGGCTACACGGAGGCCGATGCCGAGGCGCTGACCACGAGGTCGCTGAAGGCGGAAGAGTCGGTGGCGGCCGGGAGGAAGCCGGAGGGGGAGATCCTGCTGAACGTGTCGCCCAGCTTCGGCTTCACGGCCAAGGCGCGCCAGCCCTGCGGCATCTTGCCTGCGAATCTCGCGCCCGGGGAGACGGCAAGGATCACCAGCGAGAAGAGCCACCTTGGCGACTTCAATTCGGACATGGAGCTGGCAGCGGACATTCTCAAGGCGCGCGGCGTGCCGGTCGAGCTGGAGGAGGCCGGGCCCTTTGTCGGAAGCCGCGCCGGGCTCATGGGCTATGTCTCGTGGGGCAGCAACGACGGCCATTATGACGCCGCCGCGTACCACTCGCTGACCTTCGCTCCGGGCGCGATCTCCGACACGGCGGTGTCAACGAGCGGCCGCACTTTTCTGCCCACCCAGGGCGGCCAGTCGCTTTCCGCCGACCTCATAGCCCAGGGAGTCAGCGGCGTGAAGGGATATTCGGACGAGCCCCTTGTGCAGGCCATCGCCTCGCCGAGCATCATGTTCGACCGATATACACGGGGCTGGACCCTGGCCGAGAGCCTGTATGCCGCCTCGGCGCTCGTCGGATGGGAGGACATCGTCATCGGCGACCCGCTTTGCCGCGCCTATCCTTCCGTGGAAAGGTAGGCCAGACAAGCAGCCCTGGCGGCCCCTGCTCCCGCAGGCCTGAATTTTGGACCACTGAATCACCCTTGTTCCCGCGCTGACCCGGAACAGCCTGAAAAGCCGCACCCCACCCTCAACAACAGGCGAATGCCGCGAAGCGTGAAATGACGCGCCTCCGGATCCCTTATACCCCCCTGAAAAAATGAAAACGAAGATCCGCGCATCGTTCTCACTCCTGCTCCTGTGCACTACCCCGTTGTTCCCCGTTGCTCTGGGCATGCTGCAGCTCCGGGCGTCGGCAGACCCGTCCAGGGAGGCACCCGCCCAGGACACGCACCGTCAGTCGCTGGACGGAGCCTGGCTGATAGCCCAGGACACACATGACCAGGGCGTTGCCGGCCAATGGTACGAGCCCTCCCGCTTTCCGGCGGCCGCCGCGCACGCCATCCAGGTGCCGGGCAATATCAACGAGGCGTGGCCCAATCCGGCGCCAATCTTTCAGCCTCAGGCCGCAAATCTGGACTGGTACATGCTGACGTTTGTCCCGAAGACTGCGGCCGGCCCGGGCCTGCGCAGCTACCTTCGATTCGGGGCCGTACGATACTTGTGCGAAGTCTGGCTCAACGGAAAGGACCTGCTCTCCCACGAAGGCGGTGAGGACCCGTTCGAGTGCGACGCGACCGGGGCGCTCATCCCCGGCCGGTCCAACACCCTGATCGTCCGCGTCGCCAGCCCCTTCCTCGGCGGCATCAACCAGCACGTGACGCTCGTCTCGCAGCCGGACGTGCGGATCATCGACGGCTTTGCCCGGCCGGACGCGGAGAAGAAGGAGATTCGCCTGGAGGTGACAGTGGAAAACAACACCGGCGCCCCGGCTTCCGTGGACCTCGCCGCCAGATGGGGCGAATTTAAGCCACGCCGAGAGATCGGATCAAAGACCGCGCAGGTAACGGTGCAGCCCGGGCAGTCCGCAGCCACCCTGGTTCTGCCGGTGCCGGAACCCCGTCTCTGGTCATTTGACGAGCCCAATCTCTACACGATCGGGATCACCTCCCGCTGGCAGGGAGCCCCTTCGGCGCCAGCGGCCGGCGACGAATGCCACTTTCGGACGGGCTTCCGCGACTTCCGAATCACCGATGGATTCTTCCATCTCAACGGCAAGCGGATATTCCTGAAGGCGACATTCGACAACTGGTACGATCCCGTGGTCATCCAAGGCACGCCGCGGGTGATGACGTACCTCGCCAAGGACATTCCCCAGCTGAAGCTGGCCGGGTTCAATGCGATGCGTTTCATCATGTCCGCCGCCCTTCCGGAAGATCTGGATCAGGCGGACGAGCTCGGGCTTCTCCTCTTTACCGAAAATGAGACCGCCTGGCTCCTGAAGGATCCATCGAAGTTCGGCATCACATTGAATCAGGTGGTGCGCCGCGACCGCAACCACCCGAGCCTCGTCATGTGGGGCCTCCTCAACGAGACCGACTCGCAGGACATCTACCACCGGGCCAGGGCCTGGCTGCCCTCGCTTCGCGCAATAGACGACACCCGGCTGGTCATGCTGAGCAGCGGCCGGTGGGACGCGGATTTCAAGACCGGCTCCGCGTCCAATCCTGGATCGTCCGCGTGGAATGTCTATATGGGCGGAGAGGATCCGGCTCACCCGGTGCCCACGGGAGAGGTGCCCCAGGGCGGCGGAGCCTTCCATTCCGGGACCGGCGACGCCCATATCTATGAGACCTATCCCTCCAGCTGGGATTTTGTGATGAACTTCGAGAACCTGGCGAAGGCGCCCAAGCCCTTCTTCCTCTCGGAGGCCGGCGACGGCAGCTCATACAACCCTCTGGCCGAGAAACGCGAGATGGAGCGGGCGGGCGCACCGTCCACCGCCTTTGCATGGGGCTGGATCAACCCCGCCCTGAAGGGCCTGCAAGGCACCTGGGAGACCTATGGCCTGTCCGATGTCTATCCGTCGATCGAGGAGATGCTCGCGGACAGCGAACATTCCGAGATACGCCAACGGGCCAGGACCTTCAGCATCGTCCGGAGCAATCCCAAGGTGAACGGCTTCGACCTGACCAGCCTGGTCGGCAACTGGGGCACAGGCCAGGGCATCATGGATGCCTTCCGCAACCTTAAGCCGGGCCTCTTGCCGGTTCTCCAGGCCGGGTGGGCTCCGCTCCGCTGGTGCCTGCTGGTCAATCCGACAAACGTGTACGCCGACAAGCCCCTCCGCGTCCGGGTGGCCCTGGCCAACGAGGACGTGCTGGCCGGAGGCGACTATCCGGCCCTGCTTAAGATTTCCGGGGCCGGCGGGGTTGTCTGGAGCAGCCAGGTCACGGTGCATGTCGAGTCCGGAGCTGATGCCCCGATGGCCTACACCGTCTTCGACAAGGACGTGGCCATCCCCCAATTGGCCGAGGGGAGCTATACGCTGGAGGCGGAGCTTTCCGGGCGGGCCAACGCGGCTGCGAGTGAACTGGCGTTCATCGTGACCCGTCCGGTGCGCGCCGAGCGCCTTGGGGCCGTCACTGTTCTTGGCCTCGATGCCAAGGTCCGCGATCTCCTGCTCAGGGGCGGCGCCAAGATCCACGATTATGCCGAGGGCGAGGAGATCGACCGCGAGGTGATCCTGGTCGGCGATTCCTTCAAGGGGCCGGCGGCCGCCTGGCGGGCGCTCTACGCCCGCTGCGCGCGGGGGGCCCACGTCGTCTTCCTTGCCCCAAGGGTGTTCCTGGTCGACGCGAGAACAAAGCCAGAGACGCCAAGATGGCTGGCTTTGGGCAACAAGGGAATCGAGGACTTCGACACGGACTGGCTTTACCACAAGGACGTGGTCGCCAAGGGAGGGCCGGCCTTTGCGCGGCTCCAGACCCGCTTCATGACGCCCGAGTACTACGAGGGGGTCCTTGAGGATACGCCCTTTTTCAGGGGAGTGACCCCTCCGGATTCCGCCGAGGCGATCGCCATCCGCTGCAGCGGCATAGTCGACAGCGCGGGCGCCTTCTCGCCCGGCTCCCTTTTCTACAAGGACGGCGTGATGCTGGGAACCTACCGCCATCATGCGGGGCACTTCACCATCAACGCCCTGAACATCCTCGGCAACATCGGCAATCCCGCCGCGGATCGCCTCCTGCTCAATCTGGCTGCCGAGGCCGGATCGGACGCTGCTCCCGTTCAGCCGCTGCCTGAGGGTTACGCGGCGGAATTGGCGTCGCTGGGCATTGCCGAGGCTCCGTAGGCCGCTAAATTCATCACGCACCGTTTTTGCCGCACACGATGAAACTGACACAGGTTGCCGCCCAGCTCTATACGGTCCGGGAAAAATGCCAGACACGGGCCGATCTTGCCCTCTCGGCCAGGAAGATCCGCCAGATCGGCTACGCCGGGGTGCAGATCAGCGGCGTCGGCCCCATTCCGGAGGCCGAGATCGCCGCGGTCATGCGCGAGGAGGGCCTGACGATCTGCGCGACGCATGAGCCCGCCACCGAGGCCGTGGATACCGTGCTGGACCAGCCGGAGAGGGTCATAGCCCGGCTCCAGGCGCTGGGCTGCACGTTCGCCGCCTACCCGTTTCCGCGCGGCGTGGATTTCAGCAGGCCGGACCAGCTCGACCGCCTCGTCTCCAAGCTCGATGCGTCGGGGGCAAAGCTCCGCGCCGCCGGCCTGACGCTCGGTTACCACAACCACGCCGCCGAATTCATAAAATTCCGCGGGGCTCCGGTCCTCGATTTCATCTTTGCCAATACGCGGCCGGAAAACCTCGTCGCCGAGCTGGACACCTTCTTCGTCCATTATGGCGGCGGGGACGTCGTCGAATGGTGCGAGAAGCTAAGCGGCAGGCTGCCCGTCATTCATATCAAGGACTATGGCTTCACGGCGGAGAAGGGGCATACCTGGTGCGAGATAGGCAGTGGCACCCTGAACTGGCACAAGATCATTCCGGCCGCGGAGCGAAGCGGCTGCCGCTGGTTCATTGTCGAGCAGGAGACCTGCCCGGGAGACCCGTTCCAGTCCTTGGAGACAAGCTTCAACTACATCAAGGAAAACCTCGCGAGCGGCTAGAAATCACGTGGATCAGAACGCACAGCAATGGAGCGGGCCCGGGGCCGGAACGAAAGTCCGGCTCAGGCTGACCCGGGACAGACGGTCCTTCGGAGGAAGCCAGATCGATGAAGAAAGGTAAGAGGCCATTTTGGGACGGGTTCGCGCCGGGCCTCCATCTGAGACGCGTGGGATCCCGTCCTCCGGGGTTCAGCGCCTTTGTTCTGCGGGGAGGAATTGGGCGCACGGCGGTGATCAATGGCGCCACCCATGGGGATGAATACGAGGGGCCGACGGTTCTCCGCGAACTCGTCGCCAGCATAAACCCAAGGACCCTCCGGGGAACGCTTGTGATCGTGCCGGTGCTTCACGAAAGCGCATTTTTCGCCGGCAGCAGCTGTCACCCGGCCGACGGCAGCAACCTCGCCCGGGCGTTTCCCGGAAATCCCCGGGGCAATCAGGCCGAGCGAGTGGCCAGCCTCTTTCTGGGGACGGTTCTGCGGCATGCGGACTTCTACATCGACCTGCACAGCGGCGGCGTCGCCTATGACTTTCTGCCCTGGTCCGGCTACCTGATCACCGGGCGCCCGGAAATCGACGGGATCCAGCGCGACATGGCGGCCTGTTTTGACGACTACTGGTGCTGCGGAAGCCCGCGTCTCGAAGGCCGAACCCTAAGCTCCGCGGCGGACGAGGGCATCCCCGCCATCTACACCGAATCCCGGGGAGGGGGCGGCGTTCATCCGGACGACCGGAAGGCACTGCACCGGGGCCTGCGGAATTTCCTCATCCGTTTCGGCTTCCTCAAGGGCCCCGCTCCCCGCCTGAGGAAGGTGCCAATCCGCCTCGCTGCGAACAGCGACGAAACCCAGATCCAGCACCCTCACCCGGCCCCCTCCGACGGACTATTCATTCCCGCGGTTTCCGCGGGGGAGCACGTCCGCAAGAACGCCCTGCTTGGAGTTGTCTGCCCCATGAATGAAGAGTCGGACATTTCGGTGCGGGCGAAACACCGCGGGAGCGTCGTCGCCATCCGCAGACGGCGTTCGGTCAGGGCCCGCGACAATCTGGCAACGGTGGTCCTCCTCGCCCCCTAACCGGCGAAAATGGCCGGGGACGGTCCGCCGTGGTGCCCGGGCGGCCGCCTATTTCAGCTCTTTGAACGCGAGGACAAGGGCCGTGCGCGGGGTCGGAGCCTTCAGGGCGAGGCCATCGGTCATCAGTTCCTTTCCGCTGGCCTTGACCTTCCCGCCCGTGTCCAGATCGGTGAACTCGTACTGTGCGCCGTCGCTTAGCCCATGGAGCTTGAGGTGGATGTCAGCCGTCGGGCTGTTCTCGCGGCGAAATGCCTGGATCATGCCGTCCCCTTGGGCCGGACGCACAAATTCCCACGCCATCCAGACATCTTGGACCTGCTGCAGAGTCCCATCATAATCAGGCACTGGGTGCCATGGCAACGCGGTTGGGAAATCTGTAATATTGAAACTGTTCTCCGACAACCCGTGCACAGCCCAGGTTTGTTCTGCTCTTCGAGTGGCCTCTAAAGTCAGTTTGGATCTGTTGACGTTCAGCCAATCGAGACCGACAGACCAAAGCGTGACTCAAAAAGGTGGATCCGCTCACAGCCGATGGGAACAATCTTCAATATGAGCAAATCTCCCAACCCCCGCCAATCAGCCCGATGCCTTTCCGCCGCCCTGCTCGGTATTCTGGCAATGATGGCTGGGACCTGCCGCGCCGATGAGCCGTCGAAGCCGCTGCCAGCTAAGGCGGATTTCCAGATTGCGCCGGACGGCAATGACAGCAACCCGGGCACGGCCGCGGCTCCGTTTGCCACGCTGACCAGGGCGCGCGATGCGGTGCGCGCGAAAATCGCGGCCGGCCTGACCGGCGATGTCTTGGTGGAGATCCGGGGCGGGGTCTATCCGGTGACGGAGACAGTGTCCTTCGGCGCGGAGGATTCCGGCACCGACAAGCATTCCATCACCTACGCCGCCGCGCCGGGTGAGACGGTCGTGCTCAGCGGCGGGCGCCGCATCACCGGCTGGAAAAAGGGCGCCGGCGAGATCTGGACCGCTGAACTGCCGGAGGTCAGGGCCGGGGAATGGTATTTCCGGCAACTCTTTGTCAACGGCAACCGCGCCATCCGCGCCAGGACTCCGAATGCCGGGGACAAGGTCTCGTGGTGGCGGATTGATTCCTCGACGGCCAACAAGGACAATCCGCCGGCAGAAAATGCCTCGATCACCGTAAAGGTGAGCGGGTCCATCAAGGCATACCGCAATGTTTCCGATGTGGAACTCGTCTATATGGAGAACAACGACGACGGCCGGAAGCGCCTTGGATCCACCGACGAGCAGGCGCAGACGATCACTCTGGCACTACCCAATCGCTGGAACCCTAAGGTGTTCGGGACCGAATGGACCCTGAGCATTCCCTCTGCGGGCAAGCCGTGTTACCTGGAGAACGCATTGGAGATGCTGGACCAGCCCGGCGAATGGTATCTCGACCGCCAGACCGGCGTGCTGCACTACTGGCCCCTGCCCGGCGAAGTTCTGGCCAAGGCCGACGCTGTGGCGCCCGTGTTGCAGAGGACGATGCTGGCGGTGATCGGGACACCGGGGCGGCCCGTGGTGAACCTGCATTTCGAAGGACTGCAGGTGCAGCATGTCGAATGGCCACTGCCCCCGTGGGGTTACATGGGAATGGCCTGCTGCACCGAGGCCCTGCCGTATGGCCCAAAACCGGGATTCCGCCCTATTGACGCTGCGGTCGAGTTTACGCATGCGCGGCTGTGTTCCTTTTCCAATGGCGGAATAGCCCATGTGGGCGCCATGGGGCTCTGCCTTCGCGATGGAACATCACATATCACACTCGAGGGGAATGAGATCAGCGATCTCGGAGCCGGGGGCATTGCTGCGGGTTGGCCAAACAGCGCCGCCGGATACCTGGAAGCTTCGCCGCCGCCCGCGCCCGGTGAATACACGGGATACCGCATCGCCAACAACGACGTCCATCACTGCGGCATGTGCTACTATGGCGCGGTTGGAATTCTAATGTTTCCTTCGCACCAGACGGTGGTAGCGCACAACCTCATCCACGACACCGCCTATTTTGGCATTGGGATTGCCGGGGGCCAGGATCCGAAGGTGACGTTCGACGGCGACAACGTGGTCGAGTACAATCACATCCATCACGCGATGACGACGACCGTGGACGGGGCGGGAATTTACGTGATCTTCGCCCAGAATGGCCGGGGCACGCTCCTGCGCGGAAACGTCATCCACGATACGCACGGGAACCCGAACCACGGAAAGTGGGGTGAGCACCCGCCGAGTGCAGGCCTTTACCTGGACGGCGATTCCCAGGGCGGTACCTACGAGAACAACGTCCTCTACCGCAATTTTGCCGCCGGGCCGTTGATTTTCGACAATGCCGATGGAAATCTCGATGCCCAGGAGAAGAACCGCTGGATCGACAACACAATCGAGAAGGACGGCATGCCGCCGGCGGAGTTTCTGGATGCCGTCCAAGCGTTTGCGGGCCTGGAACCGGCCTACGCGGCAAAGGTGCTCGGCGCCAAGGCCCGGCCGTGTTCCCGTTATGTGCTCGGTGAGTCATCCGGGCAGGCGCCCTGGTCTGCGATCCAGTTCGATCTTCCCGCCGAAGGCCGCGGTGTCGTGCAGGTCATGGCGCAGAATGGCGGCAAGGGCGACGTCGCACGATTCAAGCTTTGCGGGTTGGATGGCGCGGTCTTGTACCAGCTGCATGCCTACACAAGCCCCGTAGTGCCGACGAACGTTTGGGGACCGGGGCAAATGCCGATGCTCGGCGAAACGACCCCGGCGGACCTCGCCGCTCTCGGTCTTTCGGCTCAAGTTGCCGGGCGCGATCTGCTCACCTCCGGTCTGGCGGTCACACTCGGCAGGTCGCCGCGAGCGGTATGGATTGCGTACCAAGCGCTGCCGCCGGCCGGTCTTTAGCAGGGTCAAGGTCAACTGTGCCGCCCCGGGCGGCCGCCTATTTCAGCTCTTTGAATGTGAGGATCAGGGCCGTGCGCGGGGCCGGAGCCTTCAGCGCGAGGCCATCGGACATAAGCTCCTTTCCGCTGGCCTTGACCTTCCCGCCCGTGTCCAGATCGGTGAACTCGTACTGTGCGCCGTCGCTTAGCCCACGGAGCTTGAGGTGGATGTCAGCCGTCGGGCTGTTCTCGCGGCGAAATGCCTGGATCATCCCGTCCCCTTGGACCGGACGCACAAATTCCCACGCCATCCAGACATCCTCGGCCTTGCTGTAGGGGGTCAGGGGGAAATAATCGCCGTAGTAGTAGTCCGCGACGCTGCGATAGTCGGAGACCTGCCGGCGGAAGGCCGCCCAGTCCGGTATCTCAAGATCGGTTCCGACGGCCATCGCCGGGCAGAGGTGGCTGCGGGCCGAATACACGTCCTCGCACAGGACCCCGGTGCCGTAGTACGGCACCCAAAGGCTCAATCCGTAGGTCTGGCCCTGGTTGCCGTCGAATACGTCCGCAGTCATGCTGCCGGGGGAGAAGGGCAGATTGGGGGCCTGATAGTCGCTGCGCAGAAGCGGCACCGCCCTGCGGAGCGTCTCCAGGTCATTTCGTCTCCCGCCGGACGCGCAGGAATCGATCAGCATGCCGGGATGCTGCTGCAGGAGCGCATCCCAGTAGGCCAGGTATCCCTGCACATAGAGGTTCTCGGTCATGCCCTGGCGGTCGGGCGTGTCGTTGTTCTCCCAGGGCTTGCGGGGATCCACGTTGAAATCCTGGCGGTAAAGGTCCACTCCCTGCTCGGTAATGAACCGGCTGATGTAGTCGGTCAGCCATTGCCGTGCGGCCGGGTTGCCAAGATTGAGCAGCCGCATGTTCGTCCGGTCGGAGACCCCCTCGTCATCGGCGTTCCAATGCAGAAGCCACTCGGGATGGGTGTCCCACAGAAAGCTCCCCCGATAGACGCGCTCCGGCTCAAACCAGAGGATGAGCCCCATTCCCTTGCTGTGAACGTAGTCGGAGACCTCGCGGATGCCGTGGGGGAATCGGACCGGATCGGGCTTCCATGTTCCGATGCCGGGGGCATTGGCCCAGTCGATCCCCTGCGATCCCGAGGCCTTCGTCTCGTACCATCCGGCGTCAATCCAGAGGTCGTCCAGCTTCACCCCTCCGAGGCGAAGGTAGTAGTCGACAAACTCCTTTTCGTTCCGTGCCGCAGCCGGCTCAATCACACCATTGGACACCAATACCGGCCGGACAAGCGGCACCATCGGCCCCGGAGGCTTTCCATCGGGCCGCGGGATGTTGTGCTCCAAGAACCAATGCCGCCAGAGGTTTTGCCCCGCGATCCAGTTCTCTCCCTCCCAGAAGAGCACCGCCGTCAGTGGCGTGCGGATCTCCTCCCCCGGCCTCAGGACCAGATGGGTCGTCTCCTGGCCACCGCGGATCGTTATCACGCCCCCCTGCTGCGAAAACTGCGCCTGCCACTGGCCGGGCCAGCCCAGGGCGAGGATCATCCCTTCGTTCCCGGCGTCGAGGTTGAAGTAGGGCCACGCCCCGTTGGTCGGACGCCCGCCTACCGGCTGAAAGCTCCTGGCCTGCGGGCCCAGCTTGAAGGACAGCGGCTCAAAGCTGCTGGCCGAATAATTGTCCCCCTGGGTGGTGCGAAGAACGAGGTCTTCCGATGCGCCCTCAAAGCTCAGATCAACGCCCCGCAGATTCTCGATGAGCGGCGTCACCTTTGCACCGGCGTTTCTCAGATAGCCGGTCCACTCGACCGCGGGGTAATCCCCGTAATCCACGGCCACGACCCGCACCTCAAGACCAGTCGCCGGATCCGTCCACGTCATTTGATACTGGGTCCGCCCGCCCGAGAGGGCCTGAGTGGACAGGGTCGACTGGCGCCAGCCCGGCAGGAGCTCCCCCGAGGGAATTCCGTTGTAAAGGAACGACACGACCGGCTTATCAAAGGAAAGCAGCTCCCACTGGACCCAGCGGTCCCTGTTTTCCATCTCATCCGGGTTGACAAGCGCGTCGCCGCGAACCGCGGGATTCGTCGAAAGCAGCACGACCAAAAGGCCGGCGAATAGGGGTAATTTCAGGGTTCTCATTTTTCTTCAAATAATGGCTTTGGGGCTCGTCGACGGCTTGGCTCCGGTGGGCGCCTGAAAACACAAGCCCCGCCCCAGGCTCCTAAAATGGCTCATCAAATGCTCCCGGTTGGCCACGCGTCCCATAATCCCGTTCGCCGGGTCAAAGATATCGCGCTCCGAATCGCGCAGAGGACTCGCTTCGGAAATCGGACACGAGGGACATCATGGAGATGCTTCCGCCGTCGATCACCACGGTCTGGCCGACGATGAACGCCGCGGAGTCCGAGCAAAGGAAAACGGCCAGGCGCGCCACGTCGATCGGAAAGCCGTGGCGTCCGACGGGGACCTTGTCAGCCGCGGCCGTCTTTGCCGCTTCGTCCGAGTAGCCGTCGATGGCCCTGGCGTGGTTTTCCACCGCGATCCAGCCCGGGGCGATCGCATTCACCCTCACCCCGCGATGGGCCAGCTCAACCGCCAGGGAGCGCGTGTAGGCGATGATCGCGCCCTTGGTGCCGGCATAGACGGTGTGTTCCGGAATCGCCTGGAAACCGTGGACCGACGTGAGGTTGCAGATGGCCCCGCCGCCCGCCTCGATCATCCCCCGGGCAAGCTGCTGTGCCAGGAAGAAGCCGGCCCGCACGTTCACATTGTAGATCTTTTCAAAGCGGTCCGGCTCCACCTTGAGAAACGGCCTGTTGTAGGTGATGCCCGCATTGTTCACCAGCGCATCGACGCGACCCAGGAACTTCAGCGCATCATGGCCCAGCCGTGTCACCTCCCCAAGCTCGCTCAAGTCGGCGGAAATAGCCTCTGCGCGCACACCGAAGGACCGGGCCTCGGCCGCCCCGCTCAGGGCTCCTTCCGAGCTTTGGCTGTAATGAAAGGCCACGTTGGCGCCCCGCCGCGCAAATTCCAGAGCTATCTCCCGGCCGATGCCGGTGCCCGCACCCGTCACGAGCACTCCTCGGCCTTTCACGCTGGGTTCCGGAAAGTTCATGTATCGATCCTTGGGGGTTTCGCCGGCGTCATCAGATTTCGCTTTGTTGCGCCGCGGACACAAGCGAATCCCGCCGGGGGCGCCGGCTACATTCCAGCCGTCTTGAAGACGCCGCCTTTCAACGTCTCCTGGATTTCGTAGATTCCTCCGGCGCGCGCCTCCGGCCGGGGCAGGCGCACTGGCACCGGCGCCAGCCTTGGCTGGTTGGTCGGCTCTCCCCGGATCATGGCGCCAACATAATATTCCCAGGGCTTCGCGGCCCCAAGCAGCGGCCAGGCGTCGGCTGCAACATATTGGAACAGCAGCAGGCGGCGCGTCCGCGCGCTCCGGTTTGGCGCCGAGGCGTGAAGCAGCCGCGCATGGTGCAGCGAGATCCCCCCCGCCTTCAGCTCGATCGGGACCGTCCCAACCGGGCGAAAATCCGGCTCGGCGATGGCGCCCACGAAATGGCCGTCCTGGTTGTGATCGTAGATCCGCCCCTTGTGGGAGCCCGGGATGACCAGCAGGCAGCCGTTCTCCACAGTGGAGTCGTCCATCGCAACGCCGACCGCCAGCAGGTCGTCGTTCGTGTGGGGATAGAAGGCCCAGTCCTGATGCCATTCCACGGGGCTGCCGACATTGGCCAGCTTCATGTTGAGCTTGTCGCCGTTTGTGGAGAATGCCGGGCCGATCAGCTGCGCGACGATGTCTAGGACCGCCGGATGGCGCAGGGCCTGCCGATAGACCGCGTGCTGCTTGACCGGCTCCTTGAGCCGTCGCAGCCGTGGCTCTTCCCGCGTATGGCTTGGCTCGATGTCGAACACATCGCCGCTCTTCGTGACCTCGCGCGACTTCTCGACGAATTCGTCGGTGACCCGCCGAAGCTCGGCTATCTCCGCGGATGAGAAGACGTTTTCCACGCCGAGATAGCCCTGTTCGTGGTAGAATTTGATTTGTTTTTCCGAGAGCATGGAGCACCTTAGCACGGACATATGGGATAAACCTCCCTTTTATTCGCCCGTTTATCTCACAATCCGAGGTATGAGCCGCGCACCCCCGGTCGTCACGGATAGATTCCTGCGCTTTGGATTCACCAGCAGGCGCGAGAGAGTCGATAGGCGACTTACGTTCAACAGCCACAACGAGGTCGAGATCGCCTTTGTGGAAAAGGGGGCGATCGGCCTTCTGCTGGGGGGAAGGCTCGTGCGGCTGGACGCCGGGCGGCTGGCCTTCTACTGGGGGGCGATTCCGCACGCGCCGGTGGAGGTCGAGCCCGGGACGATGTACCACTGGCTCACCCTGCCGCTCACATGGTTTCTGGAATGGCAGCTGCCGAGGAACATCGTCCACGCGGTGCTGCGCGGGATGCCGTTCATGGAGCGCGACGGTCAGCATGCCCTCGACGACTGCGCGCAG